>CEAF01072101.1_pt1 | contig 36224 bp, 30 predicted proteins | sample 557431 | NCBI WGS metagenome assembly CEAF01 (sample SAMEA3182068, study PRJEB8094) | gut metagenome | biome: human; feature: gut; material: Stool; isolation source: human stools | place: Canada | collected 2013-11-18 | reverse complement strand
GAGAAACGGCAGGCCAACGAGGTTGACCTGCCGTCTTTTCTGTTGGATCGAGGCGAGAAACTCATTATGGCCGGACGGGATTACCGGCTGGCCAGCGACCACAGCATCACCGTTCGCGGCGCAAAGTGGTTTGACCATGCCACCCGGCGAGGCGGCGGGGCGGTCGGCTTCGTCATGGCGTTCTACGACAAGACCTATCCCGAAGCGGTGACCATGCTGCTGGGGCGGGACGGCCAGGGCATCATCCCCATCGTCAAAAAAGAGCCTGAGCCGCGTGAGCCGAAGCCCTTCGCGCTGCCGGAGGCCTATCTCAATATGCGGCGGCTCTACGCCTACCTGACCGCACACCGGCGCATTGACCGGGATGTGGTCACGGAGTTTGTGAGGGAGAAGCTGCTCTACGAGGATGCCGCGCATCACAACTGTGTGTTCGTGGGCATGGACGAGCACGGCGTAGCCAAGCATGCGCACCTCCGCAGCACAAGCAGCAGCGGAAAGGTGTTCCGCATCAATGTGGAGGGCAGCGAGGCGAAGCACAGCTTCCACAAGAATGGGACGGACTGTTCCCTCTATGTCTTTGAAGCACCCATCGACCTGCTGTCCCACATCACGCTCTATCCGGCAGGTTGGCTGGAACACAGCTATGTGGCCTGCTGCGGTACGTCTGTTCAGCCGGTGCTGGAGCGGCTGCGGCAGAATCCAAAGTTGAATATGGTCTATCTCTGCCTCGACAATGACGAGGCTGGTGAGGATGCCTGCGAGAGTATGATGGAGGTACTGGCGGACATGGATGTGGACGTGGAGCGTCTGCGTCCACAGGGAAAGGACTGGAACGATGACCTGTGCGCGAAGCGAGGCGGCCATGGATAACCTCTGGATACTCTTTGCGGCGGCAGGCGTCATGGTATCCGTCATCGGCGGACTATCGCTGCTGGGCGACCACTACACACTGAACAACATCAAGTCCAAGACCGTGGGCGACGGGCAGCATGGCACGGCACGGTGGGCAACCGATGCGGAGCTCCGCAAGACCTACGCCCTTGTCCCCTTCCAAGTGTCGGACTGGCGTGTGGGCAAGAACCTGCCTGAGACGCAGGGACTGGTGCTGGGCAGCACCAGCGGCAAGCATGGCATCACCGCGCTGGTAGACAAGGACGATGTACATTGTCTCATGATCGGTGCATCCGGCGTGGGTAAGACGGCGTATTTTCTCTACCCCAATCTGGAATATGCCTGTGCCTGCGGTATGAGCTTCCTGGCACTGGATACCAAGGGTGACCTCGCCCGCAACTACGGCGCGGTGGCACAGAAATATTACGGCTATCATGTTTCTGTGGTGGATCTGCGTAACCCCACGCGCTCGGATGGTTACAATCTGCTGACACTTATCAATCGTTATATGGACATGGCACGAAAGACAGGCAATCTCGCTGCCCGTGCCACGGCGGAGAAGTATGCCAAGATACTGGCCAAGACCGTCGTGTCTCCGAACGGCGACACAGACTACGGACAGAACGCCTACTTCTACGATGCGGCAGAGGGCTTGCTGACCTCCGTGGTGCTTCTGCTGGCGGAGTTCCTGCCGCCGGACAGCAAATGCCCCGCAGAGCGCCGACACATCGTGTCCGTATTCAAGCTGGTGCAGGAGCTGCTGGCGCCCTCCGGCGTTCGCGGCAAAAACTGGTTCACGCTTCTGATGGACAGACTGCCGGACGTACACAAGGCCCGGTGGTTTGCCGGTGCAGCGCTGGATGCCTCCGAGCAGGCCATGGCCTCCGTCATGTCCACGGTGCTGTCCCGGCTCAACGCCTTCCTGGACTCGGAGCTGGAGCAGGTGCTGTGCTTCGACAGCGCCACCAATGCAGAGCAATTCGCGGCGGAGAAGTCCGCTATCTTCCTCATCCTGCCGGAGGAGGACACCACCAAAAACTTCATGGCGGGCTTGATGATACAGACGCTGGCGCGGGAGCTGTTCGCCGTGGCGGACGATAACGGTGGGCGTCTGCCCAACCGTGTGGTGTTCTATTGTGATGAGTTCGGAACTATGCCCGCCTTTGACGTGGAGGCGCTGTTCAGCGCGGGTCGTTCCCGTGGTATCACACTGGTACCTATCATCCAATCGCTGGCGCAGTTGGAGAAGAACTATGGAAAAGAGGGCGCGGAGATCCTCACCGACAACTGTCAGGACACCATCTTTGGCGGCTTTGCGCCTAACAGTCAGACGGCGGAGCAGCTCTCCAAATCGCTGGGCAGCCGCACGGTACTCAGCGGCTCGGTCAGCCGCGGCAAGAACGATCCCAGTCAGAGCCTGCAGATGATAGAGCGTCCACTGATGACGCCGGACGAACTGAAATCCATTCCCAAGGGCAGCTTCGTGGTAATGAAAACCGGAACACACCCCATGCAGACGAAGCTGCGGCTGTTTCTCGATTGGGGCATTACCTTCGATGCGGTCTATGCCACGCCGGAACACGCCGCCCGACCGGTGGCCTACGCCAGCCGCGCCGAGCTTCTGGACAGCATCGACCGGACTTATCCAAAAACGCAACCCACCTTAGCGCCTTCCCCCGGCAAACGGGAAACGCACCGCCAGCGCAGCGGTCAGACCTACGAGGAGGGTACGCCATGAGCTACTTCGGAAGCATCTACGCCGACATGGAGCTGCCCCACCGGGCAAAGACGGTCTATATGTACCTGAAGGATCGCTCCAACGCCGGCAATACCTGCTGGCCCAGCGTCCGCACCATTGCGGCGGATCTGAAGCTATCCCGCCGCACTGTCCAGCGGGCGCTGACGGACTTGGAGCGCCACGGCTTTCTGGAACGCACCCACCGCCGTCGCCCCAACGGCAGCCTGACCAGCAGCCTGTATCGCATCAAATGAACGCAGAAAGAGCGCACCTCCCGCCAAGGGGGAGGTGCGCCCTTTTGCTGACGCAAGGGTAGCGTCACCATGGCGCACCCAGAAGGACTCACTCTATCGGAGGGAGTTAGGACAGAGAAAGAACAGGTATAGAAGCTCTACATAGCAGCAGAGCGCACCGTGAGGTACGCTCTGCTGTCGTATAAGGGTCAAATTTTACCAATACTTAGGATAACTGCTGGTGCTTTGCTGATGCCTTGCGTACTCCCACCAGGGGACTTGATTGACAAAGTCTGTCAGCTTGTCCCAGAACTGGTCGGCCAGCGTACCCTTGTCCACGTAAACCGTGACAGTATAGGTCTTGGTGCTGCCATCCTCCATGGTGGCCGTATAGGTCACGGAGTTGGTGAAGTTCACTGTCTCGCCACTACCGGGCGTCAGGGATTTAACGCCGTTGGTGGAGATAGTGGGAGTCAGCTTTGTCACATCCGTGCCGCGGGGCATGGTGATGGTAATGGTGTTAGTGGTGTTGTTCACCGCGCCAGCCACGCCGTTGATGGAGAAGCTGGTGATGCCCTTGGCGGTCGTGGTGGCCGTCTCCCACTTACAGGTGATGGTCACATTTCCTCCGGGCATGATGAAGCGGTTTCCGGTGATCTTCACCGTCTCACCGCCAGCCACGGCCAGCGAGTAGGACAGAGAACCCTCTACCATCTGATAGCCGCTGTCGGGCGTGACGGTGACGATGATTTCGTCGCCCTTGTCCGCCTTAGTTCGGTTGGTGGTAATGGTGCCGCCCTTGGGAGCGTTTGCGGTGATGGTGAACTTGCCGGTATCCGGCGTTTCCGTTCCGCCGCCATAGGCGGGGATCTCAATTTTCAGGGCGGCGCTCTCGCCGCCGGAGGCACTTACGACTACGATGTAGATGTCGCGGGCATCCTCGGTCAGATTACTGAGGGTGATGTTTGTCTCGCCCGCGCTGGCCGTACCCTTAGTAGTGGATTTCTTGATTTCATCCACCGTGGGAGCCGCTGCGCCGTGGGTCACGACTTTGTAGAAGTAGGTACCTGCCTCGTTGGTGGTGAACTTCACCGTTGCAGCGGTCTTGCTGCTGCGGGTAGCAGAACCGTTGGACAGAGTGGGCGCATTGGGCGCGGTGTACTTGATCTCCGCGGTGTAGGTCTTGGTGGTGTTATCCTCGGCAGTAATGGTGAACTTGACTGGCGTGTTCAGCGACATGTTGCACATCACGTCGCCATTGCGCCACTTGTAAGATCCATCAAGGTCATCATAGGATATACCATCTGTGGTTTCCATTTTCGCGGTGGCGGTTTCCGGATAGGTCAGCTTCAGATACTTCATGCCGATGCTGTTCAGCACGTCCTTATCCGTATTAGAGGGCAGCGTGAAAATGATCTTATCTTCGCTGACCGTTCCCACTGCCAGCGTGTCGCCGGTCTGGTTCAGCAGCACAGCCGCGGTGATATTCTTCTCGCTGCTCTTGGCCTTAGTGATGGTCACCGTGTAGTCCTGCGTGGAGCCGTTCTCAGCCGTCACCGTGAAGGTGGCAGCCTTATTCAACTCCATACCGCAGGCTTTGCCAGCGGCGGGCCAGTTGTCCGTATCGCCGGACTTCTTCACCGTGGCATAGTCGGAGACCGTCAGCTTCAGGATCATCTCGCCCAGCTTGCTGGTGTCGCTACCGGCGGGCAGGGTAAAGTCGATGGCCTTCTTGGCATTGTCGATCTTCACCGTGGCCGGAGACGTCGTATCACCGGCCTTCGCCAGCAGGATGGCACTCGTGATCTCCTTCGCGGCGCTCTTGCCTCTGACAATGAGAACCGTGTACGTCTGCGTACCGCCGTTCTCGGCGGTAACGACGAAGGTCTTGGCCTCGTTCAGCTTCATGCCGCAGAGCTGACCGTCGGCGGGCCAGTTGGTCTCGGCACCCTCCAGCTTAATGGAAGCGTACTGAGAGCAGGTGAATTTCAGCGTCATGGCGGCCACATCGGCATCGGTGGTGCCCGCAGGCAGCGTGAAGGTGATTGTCTTGTTCTGTTCGCTGATATCCGCCTTCACGGAGGTGCCGCCCGTCTTGGTCAGGACAGCCTCCGTAATCGCCTTTTCGGTGCTCTTCTCGCGGTTGACCGTGACCGTATACTCCTGTGTATCGCCGTTCTCAGCCGTTACCACGAAGGTGGCGGGAACGCCCAGCTTCAGGCCGGAGCGCAGACCGGCAGCGGGCCAGTTGTCCTCGGCATCTTTCAGCTTGACCGTCGCACGGGGGGAGCAGGTGAACTTTAGGATCATCTCGCCCAGCGTGCTGTCCGTCGTATCGGAGGGGGCGGTGAAGGTGACGGCGTGGCCATCCTCGTCGATCACAGCCGCAATATCGCCTAGTGTTGCGCCGGTAAGTACCTTCTTATCGCTGGGGGCACGATGGATCACAACGGTGTACTTCGCCGTGGTGGTGCCATCCTCCGCCGTAACGACAAAGGTCTTTTCCTCGTTCAGCTTCATACCGCAGGCTGTGTCGTTGATCCAATCCGCCTCGGCATCCTTCAGTTTGATGGACGCATACTGCGAGCAGGTGAACGTCAGCGGCATCGTGGCCACGGCGCTGTCCTCGGTGTCGGCGGGAACCGTGAAGGTCACGGTCTTTCCTGTCTGATCGACGACGCCGTCCACATTGTCCAGCTTTGCGCTGTCGATGGCGCACTGGGTACTCTTGGCGCGGATGACGGTGATGGTGTAGTCCGCCTTGGCGGTATCATCCGTCCCAATGCGGCACTTCTCAGAGCGGACGGTGAAGGTGACCGGCGTATCCAGCGTCATACCGCAAGCCTTGCCATCTTCCGGCCAGACACTACCGTCAGCGGTGACAACATCCGCGTACTTGGAAACGGTGAACTTCAGCACTGCCGCGGCCAGCGTGTCCGCGTCGGTATTGGCCGGGACCGTGATGGTGTAGCTGGTGCCCGTGTTTTCGACCGAGGCATCGGGGATGACCAGTTCCACATCTTCCAGCGCGCAGGCGGTGCTGGCTTTTGCGGGATCGACGGCGAAGATGGCCGTGGCGGTGATGTTCTCTTTGGTGGCGGGCATGGTGAAGGTGGCCTGATTGGCATTACCCTCCACAGGCGTTGTGGGGATCAGCGTGTCGGAGCCAGCCTCCTTGACCTCCCAGCCGGTCAGCGTGTAGCGGTCACCGGGGGTGGCGGTCAGGGTGACGGTCTGCCCTTCAAAAACAACAGACTGGCTGGGAGACGCCTCGCCGTCTCCGATGGCAACCGCCGCACTACCCATAGCGGGGTCAGCCTTGGCGGTCACGGCGGCGAAGATCTTCGACCGGAACTTCGCCGTGATCCGGACGTTTTCCCCCGCCAGAACGACGTGGGGGTTTGCGGCAACTCCGGGGTATGTCACATACTCCGGGTCATCCGCGCGGTTTTCGCCGTTGATCATGATCTCCCAGCCGAGGAACACCCAGGATTCCTTCCAGTTATCAGCACCGTTGAAACTCACAATGGCCGTACTTCCTGTACGGTACACATACTGTGTATCGAGGGTGTTGCCGTTGACCATGATCGCCGGAGCCCCGCTGGGGGTGGAGCCCCATGTGACCGTGGTGCCGACGTTTTTAAATTCCGCGAAAAGCGTGACATCCGCATCCGGCATCTTGAAGGTCACCGTATTCGTCTTGCACTGTTCCTCGGTCAGTTTGATGCCGGTCTCGTCCTTCCATTGCACAAAGGAAAACTCGTACATAGGGCTTTCACTATACGGCTCCGCCGTCGCCGTAACGGTCTCGCCCTCGAAGGCGCTGGTTATGGGGGTCCCGCTCTGATTGGTGAAGACAACATTGCCCTTCCGGTTTCCGTCCTTGTCGCCCTGGTCTTCCCAAATCAGCGATGTGGAGGCGGACAGCGAATGGGCAACGGCAAATTTCGGAACATCAAAGCTTACCGTCACATTGTCCAGTCCTTCGCTCTTGGCCAGAATGTGAAGCTTCTTGGCCCCAGCCGTCAGGCCGGTAAGCTGGATCGTGTTGGCGTAGCGCCGCAGCGCTGTGGTCTCGGCCGTTTCGTCAAACGAGGGTCCCTCGTCGGCCTCTGTCACAGCGTAGTAATAGGTGCCCGCGACATTGGACTTTATATAGATGGTGGCCGTATCCTCCGCCGTGCGGTTCACGGCAATGCTTTCCAGTGTGATCTCCGTTGGTGTTTCGATCGGTTGGTCCGATCCATCCAGAACGGTAAGATTATATCCGTACTTTGTCCCATCCGCGGTGGTAAAGCAGATTATGTCGCTCCTTGTAGTAGCGGTCGTACTATTGCCAGCCGTTATAATATTTGTCGCCTGCTTTCCACTGGCTGTCGCGTACTGGGTAATCAGGTCGCTGTTTGCCAGTGTATATACCGGCGTCACATACGCTTTACGTTTTCTCACATTTCCAGTTGGTACACCGTTTGTATAAACTTTTATCTCGCCTAAGACATAGTCGCACTCAGTCTTATTAACGGATTCCTGTGGTCCATCAGGGTAGTTTTTCCATTCAACTCCTATTGGTGTACCATCTTCTCCTGTGTTAAACTTTGGTCTACTAAAAAAATCAACGTCGACCATCTCAAATGAGGTCAAATACGGGTATTGCGCAGACTCCTCCGCATACGTCCGGTCGCACAGGCCAGCCAGCAGCAGCACTGTCAACAGCAGCAACGGCAGAATCGTTTGTTTGTGTTTTTTCATATAACTCTCCTTGCACGGGAACCGGCCCCCTCATGCGGCGGCCAGTTCCCGATGCCGGGAGGGCAGGCAGACGCCTGCCCTCCCGGCAGGGTGTACGTTTACCAGGGGTGATGCGTATAGTCGCAGCAGATGAACCAGCAGATCTTGTCACCCGCGCTCAGGGTATAGCTGGCAGCGCCGATGGGAGGCGTGTTCCAGTTCTCATAGAACTTGGGATTGGTCGCCATCTCGCTCCGATCCGGGCCGTCGGTATACATCCAGCCGGACATGGAGCCGAAGGTGAACTCACCGACGCCGTTCAGGGTCGCCATATAGGTGCAGCCCGCGGGGACCTCAGAATCAAGCTCATTTGCAACAGCAAACTTGCGCATGATGTCCATCACGGTTTCACCGGCAGTGACCGTGATAGTGCCATAGGTGATGTTAGCTGCGTCATCCGCGCTGGCAAAATACCTATGCGCCATGTCAATCAGATCATCAACAGCGTCTGTTACAGTATAGTCATCTTCGAGTAGATCACCGTTCTTGTATGCAGTCGAATTGACCGCCTCGGTAAAGTCAAAGCCGTATTCGATCTTAAAGGTATTGGTATCGGTGGCAAACACATAGTAGTTGCGGCTCTCGGTGCCGTTGGTCAGGATCAGCTTGGGCGCTCCGGTGCTAAGATCCAGGGTGTTGGTGGTGGCGTTGTAGCAGCCGGAAGCGGTCGTGTTCGTGGGCAGAGAGAGGGTGGCCGGAACGCTGGCACGGGAAGCCGGTACCGTGTTCAGGCTCGCGTTGACATTATAGTTGATAAAGGTCCACTTGCCATCCTTGTTCGACTTGGTGTTGCCCATGAAGGGATTCTGCACGTTGGTAGCAGAGATCGCAGTATTCGTTGCATCACCGACAACGATGCTGATAATGCGCAGGGGGTCGTTTCCGTCAATGGCAACGGCGCCGCTGGGCAGACCGGCAGCCAGCTTATAGGTCTTGCTGGTCGTGACGCCGCCCTCGGAGGTGCTGATGATCACGGTATAGACCTTGTTGAGCAGGTTCACATTCGTCGCCGTGCGGACATTGCCCGCACCCGTGAAGGAAAGGTCGCCGTTGATGGTGGCGCCGGCATTGCTCAGGTTGATCACCACGTTGGTGCTCTTCAGGCCATTCTCGGTGCCGCCGGCCACCATGGCGCGGATATAGATCTGGTCGCCGGTATTGCTGTCCTTCTCATAATAGGCGGTGGTGCCGCCAATGGTGACGGAGGACACGGCGTCAATGGAATTGACGGTCGTGCGGGTTACTTTCCCGGTCGTGGTCGTCGTGGTGCCGTCGGCAAATGCCATGGTGCTGAGAGACAGCGCCATCACGAGAGCCAACAACAATGCGGTGATCTTCTTCGTCATTTTCATGTTGTTTCTCCTTTACTAAATGTTGTTTTTGTTCCACGTGCGTCAGGTTCTCGCTTTAGCCCTGCGTATCACTCCTTCCACTAACTCATGAGCCTGTTCATTGGCTCAGCGCTATTTCAAAGCCGTAGGAACGGCTGCTTGACCCATTCTCTATAATCAGATCCCGATGTTCCAGCGTCAGATCCAGCACCATGCGGCCGCCCAAATCCGCCTTCAGGCAGGGACTATCGCCATTGACGGACGCGCCGTCCGCCAGCGTAATGTTGGCTGTGCAGTTCTGGAAATCCGTTTCTATCGGCAGTGTGATGCAGATCACATATTCCGCATCCTTTCCGCTGCCGCGCTGTTCCACCGTGCCGATGCTGTCACCGATGATGAACTCCCGGATAGCCAGCGGGTCACTGTTCTGGCCACAGCCGCCCAGCAGCAGGCTTATGCTCAGCGCGGCGATCAGCAAGCATACTATACGCTTCATCCCATCGCCTCCTTGAGCCGCAGGCAGTAGGTGCGGGTATAGCCCTCGTTCTGCACGGTGATGCAGGGATTGCTAACCGTCAGATCCACCACCAGCGACATACCGTCAATGGATACGATGCACGGCTCAGTCTCGTCCAGCGTCGCGCCCTCGGATAGCCGGAGCGTCAGCGGGACGGCGGTCATGTCCATGCCCTCCGTGGGAGGGATGAACACAACACAGCTCAGCCCCGTTTCCTGCCCGCCCCAGTTCTTGGTGACGGACACGGTGCAGTCCGCCTCGCCGCACTTGGCGGAAAGGATGTCCCACTTGCTGCGCTCCTGCGGCTGCTGGGGTGCTTTCCCGCAGCCCGCCGCCAGCGTCAGCAGCAGGCATGCCAGCAATAGAAATACAGTTTTTCTTTTCCTCATGGCACTCAGCTCCAATCCCTCTTGGTGTGGCTGGTCTGGTGATCCGCCACATCCGAGTTGTCGCCCAGCTCGTCCCAAAGCTGCTGGGAAACGCTGCGCTCGAAGGTCACGGTGACGGTATAGCGGCTGGTTTCCTCGCCCAGCGTCACGGTGTAGACCACCGGAGCGGTAAGGTTCACTACCTCGCCGGACACAGGACTCACCACCGCTCCGGCGGTCACGGTTACGTCCGGCGCGACAGCGGTAACGTCCGTTCCGGCCGGCAGTGTCACCGTGATGGTGCCGGCGCTCTGGTCAATGACGCCGTCCACGCCCAACACGGAAAAGGCCGTGATCTTCGCGCCGGTGACCGGCGTTACAGGATCGCTGCCGCCTCCACCGCCGCTGCCGGAGATCAACTGCCCCGCCTTATTCAGCACGGAGACGGTGTAGGTGCGGGACAGCACCTTTTCATTGCCCGCCACGATGTACTGCACCGTGCGGGAGAAGTCCTGCGCCAGACCGGGGGCGGGAGAGCAGACCAGCGTCTCCGGCCCAAGCGTCACATCCGGGGCAAAGGAGGTGCTTGTCAGCTTGCTGTCGTCCACATCGGACACGGTAATGGTGTTGGCCTTGTCGTCGATAACACCTTCATAGACCGTACCGCCGATGGTAAGGCTGAAGGCGGAGATAGACGCCTGCGTCCGTGCCGTGGCCTTGATGCGGTACGTCCGGGTATTCGTCCCGTCGCCGGAAGTGATGGTGAAGGTCGTCCAATCCGACAGGTTCATACCCTTCTTCCCGTCCAGTGCCGGCGAGGCGGTGGCTCCATAGGAGAGGCGGGCGTAGATCATCAGATTTGAGGTGTCCTTTCCTGCGTCAAGCAGCAGCTCGATATCCGTGCTGTCCGTGCCAGTAGTGATATTCTTGCCCAGAATATCCAGATCCCGCAGGATATTGGCGTCCTTCAGCATAATGGTATCGGTGTAGATCTCCGCGCCGGAGGGCTTTTCTTTATCCGAGAGCTTGACTACCACATAATAGGTCTTGGTGGTCTTGCCGTCCTCCGCCTGCACGGTGAAGGCGGTCTTGGTATCCTTCACAAAGGTGATGCCGCCGGTAAGATCAGGTGCAAGGAGCGTGGCATAGTCGGACAGCTGAAGCTGCGGGTGCATATCGTTCAACGGCGTACCGGCAGGCAGGGTCACGGTGATGATGTTGTCTCCGCCCTCCGTGGTAAACACGCCCTGCTTGCCCTCCAGTGTAAAGGAGGTAATGTCCGCCTCGGTGGACAGCTTACGGGAGAAATCGAAGCGATGATAATACAGGGAATAGGGATGCCCCGCCCCGCCGCCCTTCAGGAAGCCCAGATACCACTGGGTGGCGTAGCAGCCCTGATAGGTGGCCATGGCGTTCTTGGGCGTCGTGTTGCTGTGGGCAAAATAGCCCTCGTCAAAGTCGGCGTAGTTGAGGAACGCGGTCAGTACGCTGTCCTTTCCGTTATTGAGGCGCACATCCGTGTGGACGTCAACGCCCATAGCGGAAAGAGCGCAGATGATCTGGGACGCGCCCTCAGAGGTATACACGCCGCCCCACTGAACGCCGAAGGGGTTGTCAAAGGGGTCGGTGCCAAAGCTGTTCATAACAATGTCAAAGCCCTCCCACAGCTTAGCCTTGACCCGCTCGCCGTACACTGGATCGTTCTGATAGGGCGCGATAGACTGCATCAGCATGGTGACCATATCCAAGCCGAAGCCGTCCGACAGATACTTGTGGTTCAGGATCGTCTCCAGCAGCTTTTCCCGCGTCCACACGGCGTTTTCAGGGATAGTATAGTTGCCCATATCCAGTGCGTTCAGGGCAAAAATGGGACCGTTGATGGTGTATCCGCCCCGGTAGTTATAGAGGATGGAAACGAAGTCGTCCACTTCGTTGCCCTTGGCGTCGATAAAGGGTTTGCCGTTGTTGTACTTGGACAGCTTGGAGCAGTCGATGCCGCGGGCGGTCAGTGTCATGATCTTACGGTCAATGTTGGTCATGGCCACATTGGTGGTGGTGTCCAGCCGCTTGATGCACTCCGCGATGGAGAAGCCGTCGTCAAGATTACCCAGCTTCTTCTGGTAGAAGCCCAGGTTCATCCATTCCCAGTCCTCCCACGCGCCTGCCGTTGTCTGGCTGTACCGCGTGGTGATCTTCCGCACCAGCGACTCCATATCCGCCTTGTAAGGATTCTCTGCTTGCTCCTGAGAAACTGTTACAGTGACGGTATAGGTATTGGTGGAGCCGTTCTGCGCCTTGACCTTGTACTGTACCGGCTTGCTGAAGTCCTGCGCTTCACCGGAGGCCGGTGTGACCGTGGCGAAATCCGATACACGGATGGCCGGTGCAAAGGTGGTGGAGGTTCCGGCGGGCAGCTCCAGTGAAATCGTGCCTTTTACCTGGTCGATCACTCCTGCCGCCGCGCCATAGGTGAAGGACAGTATCTGTCTGCCTCTTGCCACCGCCGTGCGGGTGATGGTCACCGTATAAGTACGCACTTTGCCGTCTTCAGAGGTAACGGTGTAGGTGTTTTCGCCCACCTTCAGCGTATCAGGCGCGACGAGCACCGCAAACTCGGAAATGGTGATCTCCGGCTTTACAGCCGCCAGATCCATGGCGTAAGGGATGGTGATGGCAATGCTGTCGCCATTGATCACGCCCTCTGCGTCACCCAGCTTATAGGAGGTGATGTAATTCTCTGAGGACTTTCTGGCTGTGATGGTCACCTTGTAGTCGGTGTGCAGTTTAAAATTGCTGTTGGTCACCGTCAACGTCAGGGGCGTTGACTCGGAATTAGTAAAATCGAAAGAACCGCTGCCGGTAAAAGATTCCCCGTTGATTTTGACCTCCGTACCGGTATGGGTAACGACCGGCGTGATGGCGCGCAGGTCGGTGCCCTCCGGCAGATTCAGGGAGATCGTCTTGTTGGTCTCGTCGATTTTGCCATAGCGTGTCACGCCACCTGTGGTGACGGCGAAGGAGGTGACCAGATTATCCGGCGTACCCGTTTCGATGACGATACGCCATGTGGCACTCAGTGCATTGTATTTCGTGCCGTATGCCGGATCATAGGGGGTTACCTGATAGGCAAGAATCCCATCGGTCACAGAGCCGGCCACGGAGTGGGCGGTCAGCCCGGTTCCCACCTCTACTTGCACGGTCAACTGGGAACGGTCTGCGTCCTCCGGCAGCTTCACCGTTACCGTGCGGGTCTCGGTATTGATGCTGCCCACCGAGCCGCCGATGGTCACACGGTCGATGACCGGCTCCTTGATGCGGCATTGCTCAGCATAGGCAAGATACTCCGGAACGATCTGCTCATAGATGATCCGCAGTGCCGCGGGGCTGACCTGACTATAGCCTTTTTTGGTAATATACCTTTGCAGGTACTCCTGCATGAACTGAACGGCCTCCTCGCCGCCGGCACGCCACTTTGCTTCATAGGAGTCAAAGAGACGGTTGCCATTCATGCTGGTCTCGCCCGCATCGAGATCAAAATAGGCCGTGCTCCTGCCCAGCCAATAGCCCAGCGTGCTGAGCATATCCGCGTTGGCCGGATGATAGGTGCCGATTTCCGTCCTCGAAGCGTTGATTTTATCTATCATAAGGTAGAGCTGATGGTAAGTATCTACAAACAATCCCGCCATACCCAACAGAGCCTGTGTATCTGCTTCAGTCCAAGTATCCTTGCTGGTTGCCTCCGCAGCGAACGCGTAGGCGAAGAATGTCCGCCCGTCCTCAGAGGTGACATGATACCGGATCGGCTCTGAGAAGTCGTAGGCTCTGTTCAGTTCCAGATCAACGCTATTATTCGTCGAGCTTTTCAGGTTGCCAAAGTCGACGGAGGTCGGTGTCATCACATAGGCGCTTGGATCGGAACCCTTCGGCACGCCGTATACATTGATAAAGCCGCCAAAGTTGCTGTATTTGGGTGCGATCACGGTATCGCCGTTATAGAAAGTGCCGCTGTTCTGCATATAGCGGTCGACTGTGGTATCCCCTGTGGCGGGCCAATTACCAATCGCCGCAAACGCCTGCACTGTCAGAGAAAGGGTCATTACCAGTGCCAGCAGCAGCGTCAGCACACGGCGCAGCGAGCCTCTTACGTTTTGTGTTGTCTTTTTCATATCGTTACCTCACTCAGAGCGGATGGCCTCGTTAGGACTGATAAGCGTTGCCTTACGCGCGGGGATCCAAGCGGCGGCAATGGCTACCACGCCTGCGAACACCACGCCGCAGACCGCCAGCCACCAGGGCAACACGCACCGCAGCTCACGGGACGCAAAGATCACCGGTATCAGCCACTTGGCGATAAAGCTCAGCACCAAGCCCGCCGCGCCGCCTATCACGCCTACGATCAGTGCCTCCGAGAGAAACATCTTGAAGATGTCGCTGCGAACGGTGCCCAGCACCTTCAGCACGCCGATCTCCCGCGTCCGTTCCGTAATGGACATCATCATGGTGTTGGCCACGCAGATGGCGGAGATCAGCACGGCGATGGCGCCCAGCGCGCCCAGCATCCCCTGGATCTGCCGGGACTGTGTACGCACCGTCTCCAGCATATCATTGAGCGAATAGGTGTTCAGCCCCGTGTCCCGGATCAGCTTGACAATACGCTGCACGTCGCTGACGTTCTTCACCTTCACCCATACCAGATCATAGGTAGGGCCGTTGGTCTTTTCCTCCGCCGTTTTGGTTTCCGTGGCAGCGCCGAGATAGTTGGCGTTGGCCTGCACCATCTCCTCCAGCCGGTCATAGGCCATAAAGGCGGAGGAGGTGAAGTTGTTGTTCAGCGTGGAGCAGATGCCGGTTACCCGCAAGTTGTAGAGATTGCCGGAGGGCAGCGCCCGCCCATCGGTATCGGCCTTTGCCTCACCGGTCAGATTGGAATAGTCGAAGGTCATACGGACAGGTGCTTCCAGCAGATCCACCAGCGGATTTCCGTCCTCATCCAACGCGGGCTCCCAGTCCTTGGCCTTGTTGGCAAGTCCCGCGGAGACATCATCGGTGAACATGACCTCCGGATGCAGATGGGTACCCTCTTCCGCGATCGTCCCCCGTTCCGGCGTCAGCATGAAGCTCTCCGCCGTGGAAAGGTCAATGCCGTACACGCGCACCATATTGACGAAATTGCCGGTGGCGATATAGGCGGACTGCTGTAAAACCGGCGTCACCGCCTCCACGCCATCGATCCCCCGAAAGGCTTCCACAGCCTTTTCGTTCAGCACCGCCGTGCGGCCATAGTCGCTGTTGGCGGGCGTCACGTCGATCTTGGTCAGGCTGCCCATGGCCTCGATGCTCTCGCGGTATGCCTGTTCATATCCGAGACCCACGGAGATCAGCACCACGATACACATAACGCCTACCGCCATGGAAAGTGCTGTCAGGATCGTGCGGGTCTTTCTGCGGAACAGGTTTGTGCAGCCGTACCGGAACAAATCTCTCGGCTTCATACACCGCTCCTGTCATGATCCAGCGGCTTCTCACCGATGTCCGGCTCGCCGCCCGGCGCGTCAAAATCATCATCGAAATCATCGATGTCATCGTCACTGTGGTTGACCGCATCGGGGCCGATCTCGCCGCGCTTATAGCGGATGATGACATAGACCACAATGGCGATCAGGATCAGCAGCAGGATCACGAAGATCAGCCACAGCCACCAGCGGCTGCCTGTGTCGTCTTTATTTGCGTTGACGCTGTTGGCATCTGTATCCGCAGAGCTTTCCGCCACGCTCAGGGGCACGGAGATGTCCTGAGAATACGTCTCGCCGTTGGCGTCCTCATACTGGAGGATCATCTTACCCACAAACGCGCCGATTTTGGAGAAGCCCACCGTTACATCGGCGCTGGTGGAGCCGCCTGCCAGCAGGTCACCCACATAGCAGGGGGTGGAGGCGGTCATGCCGTCCGTGGCCAGCACCCGGATATTCATAGCCTTGGCGCGGCCCATGTTGGTCAGCGGCACGGAGATGGTAGCTTCCTTATCCTTGCTGAGTGTGCCGTACACCTCCGGCGTACCAGCCAGAACATCCATCTTCTGGCTGACCGGCAGCATGATGTTCTGCGCCGCCTTACCGGCCACTGCCTCGGTGGTCTCATAGGTCAGGTTGATGCCCAGCATGGCGGGGCCAACCTCCGCGTCCTGCTTGGCCATGATCTTGTATTTCAGGATCGTCGTACCGCCCGGCTTGATGGAATCGGCATAGGCGGTATCTGTGCCGCCTACGCACAGCGTCAGGCCGGGGGAATTGGTGAATACCAGGCTGGAGATGATCTTCTTGGCCGTGTCATATTTGGAGTTGTTGATCAGGGTCAGGCGCAGCTCCGTCTCCTCGCCTGCCATCAGGCCGGATACCTCGGTATCCTCCACATACAGCTTATAGCTCTGCACCATCACCGACATGGCGGAGGCGTCATAGCCGTCGATCACAGTAAACTGCGTGGAGAAGGAGCCCTCCGCAGGGGCGCTGTTCTCGAAATAGTTGGCCTTGAATTTAATGGACTTGTTGCCGGAGGTGGCAAAGGGCGACACCGTGAAGGTGTAGTCCAGATACTTCACCTCGCCGCTGGCCCAGTAGTCAAAATACTTGCCCAAATTGGTGGAGTCGATCACAAAGGGGAACTCGTCCAGCGCGGCGGACACCACGGGATAGACCGTCACGCTGGTCAGGGTGCCGCCCACATTGATCACGGGGATCCGCATGGAGATAGTCTGATTGGGTGTGCCGGTAGGCACGGTATAGGAGCCGCCCGCGTTGGTACCCGCCACCTGAAGGCTGCCGAAGGAGGTGGTAACGCCGGACATATTGCCGTTGTCGGTAACGGTCACATAGGCACTGACCTTGAAGGTCACGTCCTCGGTGATAGTGGTGCCGTTCACGGCATCCTCCCGCCACACAGTGGCGTTGATCTTAAAGGGCACAGCGTAACGGCCCTTGCTGGCAAACTCGCTGATCTTGAACTCGAACCACACCTCCGCCGTGGAGTTGTAGGACATATCCTTTAAGTGCTGCACATCGCTGGCATAGATCAGCTCAAAGGGCCAGTTGGACACGCTGGCGTCGGTAGGCACATCGGGATAGATGTTGATGTTGCGCAGCATGTATTTCTCGCTGGGCAGATATTCCTTGTTCACCGCCAGCGGCAGCACGATCTTCACCACCTGACCGGGAACGCCTTTTGGGGACTGTGCGCCGGTATCCATCAGGATCAGGGCGTTGGCGTCGCTGGGTATGACCTTGATATCCGTGTTGGGCTTTTCATCCGTAACCGAGACCCCGCTGACGCCGGCATCCTCTCCGCTTTCGTAAGACGTGTAAGCCTCAATGGTGCTGTCATCTATCACATCCTCTGTGACCTCTTCCGCCATAGCGACGGCGGGCAGCAGGGATACTGTCATCAATACGCAGATCAACAGGGCCAGTACCCGTTTTACCGTTTCTCTTTTCACTGTGCGTTCTCCTCTCCGGTGTGGTGATTTTCTATCTCTATCTTTCCGTCACTGAAATAGACGGTACGATCCGTATAACACTGCATCTGCGGGTCATGGGAGCTGAGGATGAAGGTGGTGTTCCTCTCCCGGAAGATCTCGCACAGCAACTCCATGACCTCCTGACCGGTGCGGCTGTCCAGATTCCCGGTAGGCTCGTCCGCCAGCACGATGGAGGGCTCCGTAATAATGGCTCGTGCGATGCTGACGCGCTGCTGCTGACCGCCTGACAGCTCCGCAGGCCGGTGATCTACGTGTCCGCGCAGTCCCACGCGGCTCAAGGCCTGCCACGCCAGCCAATTCCGTTCATCCTCCGGTACGCCCCGGATGGCCAGTGGCAGGGCCACATTCTCCAGTGCCGTATACTGGGGCAAATTATTGTAGTTCTGAAAGACGAAGCCGATATAGCGGCGGCGGAACCTTGTCCGCTGCTCCTCGTCCATAGCCTCCAAATGATGCTTGCCTCGGACAATGATCTCACCCTCCGTGGGCGGCTCAAGACCTGCCAGCATATTCAGCATGGTGGACTTACCGGAGCCGCTGCGGCCTGCGACACAGAGAAATTCGCCTTGCAGCACGGACATGTCCACGCCATCCAGCGCGCGGACCGTGTTGCCGCCGACGGTGTAGTGCTTCTTCAGCCCCACCGTCCTGATGATGGTTTTTCGTTCACTCATAGTTCTCTCTCGCTATCTCAAATGTGGAGGGCGGCAGCACATAGTTCCGCTCCTCCGCCGTCAGGCCGAACTTGATCTTGATGCGCTCCAGCTTCCGTACCCACGGGTCGCCCAGCGCCCACAGCACCAGAAACGTACACAGCCCGTGGCAGAAATCGAAGAAAAAGCTGGATAGATAGGCCGCGCCTATCGTCTGCCATGTAAGGGGGCTTACATACCCGATGATGAAATACAGGTTCATGATCCAGCCGTACAGAAAGCCGGACAGGAAACCGTAAAGGCATAGACGCAGGGGCGCATGGTCGGTAAGCTGCCGCACAAAATGCAGCAAATCGCCCCGGTTGGTATTCTCCGGGCACAGCCTGTCCCACCATTGCGCTGCAAAGTGACGGCGGCTTCTGCCTTTGAATACGCCGGCATTTTGCAGGATACCCGCCAGAAAGCCCACCAGCCCCCATGTGAACATCTGCCACGGTGTCCACGGACCCTGTCCGAAAATGAAGTTGCTGACAAAGGCGGTCAGCGCGCCGGTAAGAAAGCCCGCCTCCGGCCCGAAGGCCACCGCCGTAATGATAATGATGGCGGAGCAGGGCTTGAAGTTGGGCAGCGGGATGATCTCAAACACGGTGCGGCCTACCACGGCAATGGCCGCCATCACCGCGATAGGCACCAGCTCACGGGCCTGGGGCTTCTTCTTATCGAATACCAGTATGAAGGGGATGGCGGACGCCAGCAGGAACAGCAGGCCCAGCAGAATATCCGAGTTTAATATGATATAGTCCCAGAAAGTGCGGGAACCCACCGGACTGACCGCGGGGCGGTGGCTGTGGTAATAGCCGAAGGCCACCATCAGGGCGGGCAGCACCAGAAGGATCACCCACGCGGCGGCTCTGGTTCTTTTGCTGACAAAGAGCTTCGACACGACGCGATCACCTCCTCGCAGGTAATGTCCATGGGGAAGTGCTCTGCCGCGATACGGTTGGCGTCGGTGGTATAGAACCGGTTTCCGGCAAAGAAGTCGTGGGGCTCGCCCTCGGAGAGCAGCAGCCCGTCAAACATCAAGGCGCAGCCTGTGGCGTACCGGGCGGCGAACTCCACATCGTGGGTCACGATCAGGATGGACGTGCCTTCCCGGCACAGAGTCAGCAGCAGCTGCGCCAGCTCCGCCTTGGCATAGGCGTCCAGCCCCTTGGTGGGCTCGTCCAACAGCAGCACTGTGGCCTCACGCAGCAGCAGCTTGCCCACGGCCAGACGCTGGATCTCGCCACCGGACAGGTCGTAGGGATGCCGCGCCAGCAAAGGCGTCAGCTCCAGCCTCTCCGCCATCTGCATGGCCTTGGCTTTGTCCTGTTCAGCACTGTCCAGCAGTTCCTTCTCCACCGTATCGGCCACAAACAGCGACCGGGCGTTCTGGGGCAGCATACAGAGCCGCTGACCCTTCGCCAGCTTTACCTTGCCACGATAGGGCTTCCGGAAGCCGGCCAGTGCCTGCATCAGCGTGGTTTTGCCTGCGCCGTTGCCGCCCAGCAGACACAGCAGCTCACCCTGATGAAGCGTTACGTCTGTGCCCCGCAGGACATCCTTGCCCTTTTCGGTATAGCGGAACCAAAGCTCCTTACCCTCTAAAACGGCGGGGTGCTTTGTTTCTTTCTCGGCTTTTGCGGTTTCAGGTACGGAAGTCTCTTCCGTGATGGGCAGCAGCCGCTCCAAGCGGCGGCGGCCATCCCGCACCGTCAGGGGCAGCTCGTCCGTCTGCTCCAGCTCGCTGAAGATGCGGACGGCGGCGGGAAGTCCGAAATAGATACGGCTTTTCTCCGCGCTGCCGGACAGCTGCCGCGCGATCTCAGCCGGCGCACCGTCTGACAGGATACGCCCCCGATCCATAGTCACCACACGGTCGGCGGCGGGGAATACCTCGTCCAGCCGATGCTCCGTCAAAAGGATGGCTACGCCCAGCTCGCGGTTGATCCGCTGGACGGTGGCAAGCAGATTGCGGGCCGCCAGCGGATCCAGCATGGAGGTGGGCTCGTCCAAAATCAGCAGCTTCGGCCCCATCGCCAGTGCCGAGGCCAGATTCATCAGCTGCTTCTGCCCGCCGGACAGCTCCGTGGTCTTACTGCGGAACCACGTTTCCATGCCGAAGAAGGCGGCCATCTCCGCCACGCGGCGGCGGATCACTGGCACGCTCAGCGCCATATTCTCAAGACCGAAGGCCAGCTCGTGCCATACGAAATCGGTGACGATCTGATTATCCGGGTTCTGCTGTACGAAGCCGATCTCCGCCGCGGCGGTCAGCTCCGGCAGCTGGGAAAGGGACGCGTCCTTATAAAAGGTCTCGCCGGCCTTTGCTCCCACAGGCAGCAGGCCGGGCTTGGCATGGCGCAGCAGTGTGGTCTTGCCGCAGCCGGAGGGGCCGCACAGCACCACATACTCGCCCTTGTGTATCTCCAACGAGACATCGTCCAGTGCCCGCGTGTCAGCCAGCGGGTAGGAGAAGCTCAGGTGTTCAAACCGTAAGAGCGCCATCTGATGGCCTCCTTTGTTTCAAGAATACCGGGCAGGAACATCAGCACGGCGTAAAAGATAAACATGGTATAGCTGGCACTGCCCAGCAGCACCGGCGTCATGGCGGGATAGAACTCCATATACCCGTGACCGAAGGCGCGGGCGGTGATGCAGACGCCTGCCACCGCCAGAATAAGACCCAGCGTCCGGGCGTCCCGGCCATCGAAGCGGAACAGGTGGAAGGTGGTGCGCCGCTTGGCGCCATAGCCCCGGGCTTTCATGCTGTCCGCCGTTTCCACCGCCGCCTCCATGCTCATGGTCAGCAGCACCGACAGGTTCCGCAGGGCACTGCCCAGCCTTTGCAGCAGCCGCGTACCCTCCTCCTGTAACATGGCCTGAGACTGACGGATCTCGCGGCGATTCTGCTGAAGCTGTGGGATGAACCGCAGCGTCATGGTGATCAGCAGCGACGTACCGGGAAAGGGCTTGCCGAACAGGTACAGGAACTTATCGGAGGTCATGACCTCCTGATAGCAGGTAAACCACATAATGACCGCGCACAGGGAGCAGCCGGACACCAGACCGTAACACACGGCTTCCAGCGTGTACCACAGGTGGTTGATGGTAAAGAGCATGGTCACGCCCCGATGGTTGAATAGCGGGTTGGCAAGGGCGATCAGCAGAAACATAGGCCCCACAAACCGCATGGTGTGGCCGTAGGCCCTCCAGCCCCGCAGCCGGATGGAAAACCAGCTGGCGCCCAGAAACGACAGCACTACCGTGACCGGGTGCATACAGGCCAGTGTCAGGCCCAGCACCAGCACGAAGTACGCCATACTGATCGCCGGATGCAGGTTCCCGAAGAAACGCATCCGGGTATCAGTCATGGTTATCCTTCCATTCCTTGCCGTAGCCGTAGGGATCTCCGTTTTCCAGATCGCAGCCAAGGTCGCAGGTGTAGTTCCACTCAATGACCTCGCCGGCCTTGACGAAGTACACGCCGCAGCCGTAGTTGGGATACCAGTCGTTGACGCAGTACATCCAGCCGCTCCAGCGGCCACCGTCGAATTCATAGAGGTTGTTGATGCCATCCACATAGCAGCCACTGGAGGTACCGCCCCGATAGGACATGTGGATCTTGTACTTTTCACACACAAAGGCGAGGACGTCGAAAACCGTGTCGCCCTCCTTCACCTCCACCGTGGTCACCGGCAGGATCACGCCGGAGGCCGGGACGATGCCCGCCCACTTGCTCTCCAGATGCATACCGTTATTCACCGCCGTATCGCAGCGAATGGTAATGGTGACGGTGTTTTTCTTGCTTTCGGGCTTCTGCTCGGGGGTAGGCGCGGGGGTGTTGCTGTCCTCGCCCTTCTGGTCATCCTTTTTATTGTCGTCCTTTTTGCCGCCGGAGTTGGACGGCTTGTTGGCGGTATCCTCATCCGGTGTGGCAGAAGGCGTCTGGTCTGTCTTATTACTCTTGTTGCCCTGCGGTGCATCTCCGGAGCCCTGGGCATAGAAATCCGCCACGCTGTCAGGCTTGCTTTGGGACGGGGTAGTTGTTGTTTCCTTTTTGCCGAAGCTGAAGGCCTCTGTAAACCAGGAATACCACGGCTTTTCCTCTTCGGGTTGGTCGGTATCCTCTCCCACATAGTCCAGATCCAATTCGCCGCTATTGCCAGCAGTGCCGGTCTGGGCGCAAGCGCACAGGCTCAACAGCATCATAATTGCCAGCAGGAACGCGATGATATATCTCAGATTCTTTTTCATGTCAATTCTCCTTCAGCCATTAGGGCTGTTGATTTTGAGGATGCGGGAGGGGCCGGCAAACCCCTCCCACTATGGAAAAGACAACGGCATTTGCCGTCTCGACTTGCCTTTTGCGGATTTGAGGATGGGGGACGGGGCGGCTTAAACCCCGTCCCCCTATGGAAAGCTGACAGTCTCCGTTCAGACTGTCTCGGCTTGACTGGGGTTAATTGCTGCGGATATTGTATCAAGTGCGGCTTCAGCGGAGGTCTCTGCCAAGGTGAGAGCCTTTGCTTCAGCCTCCGCCTTCTTCTTCGCCGCCCATTCTGCCTTAGCGGCCCGCTCCGCACGCTTTTTGGCGGCTTGTTCCCGTTTTCGCTGCTCGGATTGCTCCATCTTGCGCTGCCGCTTCTGCCTTCGCTCCTCACGGAACAACGGTTCTTGCTTCACCTTTTCCGCCTTATAGCGAGCGGTGTCGCGCAGCTTGCGCATGGAACGAGGCTGCGGCAGCCTTGCCGCCGCCATCGCGGCTGCCCAGCTGCCAAAACGCTGCTCAATAAATGTACCGCCATCCACTTCGCTGGGGGATGGGCTGTGACCCAGCGAGATGGCACACCGGCTCAGATACCGCGCCAGCTGCGGCAGCGGCGTATCTGCGTTTCGCTCGGCAAATGCTTCGTCACGCGCTTCCAGTGCTGCTACAGCCCTTTTGACTATTTGGTTTTGCGCCCACGCCTGAAAATCAATGGGACGTCCGCCGCGTTGAGACATAGTAACACTCCTCCTTATTACGAAAAAATGCCGGACAAACCCCTTCTCAGGGGATGACCAGCGACATTTTGGCAAGAAAAAACGCTGACAAAATCCGTCAGCGCACGCTCCTGCCCTCGTCACAGCGAGAGAGCGCCACTGTGTACCAAAGATCCTTGACCGTGCAATTCTCCTGCCCTCGCGCCACAAGGCTTTCGCCTTTCGTACATGATCTACCTTCTCAGAAGCTTCCTCCCAATGGCGGTATTACCCAACAGCTTTCGCCGCTTCGACCATTTCCTTGCGCTCACAGTGCCGTCCGCAGAGGGTTTCTAACCCAAATTCCTTTTAGGCTGCTGCCTGATCTTTTGCATACAAAAAGATCTTTACGACCAACACAGCCACACGGTGTCACCGGATCATATTTACTTGTCTGTTGCAAATGAATGATGCTGCTGCGGTTTGTGCATACTGCAAAGTGTCAGCACACGCTCTGGGTATTTCGTAAATCATATACAATTTACGAACCCTGCGTCTGCGCATCTTTGCAGCGCATCGCTTTGCGGCATCTCTGACGGAATTTTTGACGGAGTTAAACTGCCCCACGTACTTTCAATCGGGAGAAAGCATATACTCTGCACCGCCTGCTTTTTATGTGCCAGAGAGGAATGCACATAGGTCTGTAATGTCGTCCGTATATCAGCGTGGCCCAGCAGCTCGCTGAGGCTCTTGATGTCCACGCCGCTTTCCATGCACCGTGTTGCGTAGGTATGCCGCATAGCATGAAAATTTCGATAGCGGGTACCGCAGCGTTCCAACAGCTTCCGATACCGGTATTGCAGTGTGCGCGGCTCCATTGGCGTGTTCGTATTGGTCAGCAGGTAGTTATCTTTTTGAATATTCTGCGTGGCTGTTTTCAACAACTCCAGCATATCATTGGGAATTGCCACAAGACGTACAGAACTGCTGCTTTTAGGGGATTGAACCACCAAATGTGTTCCGGAAGCATCCCGCACACGGGCAACCGAGCGCTCAATTCGCAGAAAGCCTGAACGGAAGTCAATGTCACTTTTGCGTAGAGCGCAGATCTCACCAAGGCGCAGCCCGGTGTTCAGGATTAGAAGGGCACAAAGTCCCGTGATGTCCGGTGCATCCAATACCTTCTGCGCCAGCGCGGCTATTTCGTGGTCAGCAAATACCTCGACCTTTTTGCTTCGATATGCAGGCAGCTCCACATCCCTGCCGGGGCAGTCGCAATGGCATTTCTTTTTCACAACTTTGAAAATTGTTTTCAGCAGCACGCCAACATCCCTTGTGCTCTTGCATGACAAACCTCTATCTTGCAGCCGCGAAAAAAATACAGAAAGTTTTTCCGCCGTCAGATCACGCAGCAGGATCGTTCCAATTTCAGGGACAATATAGTGCCGTATCATATACTCGTAACGCCCAATCGTTGAGGCCTTCAGTGCGCCGCGGCGCTCGGACAGGAAGAATTCTGCTGCCTGACATACCGACATTTCACCTGTCAACATAGGCTTCTGTGGCAGCGCATCTTCCATCCTTCGCCGCTTCTCACGGCAGGCGGCATAGCTCTTGGCATAAACATACCCATATTCCGCCTTGCCGGCAGGTGTCCGGCCACGAATATAGCGACCCTCCCACCGGCCATCTTTCCGTTTGTAAATGTTCTCTCCGCGACGTGGCATAGTAATCTTCCCTTCTTTCTGACGGTGTTTGTGACGGCAATAAACAAGATGCCGTGGTATCCTTTCTTTTGAACTTCCAGATGATGGAAACAATATAAAGCAATTTGAATCGCAATTCAGATAGTTCTTGCTTTTTCACAATTTTCCTGCATTTTTTGTTGACTTTTTTGGTAAGTCAATGTATAGTAAAAGATGGAATTGCGGTAACTTTTCTGTCGTAAATTGTATATGATTTACGAAAAACGAACTATTCCTCATGCAGCCGTAGGCATCTGTGCCTACGGCTTTTTTGTTTTGCAGGCAAGGCGCGATCCGGCTTGCTGCGTCGTGAACAGGGGCTAATCATCCTGTTATCAAGACCGTCTGGGATAGAACCGCTCGCCGACCCACTCTGCGGTCAGCTCTTTCGGATGCAAGACCAGCGTGGGCGTATGGCTTTCCACAGCAAAAGCAAAGGCTCTGTTTTCCCCACTGTCCGTTGCTGACAAGTCCGTATCATGAACACATAGCACCACATCGGCAAGGCCGATGATCTTCCTATAGGCTTGCAGCTGTGCATCCGGCGTACCCACGGGACACACGACCGAAATATGGGTGCATTTTTCCAGCATAGTAAAGTAACGTTCCCGCAGATACGGTGCCCACTTTGTGGCCTGTTCCTCGTGTGGTGTGTAGCAGAAAAGCATCAGGCCTTGGTCGGTGGTTTCCCGCAGACCATTGACGATCTCGGCTGCGTAAAGACCTACGCCGCAGTCGCAGGCGGTCAGAAACTGTGTCACACCGCGCTGGCGCAGCGCCATAACCTGCTGCGCCAGTTCGATTTTCATTTTCCGGCAGCCACTATCTTCTTCATCAAACCCCCATGGAAAGCGCATGGGTGCTTGCCCTATGACTGCACAACGGTATATACGTCGGTATTCTTCCAAAGCAGTCACACCTTCACAGGATTATTGTCGCAATAAATAATACGACAATAATTATTAAAATGCAACGATTTTCCAAAGTATAATAAACGAAAAAACCAAGGTGGTGAAGTTGTGACAGATATTCTTGAAATCATCAAGCAGAATCGTGAGGCACGGGGATGGTCGGAATATCAGCTTGCTGAACGCTCTGGCCTGCCACAGTCTACCATCTCCTCGTGGTATAAAAAATCTATGACGCCATCGTTTGCATCGCTTGAGAAGATCTGCGATGCTTTCGGTGTTACGTTGTCGCAATTCTTTGCACAGGACGACATTTGTGTGGCTCTGACTCCCGCGCAGCGTGAGATGTTGGATAAATGGAATTGCCTGACATCCGCGCAGCAAACCACTCTGCTGGCACTCATGGATACGATGAACTGAAGGGGTCGCCTTTTGCCCAGAGATGGGAGCTATATACGGAATCCATACAGAACATGGTCTTGCGCTGTACCGAAAGCGAAAACTGTATAAGATATGAAAAAGCGTCAGCGAATTGCTGACGCTTTTGTTACAGGCGCAAAGCCCCCGTTCATGCAGCTCGATCTCAGGCGCGTGCATTTGTGACACTTCCGGCGCGTATCTGACTTATCTTCCACAACGGGAAGCCTCACAGTGACCTGTTCGCGGGGACTCTGACCCACATTCCAACTTTCATCTCGGCGTCGCAGCGCCTTGAACCGGAAGCCTATTCACTTGTCAGGGACTACGATCATTGTAAGCGCAGCTCCTCTCGTTTTCAAGTGCGTTTTTTGAGGGAAAAGCAGCCGCAAAGCCTTTTAGCTTGTCTGCTTAACCTTTGTTCCAAGTATAAGTCTTACATCTTACGATAGAAAGCTGCTGAGTAAGAGAATCAATATGGCGCAGAAGGATTGGGGGATGACAAGCGAACGGCTGTCGGACACCTGCCATACCAACGTGATTTATCTTCGGTAAATTAAAGGTGGAACGAAGATACCCAGTCTTCCCGTGTTCGTATCACCGTGTAAAACTTTGAATGTCTCGCCTAACATGAGATCACGAAAAATAGGAAAGACTCCGCATCGCGCGGAGTCTTTCCTGTTTTATAGAACCCTTCCCACGATCCGAAACTCGGTTTCCGGCTGCACTGGCTTAGGAGGATAGTCTTGGTTGTAGGAGATCATAACAGGCTGCGGATGAATGATTCCATAACTGTCAGTAAAAGCGTCGCGGATATTTTCTGACGGCTTCTGCTCGTTGTACACTTTTAGATATCCCGCTCCGTCATAAGTGAATATGCCGACTTGTCCCACAGCAAGCGTGTCGCATTTCTGCACCCACACAACTTGTCCGTCATGGTAGACCGGCTCCATACTGTCCCCGGAAACATATAATCCAAAATCTGCGTCTGCCGGTACGGAGTTTTTCGGGAACGGTATCCGTTGGAAATTACAATCGTCCAGAAATTCGCCGGTACCTGCTGAAACAGCAAGGTTGCCAATGGGCATATCAACATACTCAATCGTGATGCCTGCATTCACCTGCGGCTTATACCTACCGGAAGCAACCAGATCTTCCCGGTATTCCTGTACCTTGCGGATACCCTCATTGTTCAGCGCCGGTGCATACTGGCGCGTAAAGAAAGAGACTCCATCTTCGATTTTCAGTGCATAACACAGTGCAATCAAATGATATGCGTTGGGTAGAGCCTTTCCCTGCACCCACTTACCAACGCCGCTGGCGCTCATGGTTACCCCGTATATGCGCAGAGCAGCACTCAATTCAGACATACTAAGTCCCGCATCTCTGCGGGCTTTGTCTATACGCTGACCAATAACATTACTCTCTTTTTCTGCTTCTGCATTGTATGCAGAGGAAGTTGACGCCTTAAAAGGCAGGATACTTGCCCTATGCTTCTCCATCGTATTGCCCATCCTTTTTTGTATGAGTACAGTATATAGGATGAGTATATAATTGTCAAGCGAGAAAGGATATAATATCCTCAAACGCGCCATTGACAGGGATAATATATCCTGCTATAATGCTCGTACACGGATAAATCAGCGAGTGAACAGGAGGCTCTCACGAATGCTACAGCTCTCACGTCAGGATATCGAGCTCATTTCGAGAAGACTGCTGTCAGAATATCTGAAAAAGCAAATTACACGGATCGATAAAATCGACCCGGTTGACTTTGCCGAAAAAATGTGCGGCCTTCGATTTGCTTTTGCGGACATAAGTGTGACAGGTGCTGTCCTCGGATTTACTGCATCCATGGATGTTAAGGTAACTATTTCCCGTAGGGACGGCACACAGGACGACTTCGTATTGGATGGAAAAACAGCCTACATAGACCGAAGTCTTGCTGCAGAAGGGCAAACTGGGCGCCTGAACTTTACAATGATGCATGAGGCTTCACACCTGCTTTATGCGAGGCTCTTCCCATCGGAGTACAACGGCTGGCAGCGGCGGTGTGTCTGCCGCTTGGCTGATGAATGTATTCGTTATCCCGTGCATGATTGGGAGGAGTGGCAGGCCAATGTACTCACATCGTATCTTCTTTTGCCGCGTGAATTAGTTTTTCGGCACTTAGAAAATGTCGGATTGCCGCAGGGCATCAAATGGCTGAACCGTGTGTATGCGCCAAAGGACTACCACCGGTTCTCGGAAGCCGCAAGGCGACTGGGCGTTTCCAAAACGGCGCTGGCCATCCGTCTATCGCAGATGGGTTTGATAGAGAAAAATGAGTTTTTTGATCCGTATAGCACGATTCTTGTTTTTCCGGACAAGAATGAAATTGATAGTGAGATCGCATAACTGTAATAGGAGGCATAATGGCTAAAATCAATTCAAAAGCGCTTGACCCGTTGCGCTATTCCTGTATCCAGGCAGAACAGCAGGAACTGAAAAAACAATATTCCAACCATACCACGATGGCGCGTCTTTGCCCGTACTGCCAGAATAAACTGGAGGTATTGTGCAAGGGGACGCATGGTGCATCCTATGTAAAATGCTCCCAATGTGGGGAACAGGTATTCTTCCCGCCTGTGACTTTTAGAATAAGTAAATCGTTCAGGATATAAACCATCGGCAAAATTGAATATCCAAGTATGTACACCGGAGCCGCTTGATGCGTGACCTTCCCATGTGTCGCTTGATTTGCAGCCTTTGTTCTTGAAAAGAACAAGGTCAATCAATGCGTCCATGTCGAAGGCAGATCAAGCGGCTCTTTTGCGCTCATTCGGATCCAGAAAGGGACGGAATGAGCGTTTTCTTTTGCTTACTCCCGGCAAATGTGGACTGCCGCGGGCCACCGTTTCTGTCATTTGCGAATTTTTCAAAATGACAAAACGGAGGTAATGGTCAATGACCGTAAAGGATAAGTATTACATTCGGGTGAAAAGCACCCTCGTAGAGGTTACCCACGAAGTTTATTTGGCTTTTTATCGCGCCGAACGGCAAGAGCGCAACCAAGTGGAAAAAGAAAGCCGAAATCATGTGACTTCATACGATGCGTGGGATACCGCTGAACGGACGGGTCAGGAACTGCTGACCTTACCTGATGAGGCCAACGTGGAGGATCTCGCTATTTCGGCAGTGATGTCGGAGAAATTACATTTTTGCCTGCGGCAGCTCCCCGAGTCAGAGCAGCAGGTCATCTGGGACATCTATTTCATGGGTAAAACGGAGACAGAAACGGCCAAAAATATGGGCATTCCACTGATGACACTTCGTTACCGGCGCGATGGAATCCTCCGCAAACTCAAAAAAATGATAAATCAGTAAAAAATCTTTCGTAAATCATTGGCCTGAATACGGATAAAGGGTAGGGAGATATTTTCTCCTCTTGCTCTTTGAAAAACGCTGGTGTATTACCGGCCATATCCGGCAACTGGATCACATCAGCAGATGAGCCTCTGTAAGAAGGAGGAAAGCGATGCGGAGAACGCGCCATGACCACCTGCACGGCTCTGCCCGTGTCAATGAAGGTCCCGAATCGGAAGGTGCCCAGCGATACCCGTTCATCCAAAAGCGGCTTTGGCAAGCCGTCTCGCCACGACCTCATCTGCCTATAATGGTACTTCTGCACAGCGACAGCCTCAAACCATCGGTGCAGCTCGGAGAGATCCTCGGAGGGGTGAGATTCCCATGTGCGGCGCCCGCCGCAGGCCAGTTGACCGCCCGACAGTCCGGGAAGTAGTGTCGAATAGGACTGAGCAAATGACAGAACCGGCAGGAGCGCCCTGTTTGCGGGGCGCTCCTGCCGGCATGAAACTTCGTGCATGAGCACTGCACCACGAAAATACGTAAAAGCTGGTGCATGAAGTTTTTGCGCATCATTTTCGGTTGCCCCGCAGGTGCGAGGAAAAGGCACATTTCTAATCTTGCTATGCTTTTGCATAGCAAAACCTGATGGCAGAAACGCGGACACTGTATTCTTTTCTCTTCCTTTCAATTTGTGCTTTCATTCGTTTTTATGTCTGACCCTTTCTCTTACTCTCACATACCCACCCTGCACCTGACAGTGTCCGCGTTTGTGCCATTAGAAACATAAAGTGCTAAAGCTAACATCATCCAGAAAGAGAGGTCAAATATATGGCGATTCAAACAGTACAGCCTTATGGCGATCAGATTCAAATGACGATTGACGGACATCATGTGACGATCAGCTTTACGCAGGAGGAAAATCCCACCCTCTCAGCGTTAGTGCGGAATACTTTGCTGGACGCATATATCCGAAAGAATGATCTGTCCGGTGAAGAGCAGTTCGCGTAGAATAAAAATGCTTTGCTTAAATGCGATTTTACCGGATCGGAGGCTCGTTCTTTGTTGCTTTTATTTCAAGGTTCTGATAGCTATTCAACCTGAAATGTGAGATAATCAAGGTGGCAGAATGCCGTGTACTTTGAAAAGTGAATACATAGAAAGGTGTATCTGAATCTCTCACATTTCTATATCGCTAATTTGAGAGGAAGGATACATTATGGCTGAAAGAGTTTGTTGTTCGTATCAAAATGTACTCAGTACCCAAAACAGAGTATGCTGCCTGTACCGCGTTTCCACCACCAAGCAGGTCGACCACGATGACCAAAACCAGGCTGACATCCCCGTGCAGAGAAAGGCCTGCCGTGAATTCGCAGAGCGGATGGGCTGGACTATCGTATACGAGGAACAGGAAAACGGCGTGTCAGGCTTCAAGGTCAGCGCCAATGACCGTGATAAAATTCAACTCATCAAGGAATATGCCGAACAGGGCAAATTCGATATTCTGCTGGTGTTCATGTTCGACCGTATTGGCAGACGAGCCGAAGAAACGCCTTTCGTGGTCGAATGGCTCATCAACCACGGCATTCAGGTCTGGAGCGTCAACGAAGGTGAACAGCGAATCGACACGCATGTCGACCGTCTCACCAACTACATCCGCTTTTGGCAGGCAGACGGCGAAAGCCAGAAAACCTCCATGCGTACCAAGGCTGCCCTCGGGCAGATGGTACAGGAAGGCCGCTTCCGTGGCGGTTCCGCCCCTTACGGCTATGACCTGGTACCCAGCGGCACATACAACAAGCGCAAGCATGAGGTCTTCAAACTGGAGATCAATCCCGACGAGGCAAAGGTTGTGCGCATGATGTTCGACCTGTGTGTCGGCTCTGGCTACGGCAGATTCAAAATCGCCAACTTTCTGTCTGAGATGGGCATCAAGACCCGTGACGGGAAGAACTGGCATGAAGCTACCGTCGGTCACATTCTGCATAATATCATGTACACCGGAGTGCTTCGGAGCGGCAGTACACAGTCTAAAGTATTCCCTGATTTGCAGATCATCTCACCGGAGAACTTCGCGCTGGCGCAGAAGCTCATGGCCGAGCGTGCCAATGAATGCAATGCACTGCGAACCATGCCCCGCAACACCAGGGGGCAATCCCTACTGTCCGGCAATGTGTTCTGCGGACACTGCGGCGGGCGTCTGACGCTGACCACCAATGGGACAACTCGGGTCAACGCTGCCGGTGAAAAGGTTGGCCGCAAGCGCATCCGCTATGTGTGCTACAACAAGACCCGCAAGCGCAGTAACTGCGATGGGCAGACTGGCTACACCATGCACATTCTGGACAAGATGGTCACCGACATTCTCCATCAGGTATTTGATCGGATGCGGTCTGTAGAGAAGAACGAGATTATCTCCCGTACCCACCGCAGTGCCATGGTCAGTCTCAAGAAGCGCCTTGCGGACGCCAAAGCAGAGTCTGCTAAGACTACCAAGGAATATGAGTCACTGAAGCTGGAGATCATCAAAGCCGTGCAGGGCGAAAGTGCGTTCCCGATGGACGTCCTGTCGGAGCTGGTCAACAATGCCCGTACCAGGATGCTGGATGCCAATGCTCAATTGACTGAACTCAATGAGGAAGTCGAGAAAAGCAATCAGCGCATCGAAGCCATCAAAGCGGATTACCGCCGCATCATGGAATGGTCCGAGATGTTCGATGGCAGCGACATGGATGTGAAGAAGATGATTGCAGGATACATCATCAAGAGAGTGGATGTGTACTCCGATTACCGCCTGCACATCGAGTTCAACATGAGCTTCGCACAGTTCGAACTGGGGCTGGATTCCCTGGAAACCAACCCAGCATAAATAAGCAAACTGTCAGCGGTGTTGACGGGAGCGACATCACCTGCAATAATAGCGTTGAGGAGGTGTATCCGAGCCTGAACTGGAAGGAAGGATACATGAAGAAAAGAGTATGCTGCTTATACCGTGTTTCGACGACAAAGCAGGTAAATTATGACCCACTGAAACAGGCGGATATCCCAATGCAGAGAAAAGCCTGTCATAAGTTTGCGGAGTCCATGGGCTGGGAAATCGTTCAGGAGGAACAGGAAGCGGGTGTATCAGGATTTAAGGTCAGCGCAGCCGACAGAGAGGCTATCATCAAGCTCAAAGAGGATGCGTTAAAAAACCGATTTGATATACTTCTCGTGTTCATGTTCGACAGACTTGGCCGCAAAGAGGATGAAACACCATTTATTGTGGAGTGGTTCGCCTCCCATGGCATTGCGGTGTGGAGCGTGAAAGAAGGTGAGCAAAGATTTGACCAGCATGTGGACTTTTTAATGAATTACATCCGTTTTTGGCAAGCCAGCGGAGAAAGTAAAAAGACTTCCATTCGGACCAAGACCGCATTGGAGCAGCTTGTTGCCGAAGGACGCTTCCGCGGAGGCATTGCCCCCTATGGCTATAAACTGGAACCCAGTGGAATCCTTAACAAGCGCAAACACGAAGTGATGAAGCTTGTTATCGAGGAGAGTGAAGCCGGCGCGGTTCGCTTGATGTTCCATCTATGTGTCAACTCCGGATATGGAAGATGCCGGATCGCTTCGGCCCTCAATGACAGTGGTCTTAAGAACAGAGACGGACAAAACTGGCATGAGGCGACAGTCGGGCATATTCTCCACAATGTCCTGTATACGGGGATCCTGCGAAGTGGAAGCAGCCGGTCCGATGTGATACCGGAATTGCAGATCGTTGCTCCGGACACCTTCTGCCAGGCACAAACACTGATGCAGGAACGCACAAATGCACATGACGTCACGAGGACACTTCCTCGAAATACCAAGGGACAGGCGCTGCTTTCCGGGAATGTCCGCTGTGGACACTGCGGCGGACGGTTAATTCTGACCAGCAGCGCAGCCGATTATGTCAAGGCGGATGGGAGCCGTGTGAGGAGAAAGCGTACACGCTATATATGCTATAACAAGGTGCGAAAGAGATGCCCTTGCAGCGGGCCGACTGGCTACACGGCGCACATTCTGGATGCAAGGGTAAAAGCATATTTGCGAGAGTTATTTGCGGCGGTAAAGCGCAGCGGGATCTCGGTGGTCACGGACGATAAAAAGAAGCAGCTGGAGAAAAAACAAGCCGAGCTTCTGGAGCTTACACAGCAATTCGAAGAGTCGCAAAGTCAATATGAGCTGTTTAAGAACCGACTCCTCGACTCCATTCGGCAGACCGATTCCACACGCCAGAGCATGCTGACAGAAGTCCTAGATGAAGCATACGAAAGGGTCGTATCTCTACGGAAAGACGTTGGGATCCTGCAAGCGCAGATGGAGGAATTATCAGAGACCGTCACAGAATCGGAGAAATGCGCTGCGCGGATTATGGAATGGGCAAATATCTTCGAGGTCTGCAGCGTTGAGACACAGAAAATGATTGCGGGCTATATGCTCAAATGCGTGACCGTGTTCCGAGACTACCGCGTGGACATCCAAACCAATGACCTCGGCATTGCAATACCGAGGTTGGACACAGAATCAACAGAACAAATTTAATTGGCCATTCAAACAATCTGAGTAGCTGGAGATACCTTAGAAAGATGCCTGTGGGGTGCTTAACCGATAACTCGGGAGCCCGCACCACGAATACCCCACAGCCAAAATAGCGGTTGAAACCATGTGTTTCAGCCGCAAAAGTTTCAGTAGCTGTTTCCGTCGAACTGTGGTATATGTTTGTGCTGCAAGGAGGCGAGCACATGAACAAACTGCTGAAGGACCTGTACGACTGCTTCTACACCCCGCCGGAGCTGGCGGCGACGAAGCGGGAGATCGAGGAATGCCACCGCGCGCTCATTGAGGCGCTGGGCAAGCCGGAGCGCCGATTGGTGCTGAAGATCATCGATGCCAAGGACCATATTTCGGAGGACACTTCGCTCGACAGCTTCATCTCCGGATTTCGGCTGGCGTGGCGGCTGTCCGCAGAATTGAATCACTATGACGATGAGCGTCCGGCGCGCTGCCAAGCGGCAGAGAAACCGGGCGCTCGTTTTACGCTCAAAAAGGAGGATGATGAACAATGAAGAAGCGCATCGTGACAGCTGTGATCACCACTTGCTTGGCCCTGTGTGCCGCTGTGTGGCCGCAGCCAGACACAAGGGAGGAACGACCCGCCCCAATACCAACGCACGCCGTAACTGCCCCGAAAGCAGATGCTGCGACAAGGGCAGAAAAGAAAAATACGGAAACGCCGCGGGCAGAGCCGGACGAGGAGCTTGGCACCGTTCCTGTTCCCGCACCGGCAGAGTCAACGCCTGCGGTCGAAACGCCGCAGCCAGAGCCTACGCCTCCCACACCACAGCCGACCATAGAACTGCAGCCCGGCGACGAGGTCTATATTCCGGGCTTTGGTTGGGTACCATACGAGGGGCCGAATCACCGCGAGTATGCCGCGGATATGTACGAAAATGGCAATAAAATCGGGAGCATGGGCTGAAACAGGAGCTGCTGGGAGCGGTTCTGCTGCTTGATTACGAAAGCTGCTGCACCGAAAAGTGGTTGGTATCAAAATGTGATACCAACCACTTTTTTGTCGGTGTGGAATTGAAAAGCGCCATCCGGCGCACGATGAAAGAACTCATGTGCGCACCTGCTTGCGGGGCGATAGTGTGGGGATTTGTAATAGAAACCGCGGAAATCGGCAGTATCGCTTCTCAATTTGCAGTTGCCTATTGCATTTGATTTCGATTTATGTTACCATATTAATGCTGAATTGTTGGACTATCCTAAGCTTCAACCATTCGTATCATGAGAGTACGAATCATATTGAACCTATGTAGTGATATAGACAATTTAGCGGACAAATGAGTAAATCCTCGAAACTATTGATTCCAATCAAATTCTCATTATGGGATTGAGAAAGCAGTTTGCTGGTTGACTGTCGTTGTCCCCCTGTTGTTTCGATGCTTTGCACCACAAAATCGAACCGAAGAAAGTGTTCTTTCGTCGGGTTTGTTTTGTTGCGTGCAAAGCGGTCTTCCGGATGATCGCAGTCCACGCACGAAGCAAAGTGCGTGGGCTTTTTTCGGTTCAGAAAGGAGGCTGATTATGGGAAAGGTATCAGGAAAAACACATACCAAAGCACAACTGGATCACTGGGCAAATCTGCATAATCCCAATAACAAGGCATATCAAGCTGACGCTGACAATCGGGCCAATCAGATGAATCCGAACCACAGATCGCACCAGAGAACTCACAATGCAAACCGCAGAAACAAAGCGCATTGGATGCCCGAGTGGGCGCCTGACTATCCGGAATACGATGATTAAAATTGGAGGTGCACGGTATGTCAAAGTACATTTTTGACTACGATGACGGCGACTTCGCCATGAGCATTTCTGACAGCATGGCCATGGACTCCGATGGGAATCTCATGATGCGCATGGGAGATCACATGGCGATGGACATGGACACCGGGGATATTCACATGATCTCCTCGTGGTCTGATGATGACGAGGAGTAGAGCATAGGCAGCAGCTCAACGGTTGAGCCGCCATAGACAAGGAAAACACTCTCAATCCGGGCAGAGAAAGCAGCGGGACAGGCCGTAAAGGCTTGTCCCGCTGTCTGTATCCTATGGCAGATATTCTTCCGTGACCTGATACCGGCTGATGCCGAAGGCGCTGCTCCGCTCCACGATTTCTGCAGGGATCTTGGGCAGATACTTCTTGCTGAAGCTGGTGTCCCC
>CEAF01000206.1_pt1 | contig 37504 bp, 30 predicted proteins | sample 557431 | NCBI WGS metagenome assembly CEAF01 (sample SAMEA3182068, study PRJEB8094) | gut metagenome | biome: human; feature: gut; material: Stool; isolation source: human stools | place: Canada | collected 2013-11-18 | reverse complement strand
CATAACTATATCAAACATTACTAAACATTACAACAACATTACTAAATACATTATAAGCCAAAAGTCACCCACATTTCCGCCTATAATAAAGTAAGATGAGGCTCAGAAATAATATATGACATTATACAAACATTATTACAACATTACTTAAACATTATTCACTTAATTTTTTGAGCTTAAGTTACCATACTTCATTTTTATTACAATAGCTGCATTGCTCCCGATTTCTTCTCCGTGCAGCTTTCTTAGCTTAATTATTTAACATAAATAAACTGTAAAACTTGGCTTTCATTTCCATAAGTTCATCGAACGTGCCGTATTCCGCAATCTGCCCCTTATGCATAACTATTATTCCGTCATACTGCCTCAAAATATTCTCCACAAGCTTATGTGTAATCACTATTGCCATCATATTATTCTGAGCAAGCACAGTATTTTCAATCCTGGCGGCAACCGCATTGTCGAGGCTTGATGTCGCTTCATCAAGTATAAGTACCTCAGACTTTTTGAGCAGTGCTCTGGCAATCGCTATTCTCTGCTGCTCGCCTCCCGACAGATTTTTTCCATTCTCGCCAACCCTCTGTTCAAGACCGAGCGGGTTATTTTTTACAACCTCCTCCAGACCTGCCTTTTTTATAACCTCTGAGAGCTCATCGTCACCGTAGTCCTGATACATCGTGATATTGTTTTTCAGACTGTCATCGAACATAAAAACCTTCTGGTGTATCATTGCAAGCCTGCCATACAGAACTTTCTTTGGAATCGCCCTGATATCCACAGCATCACAATATATGCTTCCGGTGTAGTCATTATAATACTGCATTATAAGTTTTATAAGCGTTGACTTGCCGGAACCGCTCCCACCGACAATGGCATATTTTCTGCCCTTCTCAAATATAAAATTGATATTATTCAGGACATTATGCCCTTCATTATATGCGAATGAGACATTTCTTACACTTATGGCGTCAAATGTCCCCATATCGTAATCCGAACTTTCCTGCTCATCTGTATTTTTCAGTAGTGTTTCTATTCTCCCACGTATTTTTCTTGTTCCCCTCAGAGATAGCAATGCACTCGTTGCCTCCCTCGCCTGATTATTTACCGTATGCCCAAGGTCAAGTGCACCCATCGCAAGTGCGAGAGTTATGCTGCCCTTAGTTACAAGATATGCTGCAATGATATACTGGATTATAATAATCAAATATGTAATAAGTATCACAAAACAGGAAAACATGTCATTTACCGAGCGGTATTTATACTTTTTCTGTTCCATGGAAGCAAGAGTCTTATCATGCACATTTTTGATTATCTTCTCAGCTCCAAAGCTTTTTATCACCTCATACCCCGAAAAGATGTCCTTTATCCTTACATTATATGATGACATTCTCTGCATATATGAGTCGGCTGCATCGGACGTATACTTTCCCAACAACGCCGGAACCGCAATAGTTGTAAATGCTGTCACAATTATCACTACCGCCATCTCAACCGAGTAGAAAAACAGACCTGCCGCCGATATTACTGTCAAAATAATTGTCTCCACCATATACGGCATCATCGACAGATAATTTTTCTCAGCCTTTTCAAGCTCATTGTTCATAACCGATATATATTCCGCCGTATTCTTTTCGCCAAAATCCTTAAAATCTTTCGATATGATTCCCGAAAATACATCGGCTCTTATCTGTGTGTCCGTCCTTTTCAAAAAAACTCTCAGCATATATTTTTGAAAGCACTGCGTTCCAAAGAAAAATGCCAGCGTGACCGCACCAAGCGGAATAAGCCTTATAATGCTGTCCATATCAGCCTCTCCGACTGCCGCAAATACCTGCGATATAAAATAAGATATTGCCACAACCGCAAGCGCCTGAATTACATCAGCCAGAATAAGCAGTGAAAAACACAGCTTATTTTGGTAAAAATATGAATTAATTGTCCTGTTTTTTGATTTGCTCATTAAAATTATCCCTTCGTGTTTTGTTCAAGCGCTTTGACATAAATAACCTTATCATGCCCTTAAAAAACCCACCATGGCAAATCCGGAAAAACCTTTATTTTGCTCATATCTGAAGGATCACTCTATTCGTGCCTTCAAATTATATTTTCCACACAGAGTTTTGACTGCCTCAATTCTCCTTCTATCATCATAAGCACAGGCAAGCGCATAGGAATACTCCAGCAGTTCAATACATTCTGCTTCCATATATGCCGCACATTCACCCATTCTCTCAAGAATATTCTGCGCATATAAGTATAACAGACGCGAAAACCACTCAAATTCATCAAACTTAACCGCAAGCCTAATCGCTTCAGCAAGCTTTTCTCCTGCCGCCTCACCATTCCCAAGCTCTCTAAGCAGCTCACCCTCCTCCATGTTTTTAAGCACACCAGATATCCCGTTCTCATACGGCATAGCGTCAATACAAGCCTGTCTAAACATTGAACCGTACAGAACAATCCGGTCGCGTCCTCCACTGCCCTCACAATAAAATACCAAATCGTCAATAATTCCCCACTCATTGTCAAACACAAGTACACCGGCATTACTTTTGCCAATAACCGTAATCTGCCTAAGTGCCTCATCTATCGCCTTATCCCCGCCTATATCCGGCAGCTTGGCGAGTTTATCATATCGTCCTTCTTTTATTGCCTTTGAAACATTTTTTAATTTTCTGTTCATCTCATCGCCAAAATCACCCTCTGTGCACGGCGAATATTTATCAGACGAAAGATTAAGTTTTTCAAGCAGTCTGTTTCTCAGCTCATCATTGAGATTGTGCCTGTTGTTTTCAAGTCTTGATATCGTTGTGACATCACATATTTCCCCGGCAAGCTCCTCCTGTGTTATTCCATAGCGTGCCCGCCTTTGCCGAATTACATCATTTGCATTTGCCGCATACTCCTCCGCGTAACGCGGAAAATAATCATCCGCCCGCCTGACACCGTATCTGTCATTCATTCTCTGCAATATTTCCAGAATTTCCTTTGCGCCGGACATATCCTCACCATGCGCTTCCCTGCACTCTATAATTCCGGCTTTCAGCTCCGTGACAAAAAGCCACTTTTCCCTGTTCATAACACAGCCATACGTCTTTTCGCCCACTTCAAGTGCCATGTCATACTGTCCAAGTTCAATATAATACTTCATAAGATGGTATCCCACGTAGCCATACAGCTTCGCACGCTCAACCGGGTCATATCTGTCACTGTCAAGGTACTCCAATATGTCCCTGTACAGCCCAGCCGCCCTGTCTTTTTCCCCGGACTGCTCCATATAGACTGCATACTGCTGTACAATGAGCATTTCCAACCTGCTAAGATAACACTCCGATATATTGTCTATATCAAAATCCGGACAGGTATACCCTATTCCCTCCGCAAGCTTATCCATACATTTCACAACATCGGTGTGGGTTCTGTGCATGACTTCACACTCAACAAGGCAGATATACTGCATGTGTATATTATTTTTTGCGGTCTTTTTGTATTCCTCTATCTGTTTTTTTGCTTCCTCATATTGACCATTATCGATACAGTCACATATCCTTATCCGTGCCACCAACTGCTCGTACTCATCGCAATTCAAAAGCACGGTAAACCTCTCCGTATTTTTCCCAAGCCTTTCGTACAGACTGTCAAAAAGAAGCTTTTCCGCACTTCTTATGCCGCTCTCGATTCTCGCAAGCTGCGCTGTGGAACACAAGCCCTGCGCAAGCGCCGCAAGCTTTATATCCTGTGCATTCCTCTCATCCCCGATAAATTTTCCCGAATAAAACATTTTTCATTTACTTTCTTACATTCCTTTTTCGTCCGCTTCCCCACATTCACTCAAAAAGCTTCTCTATAATCGCATCGCGCTCCGCGTCAAGATACCCCTCCGTAAAGTGTGCCTCATCCCCAAATGCTTCCTCAGGATAATAGTCTATCCCATCGATGTAATCTCCAAGCAGGTCCGACAGCCCATTGTCGACAATCTGCTGTTCAAACTCCGCCCAGTCACGGTTATCCTCCGTATCCGGTAGCGGCGCCGCCATCACCTTGAGCTTGACACCATGGCTGTCACACAGCTCCTTAATCTTTGGAAGATACTTTATGGTGAGGTCGCTCAGGTGCTTCTCATCGCGCACCTCAAGCTGCTGCTCAAGCACATTGTTGAGATACACATCCATATAGTAGGCATTATTCTCGATAAAGCTCTTCACAATATCATTGGTCGCATACAGCTTTCCGAACCTGTCCTCAATGTACTTGCGTGTATCGTCATCTATATACTGCTTGTAGGTGTCATTGTAAAAAGGCACGATAAAGTATTGGAACGAAAAATTGAACCACAGCGGATTTGCAAGGCTCTGCGGTCTGACAATATAATAGACCTCCTCGGTCTGCGGATTATTCTCAAGGTAGCGGCTTAGCAGAATATAGTTTCCAAGCACCGTTATCGCCTGATTGGTCGCAAGGTAACACGTTGTGTCCGTCTCCTCCTGATAATCCGGCGCAAAAATAAGACGCGCCACACTATCGCCTATTATAACCTTTGTGTACTCCGTTTTCTTCTCCGCCAAATCAAGTGCATAATAAAGCTCCGGGCCGAAGCTCGACGGACTGTTCTTCCCCCTCACATACTGCACCGCAAAATATCCCCCCAGGGACACCCCGACAAGCAGAACAAACACCACAACACTCACTATGAATTTAACAAAACCCGATCTATTCTCTCTCATACCATTTCCTTACCATACTCAATATACTATACAAACACCGAATATCCCACATAATTTACCAAGACGCAAAAAATACCATTTTAAACATGCGCAACCAGCCTTAACCTGTCCCCTCACTCATCCACTAAACACCTCAAGCGCTTAACACTGCATAATCCGTTTCAAGCCGTTCCCTTATTCATCCCCTAAACAATCTCTGCATCCTAACCATCATACATACCATATGCTTAAGCCCTTCTTCACCTTGCCATCAAAACACCCTCACCGGCAAAACAGGCTCAACAACTTCGCTGTGTATAATGAGTTATATTTATATATATCGCGACTTTGGGAGAAGCATAGTTGTTCTTAGGACTCTGCGCAAAACCTAGCCAGAACCGGCACGGATGCCGGTTCAGAAGCAATGCATACACGGAAGTATGCTTTGATTCGGTGGCGGACGCTGCGACAAAACTTATCAGAGTCCTTAGAACACCTTGCTTCGTACAATGGAGCCGATATATATAAATATAACTCATTATACACCCGCAACACCTCAACGCCTGTTTTGCCCTTGAAGCACAGTATTAAAATTCAAAGTACACGAACGAACTGCTGTCCGCCCCATACTGCATAAACCATATCACCATCAGGTCGACAACCACGATACACACAAGCCACCTTACCACCTTCGGCAGTCTGTTAAAGCGTTCAAAAATCGTACTTCCGTGCTCTGTCGCAATATACGCTGTCAAATCGTAGGCAAACAGCATGCCGATTACAATCACAAGATGTATCATCATGCCGCTGTTGATTCCGATTGACTGCAGGCCTCCCTTTATATATGCCACAGGCGATGTGATTCCATGCCACATATTAGTGAGCACATACAACGCGTCACTGACGCTGTCCGCCTCAAAGAATACCCACGCCACCGTCGCAAATATAAATACAAGCACGATACTTACAATACGTGCCGCTCCCTTCTTTCTGTAGGACTTGTCCTTCGGGTCGCGTCCGTGCAGCCTTGACCATGCATTGTGAGCAAAGGTCTCAAGCACCTGAACTGCGCCATGCAGCGCACCCCACACGATAAAAGTGAGATTGGCGCCATGCCACAGACCGCTCACCATAAAGGTTATCATTATATTAAGTGCGTATCTTAAGCTTCCCACGCGGCTTCCGCCAAGCGGAATATAGATGTAATCGCGGAACCATGTCGACAGTGAGATATGCCATCTGCCCCAGAATTCCTTGACCGAAGACGAAAAATACGGACACTCGAAGTTTCTCGCGCCATTGAAGCCAAGGAGCTGTGCCGCGCCGTTTGCGATGTCCGAATACCCCGCAAAGTCGCAGTATATCTGTATTGAAAAGAGAACCGCCGCTGTCATAAGAGCGAAGCCATCGTACGCTGTGACATTTGAGAACACCTTGGTCACATAACCGGAAAGTAAATCAGCCACTATCATCTTCTTGAAAAATCCGACACCCATTAGCTTTAGCGCATTTGAAGCCTTCTCATACGAAAAACCATCGAACCTGAAGAAAGCTCCTTTTGCCATGGAAGCTTTCCCGCTCCTTTTGGAAATGTTTTTTTCAAACCTTTCACCGGCTTCACCCGACAATGTTCCAAGGCTTTCAAGCTTCTCGAAAAAAGGCGCCGGCCTCTCAATAGGTCCTGAGGCAATCTGTGGAAAGAAGCCCACATACACAGCATATTTTGCAAAATTGCGCTGTGCCGGAAGCTTCCCCCTGTACACCTCAATCATGTAGCTTATCACCTTGAAGGTATAGAAGGATATTCCGATTGGTGCGGCAAGCTTAAGCACGGCAGGAGTGAATCCAATGCCAAATATTCCAAGCGTATCCGACAATACCTGCCCTGCAAAATTAAAGTACTTGAACACCAGAAGAAGCCCAAGCGACACTGCAAAGGGCAGTCCGAAGCACAGCTTTTTCAGGTTTCCATGGCACTTCTCCATAAAAATTGCTCCCAGATACGTTGCCACGCACACAATACACAGGAGTATGAAATTTCTTACCCCGAACCCAAGATAGAAGTAACAATTGGCGGCAAGCACCACCAGATACCTGTATCCTGCCGGAATATTCCAGTATATTAAAAATACTGCCGTCATAAAGACGGCAAAGCTTAGCGAATTAAAAAGCATATATCATACTCCCTGTTTTATATTTATCAGCCATCGGCTCAATCACATGCCACCGGTTCCGGACCGTTCACCAATCCCTCACTTCTTTTTGCCTGAGAACAGCTTCGCCGCCGGCTTTTCAAAGAGCAGGTATACCACAGCCGTCATCACCACGAAAAGCCCAAGCTCTGCAAGCTTGTACACTGCCATAGGCATTGTGGTTGTTTCCGGGTTAAAAATACTCTTCATTATAAGTATTCCTATCGGATGTCCTAGATAGAGTGCATACGAATACTTAGAAATGAACCGCACAACCGACACACCGGCTCTGCTAAGCCTATTATCCGGAAGCCAGTCCTCAATATCCATCGTGACAAGCAGAAGTGTTGTGAACATTATAATCCAGTACAGCTTCGTGTTGCTCACATCAAGAATGAGAAAAGCCACTCCCATCATCATAAGCAGTGCAATGTACTCAAATATCTTCTTCTCCTTGACAGCAAAGTACGCCGACACACCGAAGAAGCACAGGTATATAAAGTATGCCGGATGTCTCCCCGCATACTCCGTGCCAGCATACAATATCTCAAGGAAATGTACCCATACCTGGCATACAACAAACGCAGCAATGAGGGCAATCACCGAACGCCTGAAATTGTTGATAAATTTATACAAAAACGGCGCAATGATATAGAATAACATTATGGTCACAATCGTTCCCGTTGTTCCAAGATAGAACCAGAACAACAGGTCACGCGGAAAGAAGGTTGTTGTGAGCGTGAAATATTTTACAAGGCTCACCACTATCTGCTTCGCCGGATACCTCTCTCCAAGCACAACCAGATAGATGAAAAAATATATGAGCACAACCCCATAATAGCTTGGCAGAATCCTCGCAAGCCTTCTCTTATAATACGAAAGCGGCGAAACATCCTTGTGCCTGTCTATCGACAGAAAAGCCGTGTACCCGGTCAACAGCAGAAATAATTCCACTCCATGTCCACCCCAGCCGAACAGCTCAAGATGTACCAGCACAATCATAACCGCCGCCACCGCACGGATAATATCAAGATTTAACAGCTTCTTATTCACAGAAGAATTATTACTATTCGGCTGCATTTTTCTTTCCCCTCATCAGATAAATATTTACATTATCGCACAACGTCCGGCGCAATTTAATTTTTCTTTTTCTTCACGAACACCGCCGATGAGTACTCAGGAAGCTTGACGGTAAGTATTCCGCAAGGCACCTCGTGACGCACAATATCACAAGAATGTCCGTCCCTCATGGTGAACATAACCTGCTCAACGTAATCGCCCTCAAGTACCTCCGCCTGCCATGCCTCAACACTTATCTCCCGCTCACCGTCATTATTATTTACGATAACTATTACACTATTATCATTGTAAAAACGGGCGTAGGCGAGTATGTTGTAGTCCGCATATATATTCTTATAGGAACCGCGTATAAGTGCAGGGTTCTCCTTGTGTATCCTTATCATCTCCCTATGGAAATCAATAAGCTGCTCATCCTCATGTCCCCAAGGATAGCTTCTTCTGTTATCAGGGTCAGTCCAGCCACACACTCCCGCCTCGTCACCATAGTAGATTGTCGGTGCTCCCGGCCATGTCATCTGCATTACGACAGCTTCCATGAATATTCCTTTATTCACTCCATAGTTGGCTGCCTCCGCTCCCTTGCTCGCCGTTCTTCCGATAACCCTGTTGGTTCTTGTCAGGAAACGTGAGTGGTCATGGTTAGAAAGCTCGTTCATGGATATTCTCGTTGGCTGTCCGCCTAGTCTTGCCATATTATGACGCATATGCGAAATAAAATAGTTAGGATTGCCGCGGAGCGCATCGTTGCTTGAATCGCTGTGCTTCTCCATTCCCGTAAGGAAATATGTCACCGGCTCCATGAACGCGTCATAGTTCATTATAGTATCCCACTGGTCACCCTGAAGCCAGCTGTAAGAATCACCATAATTCTCGGCAAGTATAATTGCCTCCGGGTTAGCCTCCTTTACCGCATCCCTGAACTTGCGCCAGAAAATATGGTTGTATTCCTGCGAAAAACCAAGGTCAGCAGCGACATCAAGTCTCCAGCCATCCACATTGTACGGAGGGGAAACCCATTTCTTTGCAATTCCAAGGATATAATCTTCAAGCTTCTTAGAACCCTCATAATTGAGCTTCGGAAGAGTATCGTGTCCCCACCAGCCAAGGTATGACTGATTGTATGGCCATGCATAGTCATCCTGGAACTTGAAAAAGTCATGATAAGGGCTCTCCTTATCCACATAAGCGCCCTTGTCGAAGCCCTCGCTTCCCTCATATATTCTCTCGCGGTCAAGCCACTTATTAAAAGAGCCACAGTGGTTGAATACACCATCTATGATTACCTTGATATTTCTTCTGTGAGCCTCCTCGACAAGCTTTGCAAAGAACTCATTGCTCGCCTCAAGATTCGCATAGTCCGTCACTCTCTTCTTGTACTTGGTTGCATTGTCATTGCTTCTGGCATTATCCGGAAGCGGCTCGCCGCCATCATTTACAATAACGCCAAAATGAGGGTCAATATAGTCATAATCCTGAATATCATACTTATGGTTAGATGGTGACACAAACAACGGATTAAAGTAGATTGCATCTATTCCGAGACTCTCAAGATAATCCATCTTGTCAAGCACACCCTGCAAATCTCCACCGTAGAAATTGCGCACATCCATGGTTGCCGGATACTCATTCCAGTCGGTGATTCTGTGCACAGGCTCCCCTATATACACATACTCATTATCAACCACGTCATTGCTCTTGTCTCCGTTGTGGAAACGGTCGACATATATCTGATATATAACAGCGCCCTTCGCCCAATCCGGTGTCTTAAAGCCCGGATTGATAACAAAATTATAGGTTGGATTGAGCTCCCTGTATGGTCCTGCCTGATTATAGTAAATGCTTGTACGTCCCACAAGCGCATGGAAATAATACTCCGTGCGCTGTGCTCCGAGCGTAAATTCAGCAATATAATAATCAAAATTCGTGTTAGTCATGAACTTCTTCATGCTGTATGCTATGCCATTAACCACAACCTCAACTCTATCCACATTGTACTTTGCAGTTCTGAACTTAAGCTTCACAATATCACCGGCTGAAGGCTCCTCAGGGCTTCTGTACTCCTCCGTGGCATCTGCAAACATTGCACGGTCATTCAAGATAGGCTTCATATTTGAAAAATATGTGCTTCTGATTTCATTCTTTGATAATCCCGACAGATTCTTTGTAATTTTCATTAAGATACATAATCCTTTCATAATCAGACAGGCTGAGCCTCCTGCCTGATATATTATGATACACGTCCGGACATTTCCATGTCCTTTTAGTCTTACTATATATTCTATGATAGTATGGGGAATATTTCAAGAAAAATTAAGGCAAAGTAAAAAGGACAGCTCACGACGCTGTCCTTTTTGGAGAAGGTATTTCATTTCTTATGGGGTGTAGCAAAAACTATATAATGTATTGGGGGGTTACGAGTATATATTAGCATGACCTTGTAAATAAGTGTTCACAAACATGACAAAATTTGCAAAATATTTTTGTGCAGTTTGTACATGACTTTTTTCCTATCATGTAAGAAGCCCCATTCGTTTTACATTTAACATAGTTCTCTAATCTGCTAATTCGCCACCTTATTACCGCTACGCCTCAAAAAGGGCATCGAACTCCTCACCGGTAATCTTTTCCTTCTCTATGAGAAGCTTGGCACAATCGTCAAGTACCCTGCGGTGCTTGACAATTATCTCTTTCGCCTTATTATAGCAATCATCAATAATATCCTTAACCTCTGCATCAATCAATGAAGCAACATTCTCGCCATAGGATTTGGTGTGTGCAAGGTCGCGCCCGATGAACACCTCATCATCATCGCTTCCGTAGTTTACAAGACCAAGCTTATCGGAGAAGCCATACTGTGTAACCATCGCTCTGGCTGTCTGTGTCGCCTGCTTGATATCCTGTGAGGCGCCTGTTGTGACATCGTCGAATACCAGCTCCTCCGCAATTCGTCCGCCAAGGCTTACGATAATATTCTGAAGCATCTTACCCTTGGTGTTGAACATCTCATCCTTGCCAGGAAGCGGCATGGTGTAACCTGCCGCACCGGTTCCGGTAGGGATAATCGAGATAGTGTGCACCGGTCCTACATCCTTAAGCTCATGGAAGAGAATAGCATGACCGGCCTCATGGTACGCAGTAATGCGCTTCTCCTCGTCTGAGATAAGGCGGCTCTTCTTCTCCTTGCCTATTCCTATCTTAATAAATGCCTGTTCTATATCTTTTCTCGAAATGAACTGCCTGTTATGCGCTGCCGCATTGATTGCAGCCTCATTCATGAGATTCTCAAGGTCTGCACCGGCAAAGCCCGCCGTTGTGCGCGCAACCGTCTCAAGGTCGACATCATCGCCCAGCTTCTTATTCCTGCTGTGGACCTCCAGAATTTCCTTACGTCCCTTGACATCAGGTCTTCCAACCACAACCTTGCGGTCAAAACGTCCCGGACGGAGAATAGCAGGGTCAAGAATATCGACCCTGTTGGTAGCCGCCATCACGATGATACCTTCATTCACACCGAAGCCGTCCATCTCCACAAGGAGCTGGTTGAGTGTCTGCTCTCTCTCATCATGTCCGCCACCCATTCCTGTGCCTCTTCTTCTGGCAACAGCATCAATCTCATCTATAAATATTATACACGGAGCATTCTTCTTTCCGTCCTCGAAAAGGTCACGCACCCTTGAAGCGCCGACACCGACGAACATCTCAACGAAATCCGAACCGGATATTGAGAAGAACGGAACTCCCGCCTCACCTGCCACTGCCTTGGCAAGAAGTGTCTTACCTGTTCCCGGAGGTCCCGTAAGAATGACACCCTTAGGGATTCTTGCACCTATCTCCACATACTTCTTAGGGTATTTGAGGAAATCAACTATCTCCTCAAGCTCCTCCTTCTCCTCCGCAAGACCGGCTACATCCTTGAAGGTAACGCGGTTAGGAGAGTTAGGATCTGTCATCTTTGCCCGGCTCCTTCCAAAATTCATCATCTTGGAATTGGCAGCTCCGCCACCGCCCGCTGCCTGCCTGTTTATTATGAGTGTAACCATAATCATGGCAACCGCAATGAGTAAGAACGGAAGTATGGTAGTCACAAAAATACTCTCGCGCACAACATCATTGACAACCAGCTTAATATTTCCCTCAGCGGCGACAAGACTTGACACATCATTTACATTGGTAACATTGAAGCGCTCAGAGCTTCTTCCGCTGTCACCGTTGAAGGTAACCCTGACTGTTCCCGTAGGCACCTCGGCATTCTGGGAAATCTCAACCTTCGTCACATTCCCCGCCTGAAAATCATTTAAAAAATCACTGTAACCGTATGAGGAACTGCTCTTTCCGAATGAAGTTATGCTCATGATAAAATACATAATCACAAGCACTATCACCAGATAGATAATTCCTCCTCTGAATTGCTTATTCAACTGTTTTCCTCCTCAAATTCCACAACACCGATATATGGAAGATTTCTATATCTCTGATTATAGTCAAGTCCATAACCAACCACAAACGCATCCGGTATATTAAATCCGCAATAATCTACCTTAATATCCTTCACAACGCGTCGCTCAGGCTTATCAAGAAGTGTACAGAGCTTTACACTGGATGCCTTTCTGTCACCTAACAGCTTTATAAGATGGCTTAAGGTGCGCCCTGAGTCGATAATGTCCTCAACTACGAGAACATCAAGACCCTCAACCGGTTCATCTAAATCCTTCTTGAGATTGATATGCCCTGTTGAAGCTGTTCCTTCATAGCTTGCAACCGACATGAAATCCATTGTAAGCGGAAGATTGATTCTCTTGGCAAGCTCACACATAAAAGGTGCTCCACCCTTCAATACACATACAAGATGAAGCTTCCTTCCGGCATAATCGCGTGTAATCTGCGCTCCAAGTTCATCAATTTTTCTGTCAACTTCTTCTTCGGTCAGTAAGACCCTAACTGATTCTTTCATTTGCAGCCTCCGTTTTATTTTTCTTTTTGTTTTAATTCAAGCTTAAACAGCTCCTTAGTATCCCTGTCCACAAGGAATTCCGCACAGCGTCTCACTCCTGCTGCCCACAACACCCTGCTTCCTATGGCACACAGCCATATCTCAGGTCTTTTTTCAGCGGGAAGCTTGGAATCTATAAATATTTCTTTGATTTTCTTTCTTTTTTCCCTGTGCTGCGGCTCTGCATAGCCTATTATCATGTAGTCGCCCATGGTGCGGTGACGAATAACAGGACCGTCACACTCCCTGTTTTCGGCGATATAATGTTTTATTTTACCATAATCAAAGTATTTAGTACAGTTATCATTCATTAAATTTTTATCAATTATATCATTTACCAGCCGTGAAAAGCCGCCTTGCTCATCTTCATCAGTATCCGGCACAATAATGCTGCTTAACAGCTCATACTCCGGCTCAATATTACCCTGACGTGACACGGCATTGCCATACCTATTATTGCACATATTTACAAAAACAATTCCGTCATACTCTCGTCTGGCAATTACTCCCTTTGGAAGGCTTATGCTCCTGCCGCTCTGCTTTTCATACAGCGCCACACAGGAGGCAGCATGCTTATCCTCAAGGTCTTTCGCTCCACACAGCTTTTTAAGAATATCATATATGACGCTCTTACAGATAACAGGATGTTCATTCACTATCTCATTTTTCACATGAATACCTGACGAATCGGAAGTGACATATATCTCTTCTGCCCTTGATGTCTGCATTTTAATATAGTCATCTATCTGAGCCATCCTCTCGGCGTATTTGCAGATATTCGACACCGTGCCCTCATTTACATGCTCTTCAAGACACGGTATGACCCTGAGCCTTATTGCATTCCTCGCATAAGTGTCCTCAAAATTCGTTTGATCCGTACAGTATGATATATTATTGTCCGAAAGCCATTTTTCAATCTCATTTTTTGAGACACACAGTAACGGTCTTATTATGCCTCCCGCTGCCGGCTCCATGCCTCTTGTGCCTGCCACCGATGATCCTCTGGCGATATGGAAAAGCACTGTCTCCGCCTGATCATTCTGGTGATGTGCCACCGCAGCAGCTCCCTTGATACCCATCGGGAGATTATCAATATTTTCACGAAATGCACCGTATCTGAGAAGCCTTCCCATTTCCTCCTCACCACAGCCCCGCTCCTTTGCAAGCCTTGGTACATCATAGCAGTATTCTCTGTATTCTATGCCCTGCTCTTCACACAGCGCTTTACAGAAAGCAGCGTCCGAATCCGCCTCTGCGCCCCTTATTCCGTGATGTACATGTACAGCCATAAGCTGCGTTCCACAGCCCTTACGCGTTTCAGTTATATATTTTTTCAGCATTAAAAGAAGGCATACGGAATCAGCTCCACCGGATAGTCCGACTACAACTCTTCCAATGCCTTCAAGCATGCAATTTTTCTCAATATAAGCTTTTACCCTGTCATACATACTATTCACCGTTCCTTATCCTCCATATACCTGTCACAAGTACGGTCATATCATCTGCAATCTTTTCGTCATAAAAATATACCTCGCTCAGAATCCTCTCCGCGATCGCCTGCGGCATCCGTTCTTCTATCCCCTCTATAAGCTCCTTCATGTGTTTTTCTTTATCATAAAACGGAAGTGCGTCAAGCACTCCGTCACTCATCATAATAATATAATCCCCATCCTTAAGTTCAACGCTTTCATGGTCGATAATGCTTCCGCTTATCACACCTGCCGGAAGTGATGAGGCTTCCACCACACGCACCATACCATCCCTGCTCTTTATGAAGCTCGGAACCGCACCCATCTTAAAAAAATCCGCTTTCCCTTCGTACTCATTGATACTGCACATATCAATGGTCACCGGAATACCGCTCATATCATTGTCGGCAAATGTATCATTCAGAAGTCCAAGTGCCGACTCCTCGGAAAATCCCGCGTCCAGAAAATGCTCAAGCAGCTCGATAAACCTCGTGCTATACTCATCAGCCGTGCTGCCACAGCCCATGCCGTCCGCAAGGCTTACAATGCTTCTGCCTCCCTCTAAGTTGATGTAGGAATAATTGTCCCCCGATATCCGTGCGAAGCCCCTGCTGCAGCCGGCATGTCCAAATAAAATGCGGTAATCCGTTCTCTCCTCAAAAATAAATTCGCCCTCGTCCTTACCTAATACCCTTCTGCTTCCTTCCGCTGCCCGGAGCCTCTTTCCAAGTATCTCTCCGATATCCTGTGCGAGCTGTCCTGCCGTTATACAGCCTCTCTTTCTCGAAAGCCGCATGACAATCTCAATTCTTCCCTTTACCGGCTGTAAATACAGTATCCCGGACACGTTTATACTTTCCGACCTTAGGTAATCATACAGCTTTCCTTTCTGTTCCTCGCTGATTATACAGTCTGCCTGTTCCTCACTGTCACCTAAAATACGCTCAAGCATAGCTGCCGTCTCTTTAAGCTGCAATGAGAGTGCTGTCCTGCCGCCACCACCATAAACATTCATCAGTCTTCGGAATGCATCCGCATACCCCCTGAGTTTTCCCTGTGAATAGAATAAATTGTCCATTCGATTCTCCCCTTAGAATCAATCCCCTTTTATTTATCGGCAGTTCTTCTGTTTCACACTCTTATTTACCGGCAGCCGCCCTGTCCGGGCAGTTATAAGTAATTTTCCTATTTCCCGCTGTTATCATTAGCCCTGAATATCAGCTCATCCTCATAGACAAGTCCAAGCTTCTCACGCGCAAATTCCTCAATAAACTGCTTGGTCGTGACATAGATAGAGCGGGTCTGCAGCTCTTCCTTGCGCTTATTCTGCTCATCTATCTGCTGCGTGAGTGCAGCAATCTGTTTATCATAAGCAGCGTTTTTGTCCGTAAGCCTGCCCGATGACCTGCTTACTACCAGACATATTATTGCCATAAGCATGATTGCAGCCACACCCGCAAGCCAGGTATAATTATGCGATATGCGCCTGTTCTGCATAACAACGACGAATTTTCCGTACTTTCTATTCTTTCGCATGACACTTTTCTGTTTTGTGTTTTTTCTTGCCATCCTTACACTCACGTACCTTTCCAAGCTTATAATAAATAATTGTAACCCCTTTCTCCATATATTTCAATATCACGGAGACAATTACCATTCCGACAACCATCCCGGCTATCGAAAACCATCTGGCTGCGCCATCATTTGCCACAAGTATCACAGCGAACATGACAAACGCAGACAAAAACCAATACAGCACATCCTCCAAAGCAACAAAAAAACCGTGATGCTTTACAAGCCTTCTAAACACCACCAGCACCCTGTATGCCGCCCCGAGCATAGCGCCACAGCACAGACACCATAAAAGGAAACGAAATTCATGCGCTATAAATTCCTTCAAAAGCAGCCCCTCTTTCACTTAAAAAGTCTGTTGAGGAATGACTCACCCTTTTTCGCCGCACTCATAACCTCCGAATAGACATAACTGTCTATCTTTCCGTCCACCTCAAGCTCGCCCTTGTCAACCGACAGCTTTCCTACATGCAGGTCATGCCCCTTTATAGTCAGCATTCCGTACTCTGTCTCTAAAAGCACCTGATTAAGGTCAAATGAAATGACGTCCGTGACACCTGTAACACTACAGCTTTTTCTGTTGTTCGATGATATTTTATGTATTTTCCCGGATACCGGAAGCTCCTCCATAACACATCCCCCTTATATATACTTCCTGCCATATCCTAAATATATTATGGGATTTATGTAATTATGCATAAATATTTACGGGGCACCCGCTCTACAGATACTTGAACATATCCTTGGCTTCTTCCTTTTTCGTGGTCTCCACAATATCAAGAACCTCAACCTTCACATTCTTAGTACCGAACGCTATCTCAATAGTATCCCCAACCTTGACCTCGCAGGAAGCCTTAGCCGGCTTGTCATTCACAAGCACTCTCCCCGCATCGCATGCCTCATTCGCAACGGTTCTTCTCTTTATCAGTCTTGATACCTTCAAATATTTATCTAATCTCATATTAATCTCCTTCTTACCAACACATCGCTATAGATAATTACTAAACGCCCATTCACCAATAAACAGTTGTGCAATTTTAATATGCAAACATCCCAAGACCACCGACGCAGCCTTGGGATGTCTTCATTCGTTCAGGATTATCACAATCAATTAAGCGTTAACTGTATCCTTAAGTGCCTTACCAGCCTTGAACTTAGGGCTCTTAGAAGCAGCAATCTTCATTGCCTTGCCTGTGCTAGGGTTTCTTCCCTCTCTCTCAGGTCTCTCAGCAACCTCGAATGTACCGAAGCCAACTAACTGAATCTTCTCACCCTTCTTTAACTCCTCAGCAACTACATCTGTGAAAGCCTTAAGTGCCTTCTCAGCATCCTTCTTGGATAACTCTGTCTTCTCAGCAATAGCTGCAACTAATTCTGTCTTGTTCATTTTAGAAAATCCTCCTGAAATAATATTGAACCTTCACAATTATTTATATATGCTTTGGCTATATTTGTCAAGAAAAAATAAGCATTTTAAGGGCATTATGCTATATACCGGCTATTACTCAGGACTCCATCTGTTTTCCCAGAAAACCTGCTGCTGAACCGGTGAGCTTTAAGTCGGTTTCGGTTAATCTGATTTTAGGCTCCTTCGTTGTGATTATGACAGCACCTATTGCGTCACCCTCGCATATAATCGGGCTTACAGCCTGTGAGCTGTACTCATCATTCTCACCCAGTATTATGGGAATGAACCTTCTGTCATCACGCACCGCAGCAAAGCTTTCCCTTGCTTCTATCGACTCCTCAAGCTGCCTGCTTATAGGCTTTAAAAGGACATCCTTCTTCGGTGCCCCCGCAAAAGCTATTACCTGATCCCTGTCCGTTATGCATACAATATTTCCCGTGCTCTGCGCCAGAGAATCTGCGTACTGCCTCGCGAATTCCCCCAGCTCACCTATCGGAGAATACTTCTTAAGTATAATCTCTCCCTCCCTGTCGGTGAATATCTCAAGCGGGTCCCCCTCCCTTATTCTTAATGTCCTTCTGATTTCCTTAGGAATTACAACTCTCCCCAAATCATCAATTCTACGAACTATTCCCGTAGCCTTCATATAATAAAATCCTCCTGTATTCTACATATTTTTCCATAATCTGTGCTATGTGGATAGTATGTGGAAATACAGGAGGAAATATACCATTAAAATTTAGTGAATACGTCCGTCTCCTTCTGAAGAGCAGACGCAATTTCCCTGTTCTCATTCATTCTTTCGTTGATATTGTCCATATCGGCAACAAGGGTCTGTGTGCTCTGTGCAGCACCGTTTACACCCTTTGCACCCTCCTCAATCGCATGTGTGATGCTGCTGATTGAGTCGGCAATTGAGTCGACCTCATTCTTTAACGCATCCGTCTTTTCGGCAAACTCATTCATCACACTCTCGATATACGTTGCGTTCTCACGGTATTGTGCCCCACCTTCAACAAATGCAGCAAACTCAGGCAGTATAGCTTCCTTCATATAGCTTACAAGGTTGTCAGCATTATCACTGAGGTTATGTACCGCATTGGTCACTATGCCGTTAATCTGCTGTATATGATTGGCTGTCTCACGGCTAGAATCGGCAAGCTGTCTTATCTGCTCGGCAACCACCGCAAAGCCACGTCCGGCCTCGCCCGCTCTCGCCGCCTCAATTGAAGCATTAAGTGCAAGAAGATTAGTCTGGCTTGATATATTTAAAATATCGTTAGTAAGTCCGTTTACCTGCTCAACGCTCCTGCTGTCCTCAATAGCCTGATTGAGAACATTGAGAATCTCGTTAACCTTAAGATTCGTACGCTCCATATTGGTTCTTGCATCCGCCTCAAGCTTATCCGCACTCTCCTTCATTCCCTTGGAGTACTCATTGATCTCGCCTGATTTTCCGGCTATCTCCACTACCTTTTCAAGCACCGCCTCCGCATTCTGGTTTATCACTGAAGCCGACTCACCTATCTCCTGCATTGTGGCGGAAAGCTCCTCCGTGACTGCTGATAGGTCTGCCGCACTGTCATTCGAGGTATGAAGATTCTGCTGCACCTCCCCCACAACAGCCTCAAGCTTCTGTGAATTGATTATGATAAGCCTCATGATGTTCTGAAGCTTTTCCATAAAGGTGTTGATACCGTTTCCAAGGTCTGCCACCTCGTCATTGGAAAGTATGGTTATCCGCCTTGTAAGGTCGCCCTGTCTGTCATCTATGCCCTTAATTATTCCCTTAATTTCCTTTGTGGCAACATTAAGCTTACGTATAACAAGCATAAACACACCATATAATGTAACAAAAAGCAGCACCAGTATAAGCATAACTATGAACATACCGCGTACTCTGGCTGAGCTATACTTTGCCGCAAGCTCCGCGCTTGCTTTTTCAGACTGTGTTCCGGCATTACTCATCATAGTCTCAATCTGGACATCCATATCGTTGCTGTACTCCGAAATGGCTCCGTTCGCAAGCTCATAGGCCGCTGTCTTCTTACTGTTTCCACTGTATGCAAGGAGATTGGCTATCTCATGCTTTAAGCCCTCATAGCTGCTGCTGAACTGTGTAAATGCCTGCTCGTCATCCTTAGGCAGTCTCTTTGAATACTCATCAAGCATAGCATCAAGCTTCGCCTCCTCAGCTCTTACTGAGTCCACAAGTGCCACCATGCTGTCAAAGTCAGACGCAATTATATGTGACAGCGCAAGTCTGTGTATAGCTGATGCTTCCTTCTGAATCTCGCTGAGGCTTGTAATATTGTACAGATTTTCCTCGACAATCTTAGTTGCCGTATCATTAACTCTTTTCAGACTATTCATCGACCAGATATTAGATACAACCGAAACTATACCAAGTATAATAACCGGAACAAGAATAATATATTTTAAGCTTAGTCTTTTTTTATTCATATCTTCTCCTCCTACCGCTCGGTAATACCTTCCACCAACTTGTCAAGCTGCTCCTGAAGCTGCGTCGTCGTCGTATTCCCGGCAAGAAGGCTGTCAATAAACCTGGTACAGGAATCCCAATACTTGTTACCGATACGCTGAAGCACTCCATATTGTGACTGTTCAATAACCGCCGCTATAGCCGGAACCTTTGCCACTTCCTCGGAAGCAGCCGCCACCTTATTGGAAGGTCCCTGATTCTGCTCTACGAACCTCAAGGTCTGATTCTGTTCATTCGTAAGCCACTGTGCAAGCTTAAATGCCCAATCCTTATTTTTTGAATAATAATTGACACCTACCATCTTGTAGCCTGTAAAGGAAGCCATCTGTATCTGTCTGCCGTTGCAGGTGTATGTAGGAAGCTTGCAGGCACCATAATCATCACCCCAGATATTCTTTACGGCAACAGCCTGCCATACACCGCTGATTGCCGCTATAACCTCTCCGTCCGCTGCCTGTGCAACCCATTCGCTATCAGGCTGTGCAACGAAGCCCGGGCTTGAGATAACATTCACAATCGCCTCCGCAACATCAAGTCCCCTTATATCCCCGTCCACTTTATTCCAGTCGCAGCTGTTGGTAATACCATCCTCGTTAATATTCATGCTAAGCCCCGTATTTCCGAAGAATGAATACATATACCATCCTGAATTAAGCTCCATGGAAAGCTTTTTCCCATTCTCCTCACACACTGCAAGTATGGAATCGAGTGTCTTCACATCATCCTCTGTGAAATAATCCTTGTTGTAGTACAGAAAATAACCGTTGTCCGCAGTCATAGGGTATGCATATAATGTATCTCCCGCTGTCGCCGCAGCCACCGACTCTGCCACCATCTCGTCCTTAACCTCCTGTACATTCGGAACCGGTGCCAATGCACCACCTGCTACCATGGCACTGAGCTGGTCATCCGGGAACGAAAAGACATCCGCCCCATTCTGCACGTCGCCAAGCAGCACATCTCTTGTGGTTGAATCAGGCTGTGCCTCAAGCGTGATATTGAAATCCGCCTGTCCCTTATATTGCTCAATAAAGCTGTCAATCATCTTCTGTACCGTCGGGTGCTGTGTCTCCTCAGCCCACACCTTAAGTGTAATTACTCCGCTATTATTGGTATTATCGTCCTGCATTATATCCTGCGTACCGTCCGGCATACCATTATCACCTGAGGGTGCCATCACACCCTTCCCGGAGCACCCGGTAACTGTACCCAGAACCAAAAGAGCTGTAAGTACCATTGCGCTGAACTTTCTTGTCATAATATTCCTCTCCTTCTTCGTTGCTAATAATTTAATCGACAAATCAGTCCATTAAATCTATCTGGTATTAAAGAAAATTTTAACACAAAAAGGAATATTTTTCAATCTTTTCGACCAAAAGCAGGCGAAAATCAGCACAAATATTCGTTATATTGCACAATGATATTATATTTTTAGTCAAAATAGCCGTGTGCCGGGGTTATACTTTTATTTTCAATGTGCCACACTTCATCATATCGGGCAGCATTTTCGTTATCGATTACATGACTTACATTGACAATGGTTTTTCCCGCTATGTCAAGCAGTCCTTTTTCTATCTCACGGATGTCCCCGCTGTCGAGATGTGCGAACGGCTCGTCAAGCTTTTCCTTGTCGCAATCCCAGAACATACATATATTATTGTACAGCGTATCGGCGGACAGAAACACCTGCTGTGGCTGATATGCCGTATGCGAAAAAAGCTGCCGCCCATGGGAAATCACGGTGCGGCAGCTTCCTTTGTCATATCACACTTTTTGCAGAGTTTTATGTATGCTCAAGTATGTTTAAAGCCTGCTCAGATAAATATTTTTATATAGCTCTCGTAGCATTCTTAAGCCATTCAAGCTCCTCACCCTCGAAGTCAGGGCTGATTGCCGCAAATACCTTCGCATGGTATGCGTTCAATCTCTCCTTCTCCTCAGCGGTCATGCAGGATACATCGACGGCATCGAGGTCAAACGGAACCATCGTCAGCGGCTCAAAGCCCATGAACTGACCGTACTCGGTCTTTTCCCTCTTAACACAGAGAACGAGGTTCTCATGTCTTATACCGAACTTGCCCGTAATGTACATTCCCGGCTCATCGGAGGTAATCATGCCCTCCTCAAGCACTGCGGAAGGTCCACCGGGTGCAATCTTGGTTCTGATGCCGTTAGGACGCTCATGTACATTGAGAAGATATCCAACGCCGTGACCTGTTCCGTGGTTGTAGTCCATGCCATTTCTCCAAAGCGGCTCACGCGCGATGTAGTCGAGGTTCTCTCCTCTTGCGCCATATAAGAACTTTGCCGCCGCAAGATTAAGATGACCCTTGAGAACAAGTGTGAACACCTTCTTCTCCTCGTCGGTAAGCTCACCGAGTGCAATTGTCCTTGTTATGTCGGTCGTTCCCTCATAGTAATGTCCGCCCGTATCTGCGAGAAGGAAGCTTCTCGGCTCAAGCTTGGCATCCGTCTCCTCGGTTGCTGAATAATGCACGATGGCACCGTGAGAACCATAGCCCATAATCGGGTCGAAGCTCTCTCCAAGGTATCCCGGCTGCTTCTTTCTGAACTCGTCAAGCTGCACTGCCGCGCTCATCTCGCTTATATCGAGCCTTCCGACATTCTTCTTGAGCCAGTATATAAAGTGTGTGACAGCCATTCCGTCCTTCACATGAGCCTTCTTCTCGTTCTCTCTCTCCGCAACAGTCTTGACTGCCTTAGGAAGCACAACAGGGCTCTGCTCCGCTCTTACATTGGCTGTGTCCGGAAGCGAATGAACGATAAGGAAGTTAGCCGTAGCCTTGTCCACAAGAACGACTGCGTTCCTGTCCACCTTCTTCAAATCGCTGTAAATATCGTTATACCTTCTAAGCTCAATGCCGTCCGCTGCCAATCTGCCCTTGATATCGGCATTTAAAATGCTCTCCTCGAGATAGAGCACCGCACTGTCGGCGGTCATTGTCATATATGATAAGAATACCGGATTGTATGCTACATCATTTCCACGAAGATTTAACAGCCATGCGATATCGTCAAGCGCTGTTAGAACCAGAAGATCTGCTCCCTCCTTCTTCATCGACTCACGGATTTTTGCAAGCTTCTCCTCACGGCTCATGCCCGTATACTCAACGGAAAGCTCCCATACAGGCTCCTTAGAGAGAGCCGGTCTGTCCGTCCATACCTTGTCGACAAGGTCCTCACCGCATACATAGGACATATTTCTTCCCTTGATGCTCTCCGTTATCCTGCCCATGAAAGCGTCAGTTACAGTTCTTCCGTCGAAGCCTATATTACTTCCATCCTCCAGTTTATCTGCAAGGAATTCCGCTATCGTAGGCACACCCTCCTCACCCATCTTCATAAGAGTGATTGTGCTGCCCTCAAGCTGTGCTGCTCCCTGAAGAAAATATCTTCCGTCTGTCCACAATCCAGCCTCATCAGGAAGCACTACAAGTGTTCCCGCAGAGCCTGTGAAACCCGACATAAAAGCTCTCGCCTTAAAATAATCTCCAACATACTCAGAGCCATGGAAATCGTCAGTACATATAATATATGCCTGAATATTCTTTTCCCTCATAAGTGCGCGTAACGCGCCAAGTCTCTCGACTACCGTACTCATGTGATACACCTCGCTTCTATATATTGGGACATAGGTGTCAGACCCCTGTCCCAAGTCTGGGACAGGGGTCTGACACCTATGTCCCATGCATGTATTATAGTAAATGTCGGAGGATTTGTACAGCACATCTGAATATTAGTATAATATTATGGCTCATTTACGAAAAAAGGCTCCGGCAATAATGCCAAAGCCTTTTCACTATAAAATACAATTTTACCCCGCAATACTATTCCCCGTATAAAGCTGGTAATATCTTCCCTTCTGCTCTATAAGGTCATCATGGGTTCCTCTCTCGATTATTCTTCCCTGCTCAAGAACCATGATACAATCACTGTTCTTTACGGTGGAGAGCCTGTGCGCTATGACGAAGGTCGTCCTGCCGTGCATGAGCTTATCCATGCCATCCTGGACCATCTTCTCGGTTCTCGTATCGATTGAGGAGGTAGCCTCATCAAGAATGAGAACAGGCGGGTCTGCGATTGCTGCCCTCGCGATTGCGAGAAGCTGTCTCTGACCCTGGCTTAAGTTAGCACCGTCACCGGTGAGCATCGTGTTGTAGCCATCGGATAGCTTGGTGATAAAGCTGTCCGCATTGGCAAGCTTAGCCGCCGCGTACACCTCCTCATCAGTCGCATCGAGCTTGCCGTAGCGGATATTCTCCATGACCGTTCCGGTAAAGAGGTGTGTGTCCTGCAAAACTATTCCGAGGGACTTTCTTAAATCGCTCTTCTTAATCTTGTTGATGTTGATTCCGTCGTAGCGGATTTTACCATCCTGAATATCATAGAAGCGGTTGATAAGATTGGTTATTGTCGTCTTACCTGCTCCGGTGGAGCCTACGAAGGCAATCTTCTGTCCCGGCTCAGCGAACATCTTTATGTTATGGAGAACTATCTTGTCCGGATTGTAACCGAAATCCACATCATCGAATACCACATCACCCTTCAATTCCTTGTAGTCGGTAATGCCTGTGTCCTTGTGATAGTGCTTCCAGGCCCACATTCCTGTGCGCTTTTCGCTCTCCCTGATTGTACCGCCATCCTTAACTGCATTTACAAGTGTAACATATCCATCATCTACCTCCGGTGTCTCATCGAGAAGTCTGAATATTCTCTCACCACCTGCAAGAGCCATGATGATACTGTTAAACTGCATGCTCACCTGATTGATAGGCATGTTAAGGCTCTTGTTGAAGGTGAGGAAGCTTGCAAGACCTCCAAGTGTAAAGCCGCCGACTCCGCCGAGTGCAAGCGCACCTCCGGCTATAGCTATGATAACGTAGCTGATGTTACCAATCTGGGCATTGATAGGTCCTAAGATGTTGGCAAATTTATTCGCATTGTAGGAGCTGTCGCAGAGCTCTTCGTTAATCTTGTCGAAGCGCTCCATGTTCTCCTCCTCATGGCAGAATACCTTTACGACCTTCTGACCACCCATCATCTCCTCAATAAAGCCGTTTACCTCACCCAGGTTCTTCTGCTGCTTTACGAAGTACTTTCCGCTCATTCCGGTAGCCTTCTTGGTGACAACGAGCATAAGACCTACAAGCACAAGAGTTAACAGTGTAAGCGGTATGTTAAGGATAATCATACTTGCCAGCACACCTATGATGGTGATTGAGCTGTTGATAAGCTGAGGGATACTCTGGCTTATCATCTGTCTGAGCGTATCAACATCGTTGGTGTAGATTGACATAATATCGCCGTGTGCATGTGTATCAAAATATTTTATAGGAAGGGACTCCATGTGTACAAAAATCTCATCCCTTAAGCTTCTCATGGTTCCCTGTGTAACATAAACCATCATCCTTGTATTTACATAGGCTGCTATAACACCCACCGCATAGAAGCATGCCACTCTTATGATTGCGTGGAGCAGCTGCGTATAATCAGGTACGGTCTGCTGCATGAGCGGCATAATATACTGGTCAATAAGTGTTTTCGTAAACATGGTTCCCTGTATCGTAGAAAATACAGTGAGTACAATACATACAAGAACCACTATGCACTGCAGCAGATAATTCTTAGCCACAAAGCCTATTATTCTTTTAAATACCTTTCCAGGATTAGCGACTGTAGGCTTCGCTCCTCTTGGCGGTCTTCCTCCCATTGGTCCCGGCATTATGCTTCACCTCCGTTTTCATCAAAATCACCGCTGCCTCCGGTCTGTGACTCATATACATCGCGGTATATAGCGTTGGAAGCAAGCAGCTCCTCATGTGTTCCGATTCCGTTGATACGTCCGTTATCCATCACGATTATGCGGTCCGCACCCTGAACACTTGGAATTCTCTGTGCAATGATAAGCTTCGTTGTCTGCGCAATCTCCGTAGCAAATGCATGACGGATCTTCGCATCGGTTGCAGTATCAACAGCGCTTGTGCTGTCATCAAGAATAAGTATCTTAGGCTTCTTTAAAAGTGCTCTGGCAATACACAGACGCTGCTTCTGTCCACCCGATACATTCGTACCACCCTGCTCGATGTAGGTGTTGTACTTGTCCGGGAATTTCTCAATAAATTCATCAGCACATGCTAACCTACATGCTCTCATGCACTCCTCATCCGTGGCGTTCTTATCGCCCCAGCGAAGATTGTCGAGTATTGTTCCGGAGAAAAGCACATTCTTCTGGAGAACAACGCTCACCTCATCACGAAGTGTCTCAATGTCATACTCTCTTACATCCCTGCCACCGACCTTTACACTACCTTCATCCACATCGTAAAGACGGCTTATAAGGTTCACAAGGCTTGACTTGGAGCTTCCGGTTCCGCCGATGATACCGATTGTCTCACCGGATTTGATTGTGAGGTTGATATCATTTAACACTCTCTTGTCGGCGCCCTTATTGTAGCCGAAATTTACATGTTCAAATACAATTTCTCCGTCCTTTACCTCATAGCAAGGGTTATCAGGATTGGTGATATCAGGCTTCTCCTCAAGCACCTCTGCGATACGCTTTGCACTTGCCACACTCATCGAAATCATTACAAATATCATGGAAACCATCATAAGGTTCATAAGAATTGTCATACAGTAGGACAGGAGGCTCATAAGCTTACCTGTTGTGAGCAGCACACCGCCGGAGCCTACAATCATCTTCGCGCCGACCCAGCTTATAAGGAGAATACAGGTATATACCGTAATCTGCATAACAGGGTTGTTGTATGCAACCGTCTTTTCTGCTTTTACAAAAATCTTGTAGATATTGTTGCTGGCATTCTTGAATTTCTTCTTCTCATAATCCTCACGGACATAAGCCTTGACAACACGGATTGCCGATACATTCTCCTGAACACTCGCGTTCAGCTCATCATACTTAGGAAATGCCGCATTGAAATACTTGGTCGCATGTCCTATGATGACGGCAAGAATACATGAGAGTATCACTAGCGCGATAAGATATATAAATGCAATGCGCGGACTGATGATAAACGACATTATCATCGCACAGATTAAGCTCACCGGTGCCCTCATACACATTCTTAAGAGCATCTGATATGTATTCTGTACATTTGTGACGTCCGTTGTAAGTCTTGTCACAAGTCCCGCTGTGCTGAACTTGTCAATGTTAGAAAAGGCGTAGGTCTGGATATTGTCAAACATACCCTTTCTGAGATTCTTTGCAAAACCTGTTGAGGCCTTCGCCCCGTAAACACCACCCATGATTCCGGCAAACAATCCGACCATGGCAATCACTACCATGCAGCCGCCGACCATGAGTATGTAGCCCATATCACCCTTCTCAACACCATTGTCGATAAGTGATGAGAGCAGATACGGAATGAGCATTTCCATAAGCACCTCTAAAATCATAAAAAAAGGGGTCGCGATGGATGCTCTCTTATACTCTTTTACATAAGCACCTAATGTCTTTAGCACTGTTCATCCTCCTTATTCATATCATTGATATTTTTTTTCATCTTCTCTATAACATTCAAAAAGACCTGTTTTTCCTCTTGTGTGACATTCTGTTCAAGCTCCTCGTGGAGCATATCGATGACGCGCACCGTAGCAGCGTGTGTCTCCTCGCCCTTCTGTGTGAGAACTATTTTCTTGCAGCGTCCATCATTATCGTCCGTGCGGCACACCAGGTAGCCCTTCCTCTCCATAAGCTGAAGTATATTGGTAACCGATGACTTGCCTATACCGAACTCCTCACCTATATCCTTCTGGTACACGTCCACATCCTTATGCCTGCTTAGATATCCAAGGATATGCCCATGCATTACCGTTACCTCGTCAAAGCCGGCCTCTACCAGCTTCTTTTTCAGCTGACGAAAAATAGTGTTGTCCATCTTCTTAATCTCGAACCCCAAATAGCGTTTCTTTTCCAACTCGTGCTCCTTTCCTCATGATGTGGCTTAGATAAAAACCCATACATAACGGACATAGTGCCATTATCTATAGCCCGGTTATCCGTTAAAAGCCTTAACCTTCAGCAAAAAACTGTTCGAGGTCGAACAGTTCAGTATCAAACTGTTCGACCTCGAACTATTATAGTTTTATTTTTTTTTAATGTCAAGAATTTTTTTCCATCGTTGGCTGTTTTCATCCCGCAGCATGCGTATCCTGTCGTGGTCGCTTATGCCGTCTCCTATCGGCTCAATCCTGTCCAATATATGCACGTCAAAATATCTTCTCTCCACGCCGCCTGTTTTTTTTCGCGCATAATGTTCAGTATCTCCTGCATCGCGGCAGGTTATAAAGAGAGGAAGAACAGGCACATTATTTTTTACCGCATAATAAAAGGCGCCGTTTTTCAGCGGGCGCGGTCTGTCATAGCCCCACCACTCAGACTGCTCCGGAAATACGAGGATGCAGTCGCCTTTTCCAAGATAGTACGACACAGCACCGTTGAACCGTCTCACCAGCCTGTGTCCCCGGGGAAACGGCATTATACCGAACGCCCTCATGTACTCACCGAGCCGCCCCCTCCGATTGTTAAAATCCGCCACCATGACCTTGAGCTGCCGTCCCCGCAGCACACCACTCCTTTTGAGCGCCCATTCTACCACCAGTGCATCGAGCTTGTTTATGTGGTTGCAAGTGATTATCATGCCATGATTATCTTCACCGCACTCTCCCTCACCCTCTTGGTAAAAGCTATAAATTCGCGTGCGGAATATGAAGCGGTTCACAATCCACATAAACGGCTTGATTATAAACGCGCGTATCAATGCCTGCCGGAACTTTAAAGCCCCCGTCGGAATATAAGGAAATTTTTCATCGACCGGAAGGCTGCTGCCGTAATCTACCGGGTCAAGATGTGCATTGAAATCCCCCTTTTTCTCCGCCTCCTTTATCTTCTCCAGCACATCGGGTGTTGTGTATGCGAGCTTAAAATAATTCATCAATACTGCACCCTCCCGATTTTCTCCCAGCCCTTCGGATGCACGCCAAGCACCGCACGCCCCACGATGAAAATATATTCCATGTAGAAAAACGGGTGTATCAGCATAAGTTCCAGCTTTTTAATACATGAAAGCCTGATGTTTTTCCAGTCCGCCAGCACCGCCATGACGGACAAGACAAAAAAAGCGGTGTATATCAGCAAAAATGCCGCTGCAGCCTGCCATAGCCTGAGCGTGATGAGGTTGAATATTAACGCCACGGACAAGGTTCCGATGTATGCATACACAAGCCACAGCGACAGTAAATAGTAGTTGTCCACAAACGCCCTTATTCCGTGCCGCCCGAGAAGTCTGCCGCAATACAGCCTGTCCGACGCCACCATTCCTGTCATCCAGCGCGTCCTTCTCCTATTGGTGTCCGTATGCGATGGTGTCTCCTCAAGATACAGCTTCGCAAATGAATAGTGAAAGGTCTTTATCCCCTTGCACGCACAGTCACGCTGCAGCTCCATGTCCTCCGTGAGCGTCTGTCTGTAAATCCAGCCGCCCCACTCCTCGACCAGATCTCCTCTTATAAGTATTCCCGTTGTTATCGGCATAGTGGTGAGCCCGAGCGCGCTCTTGTACCTGTTTCCGAGCTCATCTATAATCGGCCAGACCAGACCATTCTGGCAGGTTATGGCATTTACCACTTTTTTTGAAGTGCTGTTTAAATAACCCATGCTATAATTTCCGACCAGCTTCCGCCCCGTTATCACCTGCGCCCCGCTTGCAAGCGCATCGTTCATATTTGTCAGGAAATCTACATCGAGCCGGCAGTCCGCATCGACGATTATATAACCATCATACTTCTTTCCCGCTGCCAGAATATGCCTTATGCAGTAGTCAAGACAGTCGCCCTTGCTCTTCTGCTCCTCATCGACATACACCTTCGCCCCAATTTCCCGCGCATAGTCAATCACCTCGTCACGCGGATTCTTCACGATAACATAAGTGTCGAACAGACTATCAACTGATTTTTTATCTGCTTTCCTATCTATATTTTTTTCCGTATGTTTATCTGCGTTTCCAATACCACCATTTAGATAATCTGCACCATAGCTCTGCTCCTGTATGCTCTCAAAAAGCGGCAGCACCGCCCTGCCCTCATCGCGCGCCGGAACAATGAGCGCAAAGCGGTGCTTCCTCCCACACTTCAATCTTTTTTGCGGAAAAATCCACCCGAACCAGCCAATCAGCCGTGGAAAATACAGCACCAGAAATATTATTGTAATTAATTTCAAAAAATTATTTCCCATATATTATCCCCTCTTTAATTAGCTGCACTGCAAAATTTACATGCTTTGCCCCCGGCATCATCCCTATAAGTTTATATAAAACGCATTTTTTATCCTCTCATACTGCTCTAATATCCCATCGTGTGCATGAAGCTTATAGATACTGTGCAGCTTTTCAATCTCCCATGGTTTGATATTTACCGTGTGTATATACGGAAATATCCTGATCGATTTACAGAAATGCTGTATCACCGTGTCAGGTCTGTAACGCTTCTGCTCGTTATATTTTTCCGGCAGAAAGAATTTCCTCTTGCACAGCCGGTTGAGCGAGGTCTGGTCGGGAAAGAACATTTTCCTGTCACAGCACATCCGCCTTGCCCTTTTAAACAGCTTACTCCTCCGGCATTCCGGCATATTAAAGAGCAGTACGCCTGTGTTCATGTAATTATATTCAATAAACCATCTTCCAAGGAAATCCCTCACCCCTGCAAGCTCGAACTCCGAAATATCCATATTATACAGTCGTTCTATGTCATCACATACAACCACATCCGCATCAAGATAGAGGAGCTTGTTCACCAGAATATCGTCCGCGTACAATCTAAGCATTGAATAAGGTGTGTATACGGTATCCCTGTTAGCCCACCCGGCAAGCTCAGCCCTGAATACATTCGTCTTGTCAATCAGAAAGACCCTGCTCTCCCGGCACACACACGAAATCACATCCTCAAGAAGCCGCGCCTGCTGCCAGCTTACCGGTGCATAATCTTCGCGCATATTCTGAAGGTTTGCCGTCATAATGTAGATTACAAGCTCCCCCTTATAATATTTTATTATAGAAAGTAAAGCTATCAGGATGCCGTCAAAGGCGCGTGAATTGCCACAGAAAAGGATATTCATTGGAGCCTCCTTAGATTAATAAGTAAAGCGGACATTCGCCATCCGCTTTGTTGCCTGACAATAGTAAAATCACTTATTCTTAATATATTCTACTTTCTCATAGGTGGAATTTTCACTGCGCGCCGTCATGGCATCGTACACTTGATTTCGCAATTTCACGGCAGCTTGTCTTGGGTTTATTGTGGTGTCCGGATAGAAAGGTCCGTCAATATATATTGTGATTTTTGTCCTGAAAAGGTGTTTCTGATAAGTTATGGTAAAAGAAAATGCAGGGCGGTCATATATTACCGGATAACGGAACGAGCTCTCGCTAAAAGGACGAATTTTCGTGTAATAAGGCCAGATATGTGCCTCGGGGTAAATATATATCGGGTGTCCCATGCTGATGTGGTTCTCCAGCTCACCAAGAAAGTTTTTCATTCCTCCAAGTCTGTTGGGAATCGGAAAAGCCCCCAGCATCTCCATGATATTCTTCGTTCCGTAGAGCGACACATTGTCCGGGTGTGCCAGTATAACAGCCTTCCGCGGAAAGCTTATGCAGGCTGGAATGTAGCCATCCCCCGGAACCTGGGTATGATTTCCATAAAAAAATGCCGACCTGCACCTGCCATCACCGCCATCCCGTAGTCCGCACAGCTTATCTTTCCCCTCTATCCTCATGCAGAACCGCAGCTTCATGTATATAAAGGCAACAGGAGTCATTATTATGTGATACAGCACCCATGCAGCCACCTTCCACAGCCTTCCGTGGCTGTAGCGGTAATTTTCATCGACAGTTATCGTGTTCCTCTTTATGCCGGAAAATTCATCCTCCAGCTCATTGTCATAGTAATATACTTTTCTGTACTTCATGGTGGATATTATTTACATAAAAAATTAAATTTATTCTATATGTCTGACGACATTCTTTGATTTACAAAATGCATAAGTTAAATCATTTTTTCGTTCATTATATTCCTTTGGCAATTTGCCCGACTATGACTGACAAATTGATGCAAACTAATATTTACAATCCCCCTCAAAAAAAATATAATAATACATGTCAAAAACTAATATCACAAACACAAGGAGTTCCCATGAATAAATCCTTCACCAAAAAAATAACCAAAAAAAATATTTTTTACATAATTCTCATCTGTTTCATCCTATCGGTCATACCGCTGTATGTAATCGGCATGTACGCGCACCCAAGCGTTGACGACTATTACTATGGGACTGAGACGGTGCAGGTCTGGAATGAAACCCACTCCTTCGCGTCGGTTGTAAAATGCTCCTTCGACGAGATGATTAACACCTACAATATATGGCAGGGCAATTTTTCAGCAATCTTCCTCATGCGCCTGCAGCCTGGAATATTCGGTGAGCAATACTATTTTATTGCGCCGCTTATACTTCTCAGCGCGTATATGGGCTTTTCGATTTTCTTTTTTTACACCGCGCTGAAAAAAATATTCAAGGCGGACAGCTACCTTGCCGCGACTGTGGGAATCTGCCTCACCTTCGTGTCAATGCAGCTCTGCACAACACCCAGCGATTCATTTTACTGGTTTAACGGTGCTATATATTATACATTTTTTTACAGTCTCATGCTGTTTCTCTTTGCGCTTCTTATAAGAATAAGAACCGCCAAAGCTGCCGGCACGATTATCCTCACTGCAATAAGCTCTGTATCTGCCTTTCTTATAGGTGGAAGCAACTACGCAGCTGCGCTTTTCATGTGCATTATTCTGGCTCTGAGTGCGGGTGCCGCAGTTTATTTTGTAATACTTAGGAAAAATAAGGTCATCCGTCCTTACCATATGGCGGCATACATCATCGTCGCAGCCGCAGCCATGGCAGGACTTTTTATAAGCATGGCGGCACCGGGAAACGCTCTGCGCCAGCAATCCGTGGGCGGAAGCACCGGCATTGTAAAGACCTTCGTCTACACCTTTGCATTCGGCGGTTACAGCATCGCCAAAGTGTTGAATGCTCCATGCCTTATATTTTTTATATGCATGATTCCGGTATTTTACCGCATAGCAAGGCGCAGCGGCTTCACCTACAGATATCCGCTCCTCGTCGCAGTGTTCACCTTCGGTCTGTACTGCTCAATGGGAACGCCTGTATTCTACGCGCAGGGGCTGCGCATGCCGTACAGAATGATGAACATTATATTTTTTGCCGCGTATGTTCTCATAACTTTTAATCTTATATATTTTCTGGGATGGATTGGGAATAAGACAAAAACAGAAAAAAGACATATATTCCTTGATGACATCGTTAATAATTTTTTTGAAAAAATAAAAGCAAGCCGCAAAAACACCCTCCTCGCGCTTGCCATAAGTCTCTGTGCCTTTGTAATCGCCTGCATAGGCTGTATAGAGGTCGGTGAGACGGAATATAAGAGCGGTGACGCAGGCTTTGGCAAGCTTCCTCTGTCCGCCGCTGCAACACTCTCACTCATAAACGGCGACGCCAAAACCTATGACTGCGAACTGACTGCCCGCGATGAATACCTAAGAAGCACAGGCGATGACGAACAGTTCGTGACTGTTCCCGCCCTGTCGAAGCGCCCTGCACCGATATACCACTCCGACATAACCGATGACCCCGGCGACTGGCACAATGCACATGTCGCCATGTATTACCGGAAGGAGTGTATATGGACAGAGTGATAAATTGTTAATAACTCTTAAACCTTGGCTTAACAGTGATAAGGAAGTAATTCTTATTTTTACTGTTGGCTGACAGATTCGGGTGTGCAGGGCAACCGTAAGGCTGCAAAAGCTGTCTGTTTCCAACAGAAACAGACAGCTTTTAATTTGCGTTGAAAGCATCTCGCTGTTTTCTCTCGAGCGGGCGGTCTTCCCACGGACCGCCCCGCGAAGCCGTTACGGCTCGATGATGTTGAAGGGATTGGCTCCGGTGATCGGGAACTGGTTCATATTCTCCATCATCAGCGTCAGCAGCTCTGCGCTGCCCTCAACCTTGACGGCCTGTGTAACCGTTTCCTTATTGTTGGTCAGGATCGCAAACAGCGCATTCTTCGGGCAGGTAATAGACACGTCCGCATCATCAGACAATGTATCCGCATAGACCAGCAGCACACCATTCTTCACGCGGAGCATGTGCTGTTCGCCCACGTCAGGCAGGATCACGTTCATGGTGAAGTCGCGGTCAGCCAGCGCCTGCTTGTCCATGACAATGGCCATATAGTCAAACAGCATGGGCGCGGAGAGGGCCTTGACCATGTCGCTGGTAGATTTGGTGGAAGCGGTTAAATTGGCGTTTCCATGGCGCAGCTCCTGCGCGGCGGTCAGATATTCGTTGCGCCACGGACCGGACTCCGCCTGATACCCCAGCTGCTCCAGTGCATCGGCGCACAGAAGCCGTGCATCGGTGTTCGTCGGGTCGGCAAAGACGATGGTATTTGTGACCTCGGCGACCCACTGATATTCACCCTTGTCAAAATCCGCCTTTGCCATTTGCAGGACATTGTCAACATCCCCCAGGTACTCCACCCATTTTTTTGCGCTGTCGCTTGGCATGAGGGGGTTCAGGTTGACAGGGTTGCTGTCATACCAGCCCATGAACTTCTGGTAGACCGCCTTGGCGTTGTGGGCGACCGTCCCGTAGTACTGGCGGGTGTACCAGATTTTATTGAGCGCCTCCGGCAGCTCGATCATGTTGGAGATCTCGTCGCTGGTGTAGCCCTGATTGATATAGGTCAGAGTCTGGTCGTTGATGAACTTATACACGGCAGCCGTGTTGACCATGTAGTCGTTCACCACGTTGTTTCCCCAGTGCGGCCAGTTGTGGGACTGGAAGGTGACCTCCGCGTCCTTGCCGTAAAGGGAAATGGCCTCGGTGATATAGCTTGCCCATGCCGCGCCGTCGCGCACCTCCGCGCCGCGCAGCGTGTAGAGATTGTGGAGCGTGCCGGTGCAGTTTTCCGCCATCCACAGCGCCTTGTACTGGGGCAGCCACGTGTTCATTTCGGCGGGCGCTTCCGTTCCCGGCGTGAGCTGGAACTCCAGCTCCACACCGTCGATCGTCAGCTTTTCGCCAGACTGCGTGATTTCATAGCTGGGCGTCATGAACGAGACCGTTCCGGTGGACTGTCCCATGCCGATGCCCTGCGCCAGCTTGCCGGTCACGCCGGGGGTCAGAAGGATGCCATACTGATAATTGCTGCGGCGGCCCATACCCTTACCGGCGTAGACATTTTCCTTCACGGAGTGCTCCGTGAAGCCCACAGGCGTGATCACGGGGATCTTGCCGCTGGCGAGCTGATCTTCAATAGAAAGTGTCTCGTCTGCCTTATCCTCTTTCGCCATCACGCCGGCTATGCCGCCAAAATGGTCGACGTGGGAATGAGAGATGATGACGGCCTTGACCGGGAATTTACCAAGATTCTTTTCGATCAGCTGCATGGCAGCCTGACTGCACTCCACGCTCATCAGCGTATCAAAGACGATCCAGCCGGTATCGCCCTTGACAACGGTGAGGTTTGCCATGTCATAGCCGCGGACCTGATAGATGCCATCCGTCACTTCAAAAAGGCCATAAGCGTGGTTATTTTTCGTGTTCTCCCAGAGACTTGGATTTACGCTGTCAGGCGCTTTTTCGTAATCGTCCAGGAACGCATAGGCTTCCTGACTCCAGAGGATCTTCCCATCCTCGTCCTTTAGTTCCAGTGTTTCCGGCGCGTCGATCAGTCCACGGGTGGCGAATTCATATTCCTGCTTATCATCGAAGTCAAGTTCATCGTAGATGGCGGCATTTGCCTTTGCCGTAAAGTCTGTGGCGGGCTTGACATCAGCAGTCAGACCCAGGTCTGCCTTTTCCGCGCCCGGCTCTTTGCGCCCATCCTGCGCACAGCCGACGCAGGACAGCAATAGTACCAATGTAAGAAGCATTACTGCAATACGTTTCATAGCCATTCTTTTCTATCTCCTTATTGTTCGCGGATAACAGGTGGCTGCCAGCTATCCAGTGCTGTCATATCCGGTACATAGATCCGCATGAACAGATGAAATTCCCCGTCGTTGTCTACCTGATATAGGTAGACAGCTGCGGCTATTTTTTGTCCCTTTTGCGGCATTCGGTCTGCTTCAGCGTCACGGTATGGACAAGCCTGCTTTCAAGCAGCTTCAGGCACAGCTTGTCAAGCGTACGCCGGTAGAATCGCTTCGCGCCACTGGCGGTTGTACCCTCGAAATCCACCGCCAAGTCCTCAAAGGTAGACTGCGTGGACAAAGGGCTGACGCGTCCACAGGTCATGCAGAGGCTCTCGCCGCCGACAGTTGCTCTGATCTGCTGTTTTTCCTTCTTGACATGAACAATGCTCCCTTCGTGATTGACAGTGTTTTTATTTCACTGTCCCTCATAAAGGGAGCATATCAATCAGAAACGGGGGTGATTTTGTAGTTTTTTGACAGCTTTCCTTGAGTCTTACTTTGCAAGTACAACGGAAATTTTGATTTCCTTTTCCGTCTCGCTCAGGTCGAACGCGCCGCCGTCTGCGACGCGCACACGCAGCTCATACAGTGTGCCGTCAGAAAGCTTATCCACGGCACTGCCTGCTTCATCCGTGATCGACCACAGTTCATTGCTGACCTCCGCCAACGTTCCGTCCGCACCGTAGGCATAGAGCTTCAGCTCGGCAGTGCTTCCGGAAAGATTGTTCATTCGGAACGAGACCGTCGTGTTGGGGTGGACGTTTTCGACTGTCACGGTGTTGCGCCAACTTGCAACCGCTCCCTCGCCGCCGTCCTGTTCAAACTGCGCCTGCGACAGCACGTTCCGCGCGACCTTATCGAGAGCTACCTTGCGGTACGGCATTTCGGGAAGATAGACGAAGCGGTCCTGCAAGCATAGCAGCTCCAGATAGCCCGTCGGGCAGTAGAGCGCGTTGCCGCTGTTTCCGGCGTACATCCCGATGGCCATATTGTTGTAGCCAAACTTGTTGGAAACATCCATCGTAAAGACGGTCTCGCCGGTCTCAAAGTCCAGAATGATGTATTGCCACATGCCGCTTTCCAGATCCTGCACATAGCCGTAGATATAGCCCGTCGCGGTGGAAAGTTTGAGAATCGATGTATCGCTCAGGTCATTTCGAGACCAGATACTCTTCATCTCATAGCCGGAATCGGTTTTAACCGTATCGACACGCTCCACACCGGGAGCAATCATGCTGTTGCCCTTCGTCAGCCAGTTTGTGTCATAGATGTTGGCGTAGCTCTGGATGGAAGAGTCACTGTTTGGATCGGCAAGGCCTGCGCTGCCTGCGCCGAACCAGTTGCACACGATGGTGCTGACGGTGCCCTCGCTGTCGTCATAGACGATGGCAGAGTTTTCAACCGCCACCTGATAGCCCTCAGGCAGATCATCCAGCACCGGCATGCTTGCAACGATCTCACCGGTCTTCATATCGAGCGCCAGCAGCTTGAC
>CEAF01056182.1_pt1 | contig 37692 bp, 29 predicted proteins | sample 557431 | NCBI WGS metagenome assembly CEAF01 (sample SAMEA3182068, study PRJEB8094) | gut metagenome | biome: human; feature: gut; material: Stool; isolation source: human stools | place: Canada | collected 2013-11-18 | reverse complement strand
CTGTAAAGCCACTTAACAATAGAGCCTAAAACCAAATATATTATACAGCATTTGACAGGCAGATGTAAATATCTGTCTTGTTGTTATGCAAAAAAATATTTACTTCAATGTAGGAACAGGACGATTATAGCTGTTGAATTAAAAGGACAGAGGGAATAGACGTTAACTAAACATTATTGGGTCTGACCCCTTGTCCCAAATCTGTCAGCCGGTGAGAAGCCCATCAAACAGCGACAACTGGTTGCTCTCAGGCAAATCCCCCAGTATTCCAAGGTCACCAAGCAGCGCAACAACTGTCTTTGACGCCTTGGTTCTCGTCTGGAAATCATCTCTTGAAAGGAACGGTCCCTGCTCTGCCGCATTCATGATAAGCTCCGCAGCGACATCTCCAAGACCATCTATGGAATTGAACGGCGGCAGAAGCTTTCCGTCAACTATCTGGAAATTGCGCGAATGTGACTTATATAAATCAATCGGAAGAAACTCAAGCCCGCGCGCATACATTTCCTGTACAAGACGCATATCCTTGAGTGTATCCTCCTCCTTCTTTGAAAGGCTGTCACTTCTCTTCTTATAGTCAGCGATATAGTAATCTAATTTTTCCTTGCCCATACACATGAGCTCATAGGAAAAGGCTGTCGCACGTATACTGAAATATGCCGCATAGTATGCAAGCGGATAGAATACCTTACAGTAGGCGATTCTCCACGCCATCATAACATAAGCCGCCGCATGTGCCTTTGGGAACATGTACTTAATCTTAAGGCAGGAGTCAATATACCACTGCGGAACTCCATGCTCAAGCATCTGCTCCGGCCAGCCCGGTTTAAGTCCTTTTCCCTTACGCACACTCTCCATTATGGTGAAGGAAAGCTCCTTATCCATGCCCTTTCCAATCAGATATATCATGATATCATCTCTACAACAGATTGCCGTTGAAATCGTGGCAACGCCGCTCATGATGAGTGTCTGCGCGTTTCCGAGCCACACGTCCGTACCATGTGAAAGTCCTGATATACGCACAAGGTCCGCAAAGCAGGTAGGCTTCGCGTCAATAACCATCTGCATGGCAAAATCGGTTCCGAACTCAGGTATTCCAAGTGCCCCAAGCTTCGTTCCGCCTATATCCTCAGGTGAAATGCCAAGTGCCGATGTATCCTTAAAAAGGCTCATAACCTCCGGCGAATCAAGCGGTATCGTCTTTGGGTCGATACCTGTAAGATCCTGAAGCATACGAATCATGGTAGGATCATCATGCCCGAGAATATCAAGCTTTAAAAGGTTGTGGTCGATGCTGTGGTAATCAAAATGTGTTGTGACTATACTTGTTGTCATATCATTTGCAGGATGCTGGATTGGTGTAAAGGTATGGATTTCCTCCCCGATCGGAAGAACTATGATTCCTCCCGGGTGCTGTCCTGTAGAACGTCTGATACCTGTACAGCCCTCCGATATTCTCACTATCTCACTGTCGCGCTTGGTCATTCCGCGCTCCTCAAAGTATTTGCGGACATAGCCGTATGCCGTCTTGTCGGCTACAGTGCCGACAGTCCCCGCCTTAAAGGTTTGTCCCTTTCCGAAAATAACCTCAGTGTACGAATGTGCCTTAGACTGATACTCTCCTGAGAAATTAAGGTCGATATCCGGCTCCTTATTTCCCTTGAAGCCAAGGAAGGTTTCAAACGGAATATCAAACCCCTGCTTGGTGAGCGGCTTTCCGCATTTAGGGCATATTCTGTCCGGCATATCACAGCCCGCACCTCCGGAGAATTTTTTTACATCCTCAGAGTCAAAATCATAGTAATGACAGTCCCCATTCATGCACAGATAATGTGGCGGAAGCGGATTAACCTCCGTTATTCCAGCCATTGTCGCCGCAAAGGACGAACCTACAGAGCCTCTGGAGCCTACAAGGTATCCGTCCTCGTTCGACTTCCACACAAGCTTCTGTGCAATGATGTACATAACGGAATATCCGTTGCTGATAATGGAATTAAGCTCCCTGTCAAGACGCTCCTTAACTATCTCCGGGAGCTCCTCGCCATACATCTCATGCGCCGTGGTATAACAGATTTTCCTCAGCGTTTCATCCGAATTTTCAATTACAGGCGGACATTTATCAGGACGCACAGGCGATATTTTTTCACACATATCCGCAATCATATTGGTATTCCGTATTACCACCTCATACGCCTTGTCGCTTCCCAGATACTGGAACTCGGACAGCATTTCCTCCGTTGTCCTTAAATACAGCGGAGCCTGCTTGTCAGCATCGTCAAAGCCCTGTCCCGCCATTATTATCCTTCTGTACACCTCATCCTCAGGATTTAAAAAATGAACATCGCAGGTAGCGACAACCGGCTTTCCGAACTGCTCTCCAAGCGCAACAATCCTCTTATTTATATCAATTAAATCCTGTTCAGAGGACACCCATATATCCTCCGAATCTATCATAAACCTGTTGTTTCCAAGCGGCTGTATCTCAAGATAATCGTAAAATTCCACAAGCCTTGCTATATCCTGCTCCGATTTGTTGTCAAGTATCGCCCTGTACAGCTCACCCGCCTCACACGCTGAGCCAAGTATAAGCCCCTCCCTGTGCTTTATAAGCTCACTCTTAGGTATTCGAGGTCTCCTGTTAAAATACTTAAGATGTGCCATTGACGTAAGCCTGTACAGATTCGTTCTGCCGACATCATTCTTTGCAAGAATTATAGCATGGTATGAAGGGAGCTTCTTTACGATATTCTCTCTCTCATCGGCAAGGTTTTCCACCTGGTTAAGATTAACTATGCCCCGCTCCTCCATCATGGTCATAAACCTGAGGAATATTCCGGCACAGCACTCTGCGTCATCAACGGCGCGGTGGTGATTTTCAAGCGACACGCCCACAGCCTTGGCAACCGTGTCAAGCTTGTACCTGTTAAGCTGCGGCAGGAGCGCTCTTGCAAGAGCCACCGTATCGACGACCGTGTACTTCTTGTCCACACCCATAATCTGTTTCGCTTTCGTCTTTATAAATCCGGAGTCAAAATCAGCATTGTGTGCGACAAGCACTGCCCCCTCGCAAAAATCTATGAATCTAGGCAGTACTGTCTCTATAGTCTCCGCGTCAATAACCATGGAATCATTTATCCCGGTGAGCTTCTCAATTCTGAACGGTATAGGTATCTCAGGGTTGACAAAACACGAAAAGCTGTCGACACGTCTCCTGTTCTGGTACTTCACGGCACCGATTTCTATAATTCTGTCATACTCAGAGGAAAATCCGGTTGTCTCAAGGTCGAACACGACGTATGTATCATCGAAGGTCTGTCCGGCAGGCTGTTCAATAAGTGCCTTTAGGTCATCCACAAGATATGCCTCAACACCGTATATAACCTTGAAATCTTCCAGCTTTTCCACCGTATGATTAGCGTCCGGGAACGCCTGGCACACTCCGTGATCGGTGACTGCAATGGCAGGCATCCCCCACTTGGCTGCCTGTTTTATTATGTCGGACACCTCGGATACACCATCCATATCGCTCATCTTGGTATGACAGTGAAGCTCCACTCTTTTCACATCGGAATTGTCCATTCTCTTGACTGTGAAATCAGGGATTTTCTTGATTCCCCTCACTGAGCTTACTCCTATTTCCTTGCTCCAGCTATCCATGGCAATGACACCCTTAATCTTGACAAAAGCGCCATCCTTTATATCATTCTTGATTTCATCGAGGTTTTCCTTAGAGTTTAAGAAAATCTTGACGGACATGGAATCGGTAAAATCCGTCACATTAAATGTGATAAGCTGCTTACCCGTCCTCAGCTCCTTAACCTCCACGCCTCTTATCTTACCCCTTATGGCTCCTTCGCCTATTTCATGGGTTATTGTCGCAAGCTCAATCGCTTCATCATCAAAATCCTTGCCGTAGATGACATCCGGATTCGGCGACAGCTTTACAGAACGGTAGCTGCTCTTGTTATCATCCTTTGCCGCAGCACCCTTCTTATTCTTGTCGAATACCTTGGCATCCGTCTTAAGCCTTCCGGCAGCAGCCCCTGTTCCCTGCACCTCATCCGCCTTCTTATCATTCGCACCGGCAGCACTGTCGCTTGAAGCAGTCTGACTGCCTTCTGTCACACCATCCTCCGTCACAACAGCAAGCTGCATGTGGACAACCGGAGTCTCCTTCGCCTCATGCTTTGCTTCCTTGTATATAACATCAAAATCTATCTCAAATCCACAGCGGTCAAAAAACACCATGTGGAGATATTCGCGCAGCGGTGTTATCCTGTCCCTCACGATATTTCCATCCTTGACAGTAAGCTCCATTCTGTCGTGTGCGGTAAATACAACCTTTGCCTTTTTTAGTATTTCATAATCAAAAATACTCTCCGCCTTCAGTTCCTCAAGAATACTCTCCCTGTATATGCCCCACAGCTTTTCCTGTGTATACTGGCTGGAAAGCTCATACTTTTCCACCACATGGATATCAAGCGTCTTAAACGGAGGAATCTGTTTCCTGAAGCCATCCTCCAACGCGAATATAATATGCTTTGGAATAAGTCTTTTAGATACAATATATACCCTAAGTCTGGTTTTGGCCGAGTTGGTTGCAACCTTAAGCACATCAACATCGGCCAAAATATCCATCATTTCTTCATTAAATTCAAGTGTAGGAAATGTATCAAACAACTTCATCTGTAAATCACTTTTCCTTCCAATTATCAAGCTCATACTTGAGCGCGGACAACAGCTCAGCCTCAGGCATCCTGCGTATTATCTCACCCTTCTTTATGAGCACGCCTTCCCCTTTTCCGCCTGCAATTCCAAGATCCGCTTCCTTAGCTTCACCCGGCCCGTTTACAACGCAGCCCATGACTGCAAGCTTCAGATTAAGCTCCTCATAACCGGCGGCAAGCTTCTCCACCTTCTCCGCAAGACCGATAAGGTCGATACTCGTTCTTCCGCAGGTCGGGCATGACACGATCTCTATTCCGCTCTGTCTTATACCCAATGTCTTAAGTATCGTCTTCGCCGCCTTAATCTCCTCCACAGGGTCGCCTGTGAGTGAGACTCTTATTGTATCGCCGATTCCCTGACCAAGTATAAGTCCAAGCCCGACAGCCGACTTAATGCTTCCCGTTAAAACCGTTCCCGATTCTGTGATTCCGACATGCAGCGGATAATCTGTCTTTGCGGAAATAAGCTCATGTGCCCTTACACACATCATTACATTTGAGGATTTTATGCTTATGACAAGATTATCATAGTCCATATCCTCTATTATGCGCACCTTATCCAAGGCGCTCTCAACCAGCCCCTCTGCCGTCACTCCGCCATACTTTTCCACAAGATTCTTCTCAAGCGAGCCTGAGTTGACCCCGACGCGGATAGGTATATTTCTCTCCTTCGCGACGTCCACAACAGCCTTTATCCTGTCCAGGCTTCCGATATTGCCCGGATTGATACGGATTTTATCCACGCCGTTTTCCATAGCCGCAATCGCAAGCCTGTAATCAAAATGTATATCTGCAACAACCGGGATGTGAACTCTCTTTTTTATCTCCCCAATAGCCTGCGCAGCCTCCATAGTCGGAACTGCACATCTTATTATCTCACAGCCCGCATCCTCAAGTCCTGCAATCTGCTCCACCGTGGCGTCCACATTCTCTGTTCTGGTATTTGTCATTGACTGAATCGCTATAGGATTATTTCCGCCAATCAGCACACCGCCGATATTTATAACGCGCGTGTGCTTTCTCTCAATCGAATTATTATAATTCTTCATATATGCTCCTTTCCGGACACGTTCTCACTCCTTGAACACCGCAGCAGTACATAAGCGGCTAAAATACAGCCGCTAAGAACATCAGCTAGCTACGCGAACTATTATGGTGTTCAAAAGATCCGGCAGTATACTGGTAAAATCGAACAAATGTTTATCGTAAAATTTGAATTTTGCAATTGCCTGTCTGTTACACCGGGTAAGGTGTCAGAACAGCTTGGTAATATCGTTAAACAATATAAAGAACATCAATATCATAAGCAATGCCATGCCTATAAGATGTACCAGTCCCTCCTTCTTCTGGTCGACAGGCTTTCCTCTCACTGCCTCTATGAGCAGGAACAGAAGCCTTCCCCCATCAAGAGCCGGAATAGGAAGCAGGTTCATAACCCCAAGGTTGGCACTTATCATTACTACCCAGTTGGCAAGATTTAAGATTACATAGAACACTCCATCCGGCTTGCTCTGCTCAACCACATCGCTGATTGCCGACACAATTCCGACCGGGCCTGCTACATCGTCCTTGGTCACCTTGCCTGTAAATAACATCTTAAGGCTCTCAAATACCGTATTTATCCAGTACTTCACCTCAATGGCGCTGTATTTCAGTGTCTGAATAGGATTGACCTTCACGCGCGCCGCAGAAAATGACATTCCTGTCTCGTAATAAGAATTATGGTTAAGCACCGGCGTAACCGTGAGGTCGACAACCTCCCCATCACGGAACACTGCAACATTTATCTTTCCGCCTCCACAGCTTCTTATCGCCTGAATAGCCTCATCAGTGGATTTTATAGCCACGCCGTTCACCTGAATTATCTGGTCATTGGTCTTAAAGCCCGCAAGTGCAGCCGCGCCCGTCTGTGTGAGTCCTGAGATAACCGCGTTCTCCCCAAGATATACACCGAGCTGGTAGACGTCCTCCTCTATATATCTTGGAACAACTGTCGTCTCATACTTAGCACCGTCACGCTCATAGGTTATGTTGAGTGTCTTTCCGGTATGAAGCTGATAATACAGACTGTATTCCTTATAAAAATGTATTCTTTTGCCATTTACCGAGGTGATGACATCCCCTGCCTGAAGCCCCGCCTCCTCAGCAACGCTTCCCTCCGTCACGCTGTACAGCTTACATGGGTCATAGCCAATGCTTCCGATTATGAATACTGCCATTATAAACGCGAGAAGAAAATTAAAAATAGGTCCTGCAGCTATAACGGAGATTCTTCTCCAGACGGATTTCGAGGTAAAGAGCTTATCCTTGTCAAGCTCACTTATCCCATCCTCACTTCCATCCTCCCCCGCCATAATGCAGGCTCCCCCAAACGGCAGAAGCTTGAGTGAAAAAAGTGTTCCTTTTTTCTTAAATTTAAGTATTGTAGGACCAAGTCCAAGTGCGAACTCGCTCACCGCTATTCCGTTCGCCTTTGCAACTATAAAATGTCCGAACTCGTGAATGATTACAATGATGCTGAGAATAATAATTGCAATAATAATATTCAAGTTGTAATATCCTCCTCAAAAATACGTTAATAAACCGCATACACACATAATGCAGCTACGCTCACCCGACATACATGCACATTACACGGTGCCTCTAATAACGGCTCCTTATAAACTCATAAGCTGCCGCCTCCGTATCAAGAATCTGCTTTACATCAGGATTATCAATATATTCTATGTTAGTCATAGTTTGTTCTATTATATCAATAATATCAAGATATTTTATCTTTCTGTCAAGGAACATCGCAACTGCAAGCTCGTTGGCAGCATTGAACATGGTAGGAACATTTCCGCCCTTTCTTCCTGCTTCATAAGCAAGTGCAAGTCCTCTGAAATTAATCATATCCGGCTTCTCAAAGGTAATCTGGTTAAGCTTCCAAAAATCAAGGTGCTGCGTGTCAAGAAATCTTCTCTCAGGATAATAGAGTGCATACTGTATAGGCAGCCTCATATCCGGCGTTCCAAGCTGTGCCATTACTGCTCCATCCTCGAATTCCACCATCGAATGTATGACACTCTGAGGCTGTACCACAACCTGAACCTGGTCAAGCTCCACACCAAAAAGCCATCTTGCCTCCATGACCTCAAGCCCCTTATTGACCATCGTTGAGGAATCTATGGTAATCTTCCTGCCCATCGCCCAGTTAGGATGCTTAAGTGCGTCCTCCACCTTGATATCCCTCATCTGCTCAATGGTTCTTCCCCTGAACGGTCCGCCTGAGGCTGTGAGAAGTATCTTGTGGATTTTATTTTGTCTCTCACCATTAAGACACTGGAATATAGCGCTATGCTCGCTGTCAACCGGGAGAATCCTTACTCCCTTTTCTGCAGCAAGCTTCATAATAATGTGTCCTGCTGTTACAAGTGTCTCCTTATTTGCAAGGGCAATATCCTTACCCGCATTGATAGCCTCAATGGTAGGAACTATTCCCATCATGCCGACAACCGCAGTGACAACAATCTCCGCCTGTTCCATTGCAGCGGCGTGGATAAGTCCGTCCATCCCTGTTCCGTATTCTATTCCCGTCACATCCGAAAGTCTTGCTCTTAGCCTGGCAAGCGCCTTATCATCCGCCATTGAGACAAAGAGCGGTCTAAACTCCCTCACCTGCTGCTCTAAAAGCTCAACATTATTCCCCGCTGACAGGGCAACAACTTTGATATCATTGTTTTTTCTCACTACATCAAGAGTCTGGGTTCCTATTGAACCGGTAGACCCAAGTACAGATATATTTTTCAAAGCAAAAACCTCATTTCCGGGCAAACTTAAGCATCCTTAAAACACAGCTTAAAATTCATAAATAAATTTTTTAACTTAACGCCCTGAATATTTCAATCACAATATACACCACCGGTGCGGTAAAAATTGTGCTGTCAAACCTGTCCATAATACCGCCATGCCCCGGGATAAGCTTACCGTAATCCTTCACCGAATGATCTCTTTTGATTGCCGATGCCGCCAAATCTCCGATAATGGAGATAACCGCTCCGACACCGCATGCTACAGCAAATACAACCGGAGCATTGATGCTTATTCTCGAGTTAATCACCGCTCCGTATATTCCGCCTATGAGCATAGGACCGATGATTCCTCCGATTGCTCCCTCAACGGATTTCTTAGGGCTGAGTATCGGTGTCATCTTGTGCTTTCCGAACCTTACGCCAACGAAATATGCACATGTGTCGGCAATCCATGAGCAGATGAATACAAGCCATACATAGAAATTGCCATCAGGAAGCAGGCGTATCCTATATATAAACGATATCATAACCGCCACATATACAACCGCAAAGAATCCCATCGCCGCCTGATCAGCCTTGTACTTAGGAAACGAAATGACATACCCTGCCATCACACAGATAAGCCCTGCTGCCAGACAGAGAAGCATAAATTCATTCTGTCCCAGCCACATGCATACATAATATGACACAGCAAAAAGGTAGCCTATGATTCCGATTACACTCTTCTCAATATGATAAACCTTATATAGCTCATACATTCCGGCAAGCGAAATTGCAAGGGTGAGAATAAATAAATATGGTCCGCCGAATATAAGTCCGGCTCCGACTACAACAGTAAGCACTGCTCCGCTCGCTATTCTAACCAACATACCTACTCCTCCTTCACGCCGCCAAAGCGTCTGTCACGCTTATTGTATTTTCTGATTTCCTCAATAAGATAATCCATATTGAAATCCGGCCATAACACCTCCGGAAAATCGAACTCTGAGTATGCACACTGCCATAACAGATAGTTGGATATTCTCTTCTCTCCGCTAGTTCTTATAAGGAAATCCGGGTCCGGAATATCCCTGGTATCAAGGTGGGCCGAAATCATATCCTCAGTGATTGTATCAGGGTCTATTCCCTTCTCAATACACTCCTTCGTAAGCTCCCTCACAGCTCTTGTTATCTCATCCCTTGAGCCGTAGTTAAGTGCTATCTGGAAATTAAGACCTGTGTTATTCTTAGTTGCCTCCTCAAGCTCATCAATCTTATCCACTATATCCTGTGCAAGCTCATCGCGTCTGCCAAGAATCCTGACGCGCATATTGTCCTTATTGCTCCGCTTGATGCAATCTGTCAGATAATTTCTGAGAAGCTTCATAAGTCCTGTCACCTCCGACTCTGAGCGCTTCCAGTTCTCCGTAGAAAAAACATATATGGTAAAATACTTAACACCAATGGCATCCATATCCCTGCAGGTCTGCTCAATAACCTTACAGCCCTGTGAATGTCCAAAGTTGCGCGGCATCATTCTCTTCTTAGCCCATCTTCCGTTTCCATCCAAAATAATCGCAATATGATTTGGTACGTTCATTCCTAGTTTTTCATTAAATGTATCCAATTGTGCCTCCCTATTTACACAAAATAGGCTGTCACCGATGTGTATTGCATCCGTAACAGCCTTCAATATTCCCGGTATTGATTCTTATACAGTAAGAATCTCCTTAGACTTAGCCTCTACAGCCTTATCAATCTCTGCAATGTACTTATCTGTGAGCTTCTGAACATCTTCCTCAATGTTCTTGTACTCATCCTCAGAGATAATATTATCCTTATTCTGCTTCTTGAAGAAATCGTTGGCATCTCTTCTTACATTTCTCACAGCAACCTTGGCATTCTCGCCCTTCTTCTTGATATCCTTAACAATCTCCTTACGTCTGTCCTCTGTAAGCTCAGGGAAGATAAGACGTATAACCTTGCCATCGTTAGTAGGTGTGATACCTATATCAGATACAAGAATCATCTTCTCTATTTCCTTTATAAGACTTGACTCCCAAGGCTGAATCTGAATCATTCTTGCCTCAGGTACGGAAACATTGGCAACCTGCTGAAGCGGTGTAGGTGTTCCCCAGTAATCCACTCTTATCTTATCAAGAATATGCGGATTGGCTCTTCCTGCTCTTATTGTTGCATAATCCTCAAGCAATGTATCAATTGTCTTATTCATCTTCTCTTCAAATTCTTTAATGTCTGCCATAATGTCCTCCAAAATTATAATTCATAGTTTAATTATTTTTATGTAACTGTGTGATATCTGATTATTAACAAGTGCTATATACAAATATCAATGCTCAACCTCAGGCTGTCTGTTAAGCTGTAACAACCGTTCCATTAATCTTTCCGTCAACAGTATTGACAATGCTGTTCTCCTCGTTGAGTCCGAAGATAACAAGCGGCATCCTGTTCTCCATGCACATAACTGAAGCCGTCATATCAATTACTCCAAGCTTTCTGTCGACAACCTCCTGAATCGAGAGTGTGTCGAACTTCTTCGCATTCGGATTAAGCTTCGGATCGCTGTCATACACTCCGTCGATAGCCTTTGCAAGAAGAATGGCGTCTGCCTCCATCTCAATCGCACGTAGAACAATTCCTGTATCTGTTGAAAAATAAGGATGGCCTGTGCCACCTGCAAAGAATACAATCTTACCCTGCTTAAAGCACTCATTAGCTAAATCCTTGGAAAAGAGCTTGGTCATGGAGCCGCATGCAAACGGTGTGAGTATCTCTGTTGAAAGTCCTACAGAGCGGAACATCTCTGAAACATATATACAGTTCATAATCGTTGCAAGCATTCCTATCTGGTCTGCCTTGGTTCTGTCCATATTCTCACTGGAACGTCCTCTCCAGAAGTTACCGCCACCGATAACAATTCCTATTTCCTTGCCAAGAGCCGATACCTTCTTGACCTGCCCGGCAATCGCAAGCACAGTAGCTTCATCAAAACCTGTCTTTTTCTCACCGGCAAGAGCCTCGCCGCTTAATTTTAACATAATTCTGTCCAGCTTCATCTTAATTTACTCCTATATTTTATTTTTATAAGGCGGATATTTTAAAAATCCACCTGTCTATAATTCAGCAATGCTGAACTAATCTGTCCATATATGTGCTGTCAAAATCCGGTATATAGCTGCAGCTACTTCACACTGCCCGCGTCAATATGCTGTATAACAGATGAAGTCCTCGTAATCGGAAGCATATCGGCTCCAAGCTTACGCAGCTCTTCTATAAGCTCAGGAAGCATCTCAACCGTGACATCAAGTGCATTCGTGTCATGTAGCAGGACAACTGAGACATCATACTTATCAACACCCTTAAGAACCCTGTCAATCATCTCATCCGCCGGGAATTCCTTTCCCTCCGCATCACCCGAAAGCGCATTCCAGTCATAATAGGTAATATTCCTGTCATTCAGATACTTAATGAATTTCTCCATAGGAACATTGCTTACAGTGTTGCTTGAGCCTCCCGGAAACCTGTACAGCGTAGGGCTTACTCCGGTTATGCTCTCTATATGATTATAGATTTTCTCAAAATCCCTGCCAAACGCCTCAACAGAGCTGTATACCTTACTGTAATCGTGCGAATATGAATGCATTCCAAGCGTATGTCCGTCACCCACTATTCTACGGTAGACATCATCATATCCATCCTTACCCACAGTGAAAAATGTCGCCTTGATTCTGTACTGCTGTAAGATATCAAGAAGCTTTTCCGTGTTGTCACTCGGTCCGTCATCAAAGGTGAGGTACACAACCTTATGTCCTTCCTCAAGAACCTCCTGCTCAGACGGGAGCTTATCAACCGGTTCCTTTGATACCGTATAATCCTCACTCTCATCACCGGCCGGCTGTTCTCCAGCATCAACCGGATTACCGGATACAGGCGGCAAAGTCACCGCATTGCCCCTTATATCATTCTGCTTATTGACCCTAATAAATAAAATAACACAAAATGTTATGAGTATCAATATTAATAATAATAAAAAAACTATAATGCCGGTGCGAAACGCCCTGTTCCTGCTTCTCTTATGCCTGTTTCCGGCATTCCACTGTTTTCTGGTGCTCACACTGCCCTGAATGTTTCTGTAATTAATTTCTTTCATAGCTATCACCCTATACTGCAGACATTGCCTGCCGCACTGCTCCAACAAGCAGCTTTCATGTTATATATTTCGTTTTTTAACTCACCTGAAAGTTTATCATACCACATTTTCTTAAATATTTGAAGCCTATTTTTACCCTGCCTTCGCATAGTATAATACATGCCATCAGATATGCCGGCCTCTTTGGTGCCGGTTCTGCAGCATTCTCCGATATTTTCACAAGCTCTTGTAATACGCTTTATTGCATGATAGTATGAATATAAATTTCCAAGTCATTTTCAACAATGAATCAGGCAAACAGAAACTGACAGAATTAATAATTAAAGAAAAAAAGAGGTTTATTTGTATGAATAGAGCTGAATTAAAAACAATATTAAAGAAAAATCATGTTCCTGATTTTAAGTATAATCTCGATGGTGCCGGACGGGATGATGAAAGATTATGCTTAATATATGATAACAGTATATGGCAGGTTTATTATAGCGAAAGAGGAGTAAAGACTACCGATAAGCATTTTAATTCTGAATCAGAAGCCTGTCAGTTTATTTTGCGTAAGCTTGTACCATTTTCTGTCTTGTCACCCAATTACAAAAAATGATTAAATTAAAAATACAGTGAGCAATGCTCAGAAATTTATGCCAAATATATTTTAAACCGGATACACAAATAAAAAATGCGGAGGAAAAAAGATGGAATTTCGCCCTTGTATAGACATACATAACGGTAAGGTAAAGCAGATTGTCGGCGGCAGCCTCGCGGATAAAGGTGACTACGCCAGAGAAAATTATGTATCGGAGGCTGATGCCGCATATTTTTCAGATTTATACTACAACCTTGGAATACTCGGTGGACACGTAATCATGCTGAACTCTTCGGCTTCCCCATACTATGATGACACGAAAAAGCAGGCTGTTTCCGCCCTGTCCCGTCACCCCGGCTTTCTACAGATAGGCGGCGGAATCAATGCGGACAACGCCGCAGAATTCATTGAAGCCGGAGCTTCACATGTAATTGTCACATCATATGTCTTCCGTGACGGATATATAGACTATGACCGGTTAAAGCTTCTCACGCAAAAGGTCGGAAAGGAACATATCGTCCTCGACTTAAGCTGCAAAAAATATGAAGCCGGATACAGGATAGTCACCGACCGCTGGCAGAAAATGACTGACACATGTGTCACCCCGGCACTGCTCGATGAGCTTTCCGGATACTGTGACGAATATCTCATTCACGCTGTTGACGTTGAGGGAAAATGCCATGGTATAGAGACAGAACTTGTGCGTCAGCTTGCACAGTATGACGGGCTGCCGCTGACATACGCCGGCGGTGTCGGCTCATTCGATGATCTTGCGCAATTAAAAGAGCTTGGCAGGTCAAAAATCAACGTAACCATCGGAAGCGCACTCGATTTGTTCGGTGGAAGCATGAAGCTTGATGAGGTGCTGAAGTTCATTGTGCAGTAATAATTCACCATATCATATCAATAATTCATCTTACCTTCAAAGATATTCATAATAACTGCAAAAGGCGATGGGTTTTTTCTCCCCATCGCCTCTTTTTTAAGCTTGAGTAGTCAGTATTAAAACATTCAATTAATCAAAAAACCGGTCTTTAAGTATAAAGACCGGTCTTATTTTTGTGCATACTACAATTAAATTATTCAATTACTCTTCCCAGTTATGCCATACTTCCTGAACATCGTCATCGTCATCAAGAAGGTCAAGTATCCTGTTCATCTGCTTGATATCCTCATCAGATGTGAGTGTCACATAGTTCTGAGGAAGCATTGTAACCTCAGCCTGTGCCATCTTGATTCCGAGAGCCTCAAGAGCCTCTCTCACAGCACCGCAGGAATCCGGGTCTGTAAGAATCTCGAAGCTGTCATCATCCTCGTCGAAATCCTCTGCGCCTGCATCAAGAGCTGCCATCATAAGCTCATCTGCATCCATGCTGCACTCTTCCTTGTCAATGATAATCTGCCCCTTCTTGTCGAACATGAAGGATACACAGCCCTGCGTGCCTATGCTTCCGCCGCCCTTTGTGAATGCACTGCGGACATTGGCTGCTGTTCTGTTCTTATTATCTGTAAGACACTCAACGATGATGGCTGTGCCGCTTGGACCATAGCCCTCGTATGTAGCAACCACATAGTTGGCTGCGTTGCTGTCTCCGGCTGCCTTCTTAACACTTCTGTCGATAGTGTCATTAGGCATGTTGTTGGCCTTAGCCTTGGCAATAACATCACGAAGCTTGCTGTTATTGTTAGGATCCGGACCGCCCTCCTTGACAGCTATCATAAGCTCTTTACCTATTCTTGTAAAAATCTTACCCTTTGCTGCGTCATTCTTCTCTTTCTTATGCTTAATATTGGCAAATTTTGAATGTCCTGACATATTACTTTACCTCTTCCTTGTAATCCTTAATGCTGAAGCTGTAGCGTCCCATCTTGTCCTTGCCAAGGCATACTACCTTGACAACATCGCCAAGTGTGAGAACGTCCTCTACGTGTTCGATTCTCTCCTTGCTTATCTTGGAAATGTGAACCATTCCCTCCTTGCCAGGAGCGAACTCTAAGAATGCACCGAACTCCTTGATGCTTACAACCTTGCCCTCAAATACCTGTCCCTCTTCATAATCTGTTACAATAGTCTGGATGTACTTGATGGCCTTGTCCATCATAGCCTTATCTGTTCCGCATACAGATACAGCGCCGTCATCTGTAATATCAATCTTAACACCTGTCTCATCGATGATTGCGTTGATTGTCTTTCCTCTCTGTCCGACAACATCACCAATCTTAGCAGGGTCAATCTGAATCTGTACAATCTTAGGAGCGTAAGGACCAACTTCCTTTCTAGGCTCTGCAATAGCCGGCTTCATGCAGGTATCCATGATGAACATTCTTGCCTCACGGCATCTTGCAATAGCACCCTCAACGATAGGTCTTGTAAGACCATGAATCTTAATATCCATCTGGATAGCAGTGATACCGTCTGTTGTACCTGTTACCTTGAAGTCCATATCTCCGAAGAAATCCTCAAGACCCTGGATATCGGTAAGAAGTACATAGTCGTCATCTGTCTCACCTGTCACAAGACCACAGGAGATACCTGCCACCATCTTCTTAATAGGAACACCTGCTGCCATAAGTGACATACAGGAAGCACATGTTGAAGCCATCGATGTTGAACCATTAGACTCAAATGTCTCGGATACTGTTCTGATTGCGTATGGGAACTCCTCCTCCGATGGAAGTACTGGTACAAGAGCTCTCTCTGCAAGAGCACCATGTCCGATTTCACGGCGTCCCGGTCCTCTTGAAACCTTAGTCTCACCTACTGAGTAAGCAGGGAAATTATAGTGGTGCATATATCTCTTAGATGTTGTGTCATCAAGACCGTCAAGCTTCTGTGCCTCAGATAAAGGAGCAAGTGTACATACGTTACATATCTGTGTCTGTCCTCTTGTGAACATGGCAGAACCATGAACTCTAGGGATGATATCAACCTCCGCTGCAAGCGGACGGATCTGTGTAATCTCACGGCCGTCCGGTCTCTTGTGATCCTTTAAAATCATCTTGCGGACAGTCTTCTTCTCATACTGGTAAACAGCCTCATCTATAAGTGGAAGCCAGTCCTCCTTGTCTGCGAAGCACTCGGCAAGCTTGTCCTTTAAGTTTCTGATTCTCTCTTCTCTTACCTGCTTCTCAGGAGCGAACATAACAACCTCCATCTCAGCAGGAGGAACGATTTCCTTGATAGCTGCGAATAATTCCTCAGGAATTGCACAGCTTGTATACTCATGCTTAGGCTTACCGCACTCGGCAACAATCCTGTCGATGAAGGCGATAACCTGCTGGTTAACCTCATGTGCCTTGTAGATAGCCTCAACCATCTTTGCCTCAGGTACTTCGTTGGCGCCTGCCTCAATCATAATAACCTTATCTCTTGTCGAAGCAACTGTAAGCTTAAGGTCTGATACTGCGTTCTGTGATGCGTTAGGATTGATTACGAACTCACCATTTATAAGACCAACCTGTGTTGTGGCACATGGTCCGTCGAACGGAATATCTGAAATAGCAACCGCGATAGCAGAACCTAACATAGCGGTAAGCTCCGGTGCACACTCAGGGTCAACCGACATAACCATGTTGTTGAGTGTGACATCATTTCTGTAATCCTTAGGGAAAAGAGGTCTCATAGGTCTGTCGATAACTCGTGATGTGAGGATGGCGTTCTCAGAAGCCTTACCCTCTCTCTTGTTAAAACCTCCCGGAATCTTACCTACAGCATATAACTTCTCCTCATACTCAACTGATAATGGGAAGAAATCAATACCATCCCTTGGCTTCTCAGAAGCTGTAGCTGTGGATAATACTGTTGTATCTCCGTAATGCATGAATGCGGCACCATTAGCCTGTGCAGCAACTCTTCCGACATCAACTGTAAGTGTTCTGCCGGCTAATTCCATAGAAAAACTCTTATACATGTCCTGTCTCCTCTTCGTCATATTTTTTAATATCTCGCAGAAGAAACCGAAACAACTGAAAAGTACACGCACATTTCATGTATTTTTCAGAAGTCTCGGAAAATTTCTCCTGCGTGTTCGGCAGATATCTGCCTTAAACGCCAGTAAGCCCAAAAAGGACTTATTAACGCATAAAAGGGCGGATAAACTCCGCCCTCCCATAATTACTTTCTGATTCCTAAACGTGCAATCAAAGAACGGTAAGCTTCAACATCATTCTTCTTGAGATACTCAAGCAGACCTCTTCTCTGACCAACCATCTTAAGAAGACCTCTTCTTGAATGATGATCCTTCATGTTGGACTTAAGATGCTCTGTAAGCTCGTTGATTCTCTCTGTTAAAAGAGCGATCTGAACCTCAGGTGATCCTGTGTCGTTAGGTGTTCTTCCGTAAGCGGCAATAATCTCTGCCTTCTTTTCCTTAGATATCATTGTGATATTCCTCCATATAATAAAATAATATAATCGCCGGTAACCAAGCCATAGGTTGGAGTAATCCAAAGGCATAGCTACGGCTGTAACATACTTTGTAATAATAGCACGATGATTGTTAAAATGCAAGAACTATTTTTAATATTATTCATTCAAAACTTCTCCCATGAATTTGGCTCTCATTGAATAAACAAGCTCATGAGTTCCTCATAGCTCTCCGCCGGCCCGATATAGGCTTCCGACTCTCCATTTCTCATAATATTTATTATCCTAACCGTTTTTTCTTCATAGCTAAAATCCGAAAGTGCCAATGAATTTTTGAAGGCAGTCAGCGCATAATCATTCTCCACAACGAACATACTGGTCTTTGTGTTATATAAGTCATACACGCTCTTATAGACTGTACCGTCGACAATGACCTCACCTGTATAATAATAGTCCTTCAGCCCCTTATGATATTTAACATCCAAGGTGATTGTCGCAGATTCGCCCTTTTCGTTAAAGTACAAGCCCGTATCCTTTATCGTTTTAGGAGCACACCTGATAAACCCCACTACAACTAATACAGTAATCAACAGAACAAGCCCACTTACCACTATGAGTTTTATTTTCCGGGTTTTTCCATAACCGTTCCCAGCCTCATTGCCTGCATATCCGATTGTATCTTTATCATCAATTGTTTTTTTGTAGTTTTTATTCATCTTCGTTTTCCTCCCATCTATCCGTCACAATTTCACTCCGTTTCATCCAGATAAATCTGCACACGCGAATCTATAAGCTTAAGGGCCTGCTCAAGAGTCTTATCATGTTCAAAATACGGCTCAAGCTCCTCAAACACTATGTTCTGGATAACCGTATTCTCTGCCGGGAAAGGCACACACATTTCAAGGTACGGAATAAAATCTTCAATTCCATATCCTGTCACAGACACATAATCATCTCCAATATATTTCAATGATTGAACCTCATCACCCAGAAAGGCTTCAATGAGCTCCCGTACCTCTTCTTTATGGATTGTGTTTACATTGACAACGATAACACCATCATCGCGTAAATAATTACCATTTCCCTGCGATGTCGGATATCCAATATATTTATAGCCTGATTTTTCAAGGTACTCTAAATAATCCTGATAACTATCTTCATCATGTATGTTGCCACTGCTCACGCCACCTATTTGATATGTCTTTTTCTTATCTACATCAACATCATCGATGCTTGTCAGCTCATAGTCCCCAAACGTCTCTATAAACCTTTTGACATCATCACTTGCAAACCTGCTTTGTCTCTTTTCCCAGTCAATGAAAAATGAATCTGTCAAATTCAATCGCGTTATCAATTTAAAGCTTATCTGTGATGAGCACAACGAATTGCCTATTTTTACGCATGGATATATGTCTCCTGCCAGCACTGAATCCATAAACTGCTCATGCGTCCATGTGTTTTCTTTGACAGAATCTTCATGGACAATAACACTCTCCATATATATACCCTGCGGCACACCATAGAACACGTCACCGACCATGCCTACTTTAACTGCACTCCCAATAAGCTTTTCTTTGTTTTCCAAGCCAATAATATCCTCCATGTCAGCAAGCATTCCCTTATCAACCATATTAAACATTTCATCCCTGCTTACAAGCATTACATCAGGGCCATTGCCCGCCGCAAATTCAGCATATATTCTGTTCTTATCAGTGTCACCGCTTGCATCCGCAAAGGAGACAGACATATTTCTATTGTCCATCTTAGCCTGTGTAATCGCCGCCTTCAGCCGCCTTGAATCTCCAAGCAAATCTGCAACCTCAATTGCACTATCGTTGACCATTTCACTTTCCGAAGTACTCACTATCCACTCTCCGGAACCGTCCTTGAATCTGATATATGGCTTGGCATTGCACCAAAGCATCAGCAAACTGCTGTTATTGTAATAACCTAAGTCCTCCAGATTACAACACTCCGTCCTGTCACCTGTAACTATATCCCAGCTAATCACTTTATTTTCTGATATATAATAAATCCTGCTGCCATGCATCACCACCGGCTTCATGGCACCATTGTCTTCAATACCTCCCAATTTTCTGACTGAATTGCTTTCATTATCATAGCAGACTATATCAACACACTTTTTGTGGCTCATATATATCGGAAACAGATAGTCACCATCCTGTGTTCTTATAGGCTTACGAAATATTGAATTTTGCGGTTTCTGATACTGATTGAGCAGATTACCCTCACCATCAAACACGTAGAGAAAATTGACATCGTAATATTTATCCATCGGTAAATAATATATACAGCCATCGTCCGCCAGATAGACCTGATTTTCTCCATTCCCACTAAATCCGGCATCCAGAAATAAATCATTATCTTTTACAAAAGAAGTCATATCTATCTGTTTGACTATTTTTTTATTCTCTATGTAGGACCAATAACGATTGCGTACCAGTTCTTCATCAGCATTATAATAGCCCTCCTCCAAATCAAGCATCAATATGCCTTCCTCCGGCATGCAGGCTCCAAATACCAGATTATACGGTGCCATGTAACCTATATCGCTCATTGTAAATTCGCTGTGTACCGACCTTGTCATATCCGTAAGATTTACACTGACACTGACATATCTTCTGTCCCCGCTTTCTTCATTATACAGATCGTAAAGATAATACACCCTTTCACCAAACTGTCCCAGATATACGCTCATAGAAACATGCTCATCCGGACTAAGCATATCCGAAATATCAATCAGATTAAACTTATCCATCCATATTGTCCAATTCCTGGCAACATTTTCCTGTACCTGAAACTCCTGCCCACGCCAGTCCACCGTATTTTCCTCTGTCCCATATGTACCTTGCTCACTTACCTTTTCCTTGGCACATGCGGACAAACATAATAAAAGTAATACAACCCATATAAAACGTATTTTCTTCAAATCTGCCCCTCCTTTGGTAAAAATCATTTTTTATTGCAACTCATCCAGATAAATCTGCACACGGTCATCAATAACAGAAGCTGTCTCCTCAGCGGTCTTACCGCCTGAATAGTATGCCTCCAGCTCCTCCCAGACAATTTGTTCTATCTGAGGATATTTCTTCGGAGCAGGAACACATTTTTCCAACAAATCATTCACCTCATCCAGCGATGTACTGCCATCATCAAAAAGCGGCATCTCCTGTCCCTGCCAATACGCCTTATCCTCATCAAATACTACATTCTCCGTTGGCAATGGAATTATCGGCATACCTTCACCGAATGAGACAGCGTCCTGAACTTCCCTGCCCAAAAAGCACTCAAGATAAGCGGCTACAGCCTCATTCGCAGTTGTGGCTGCATTGACAACCAGCATACCTCCAGCTTCAAGATAATTTCCACAACCCTGCCGCGAAGGAAATCCTACATAATGCCACCCTGTATTTCCCCTTATTCCTGTGAAATAATTTATCAGATCAAGACTTGATATTGAGGTTAGAATCAACGCATCAGACGGTTTATTATCATCTTCATCCAATTGTTCTGCCTGACAGTTGCCAAGATATTCAATCAGCTTTATAAAACGTTCATCCTCAAAATGGCTTTCATTTTTCTCCCAGTCAATAACAAATGAGTCTGCCAATAAATATTCCAGTAAAATCTTAATGGATATCCTTGAAGCATGCAATGTTCCACCATCAAACAGCCTTCCCGATATTCTTCCATCCTCAAGCAGCGAAAGCATATCGTCCGGTGTCCAGCTATCTCCGTTCCATACATCATCCCTAATCATTAAGGACGTAGCCGTTATATCGGAGGCAATTCCGATTAGCACTCCATTATCCATTCCAAGCTTCAATACTCCCGGAATAACCTTATTAAGTGATTCCTCAGAAATGTATCCACGCAGGTCGGCAAGAAGCCCCTTTTGACCTAGCAGTTCCATATTTTCTGCCGATACATACAGGATATCAGGTCCCTGTCCCGACATCAGCTCTGCCATAATTCTGGCATAAAAATCTGTCTCGTCAATGCCATTTTTATCCTCATATTTATATGAATACTCAGGATTCTTCCTTGCAGCAACTCTGGCACAGATTTTCACCCTGTTTGATTCTTTAGTAAGGCTCACAACACGAACCGGGTCATTCTTATCAACCGGTTTATCAGACATAACCAGCAGCCAGTCCTCAAATTCTCCGTTTATCTGTCCGTACACCCTTAACACCGTAGTGTCATCGCTTCGCAGTACCAGCTGTTTTTTATAAACATCCAAAACCCCATTTTCTTTGAACTCAAATATGAGCTTTCTCGTTCCCGATGTAACGTCCCATCTTATAATACCGTCGTTATTCTCATAATATAAATTATTTTCCTTCAAACCATACAATTGCAAAATGATGTCGTTTATTGTGGCCAGAGTTTTTATATTTTCATTTTTAACATCTACCCACAACAAGCTTGTTGTTTTATCATTTTTATTATAACATGGAAAAATCAACTCTCCATCTTCCGTGTTCATCGGCTTTCCAATCTGTTCTCCCGCAGAGCAGTAGTATTCTGAAATATTTTTTCCATCCATATCCAGCACAAACAGACTATCCGAATTATCTCCAATCACATAGCTGTTTCCAAAAACATCAAACGAAAGCTCCTGACTGCGAAACACAATGTTGTTATATTTTTCACGAATCAATCCCTTTTCAATATATGCCGGAAGAAGATTCGTCTCCACCTTGCCGCTGTCCTCAGTTAAATACACCAGTTCATTAGCCTTCTGCACAAAGTCGTCCCCGTCATATCCATATTTTAGCCAATGAAAGATGTACGAACCATCAACAGCTGCATTGACACCGCAGACAAAACCTGAATTGTCTTCACCAGCTCCTATCTGCTCAGGCAGGAATAACGTCACCTTTTTTTCCATAGAAACCGTGTCAATACATTCCATGACCACCCTCACAGTAGTAAACTCAGATAAAGTATTAACAGGAGTGAATCTGTAAATGCAGTCCTGCAGCGCACCTCCCTCCATAGTCTCAAGAGCTCGCTCATCATCGCTAAGCAGCTCCACATCGTCATGTTCCCACCTTATGTATCTGTCTATCCATAGTTCCTGCTCCTTGACAACCTCATCATCAGTGACAAAACCATCTGTTTTCCACATGTCTGTGTCTAATACATCAAGTGTTTTATTAATTTTATTTTCTTGCCCACCACACCCAACTGTCAAAAGAATCATCGCTGCTATGGCTAGACCCAATCTTTTATTATATCTCATATTTTCCCTCATATTGTATTTTTCAGATGTTGTTTTTACTGGTTGTATAAGCTCATAGCTTCTTCATAGTCATCAGCCGGTCCAATATAGACATCCGTTTTTTCTTTTCTCGTAATATTTATTATCCTAACCGTTTTTTCTCCATCGCTAAAATCTGCAAATGTCAATGAATTTTCAAAAGCTGTTAATGCATAATCATTCTCCACAACAAACAAACTTGTCTTTGTATGATATATATCATATACACTCTTATAAGTTGTACCATCAACAACTACCTCTCCTGTATAATAATTCCCATTCAGTCCTTTATGATATTCAACATCCAAGGCAATAGTCACAGACCTGCCTTCTTCATTAAAATAAAGTCCAGTATCTTTTGTTGGCTTGGACGCAAACCATATAAATCCAAATTTAAATAATGCTACAGTTATCAGAATAATCACGCTTACTACTACCATTTTTATTTTTGAAATTTTTCTATGTTTTTTTTCAATCTCATTATTGGCATAGCTTATTATATCTTTAACATTTTCTTCTCCTGCATTCTTCTTCATCTTTATTTTCTCCCATTAATAAAGCACACATACTAACTTCCATTTTTAAGTATTCCATATTTTCTAATAAGAAAAGCGCATTTCTGATATGATTATAAAATGCGCTTTTCATCCACACAAACTCTGAATTTTTCTTACCAAGCAATATTATAATATACCTTATTGGCTAATAATTCAAAATTATAAATATCCAGGATACATAGCATAAGGAAATGTAAATACTGAACTGTTAGAATATCCTTTAACTTCAATACTTCCAAGTTCATTTATTGTGCAATACGAAGGAAAATTTGCCATATTTGCTATAAAATTATCTACATAATCCGACCATATCCCCTGTGTTTTTATGGTAAATGGTGTTGTCTGTCGTTTACTCACCGGTTTTCCACCGACATTACCAGTGAAAAAATCTGTTCTTATAGTATCACTCATTGCCCCTGTTCCTATGTGTTGCCACCCTCTATTATCTGTATATATATAATAATAAGTCATCGAAGTGATTGCTGTATGAGTAATCTGATATAGGTTTTCATTTGAAGAGTAATATATATTATTTCCAACAGAAATTCCATTAAGTATATTTTGCAAAGTCCAGTCAACAACAAGACCCGCAGGTTTTTGTGTTAACAAACCCGCCAACAAGTATTGAAAGTTGAATCCTACAATTTCTGTTGCTACCTGTCCTACACCTTTTCCAATAGCATTCATAGATTGTATTTTTGTAAGACCATTTGCACCTTTATTGTCTACAACTTTAATATATCGATAATTAAATGATTTACCATTTTTCGTCCGCGAACCATCATAAATATACAAAGTGTATAAGTTGGCTATTGCATGTAGATCTGGTGCCGTATCATATACAGAATTTGTCGAATATATACTATTATTTTTTTGCATTGTTTCTCTCAGAATTTGCATATCATTGATATTTTCAGGGTCAATCTCATGCACACCTAGTTCTTCGAGTTTATTACTAAGTATAGTCATTTCATTTACTATGGAACTTTTACTTAAACCTTTTACCTCACAATTACTATACACGTAGTTTATTTGTTCTGCTTGTAGCAAATTCATTTTGCTAATAATTGCATCAATCTGATGTTCTCTATCTATATCAAATTGTGCAACATGTCCTGTACTAAAATCATCAATACTTTTAATATCATTGTCAAACTCATTTGCATAAATATTCACGTTAAGCGAGCTTATGACAAACACATTAAGTAATATAAAGCACATTATTCGTTTTATTTTTTCCATATACTTTCTCCCATGTATACATTTTAAACATATCGACTACGTTACTAATAAATCAAACCTTTTTGTTATTTTACTGATTTTTACTTTTACAGCAATGTACTTCTTATTTACTTACTTCACCAAATATATAATCGATGGTGTAGAATGAACTTCTATTTTCCCATAAATACATACAAATTGCACTTTTATTTTCTTGGTTTAAATGAATTCAAATTTCTATCTGCACTTTTTCATTTTAATAGAATTTTTCGACCACTTAACCAGAAAACAGAAACTATAACTTTAGTGAAAATGCAAATTTTAAAAATTCTTAGAACATTAAAGTCATTATGGTTCCAGATTACATTAGGTTCGTATAATCTATCGCATGTAACACCTCCTTTATCATTCATGTCAGCGCCGACTTCATCTTTAAGTTAATTGTTCCCATCAAGAATATATTCTTACTTAAAAACTACCATATTCCCAATAACATTGCAAGGGACACTTTCACCCTTATTTTTTCATTTTTTAGTTAAATAATAAGGTGAAAGTGTCCCTTTACAAAACTTTATGTAATGTTATACTTAATATATTACATAAATAATCTTTAATTCATAGGAGGTACTGCCATGATAAGAAAAAAACTTAATAAATTGTGTGTGATTCTTTTATTAGTCAGTGTATTACTGCCATTTTTTGATTCAATACATGTAGACAATATACCTTCATACGAACATAGTATTGCTTTAGTTGATGATATACCGGGAACTACTGTAATCCCAAAATAGAATCTAACTTTTTCAAAAAGAACTGCTTATACATGTATTCTTTTGCAAAATCGCTGATATCAACACAAATATTTAACATTTCCCTGCTTTGGTCTGTTGAATATTTGTGTTGCATATCATTATTCCACCATATACCGTAAGTACATCTGGCTGTATTATATATTCTTTTTATTCTGAAGTTCTCTTTTATGACATCCATGAACTCCATATTTGAGCTGTCATACACTCCCCTGTTTCCGGAATTGCTTGCAAAAGCAGTTTGGATTAGTTCAATTTTACGGATGTATAATTCCTTTCTTTCGTATTGTGAAAGCATATCATGTAAATATAACACACCATCATTATCATTCTCCAGATTATACAGCATTTGCAGCATTGAAGCTTCGCTATCAGTCAGATATACATTGACACTCCGAAAAAAATTCTCATATTTTACCGAATAGCCAATTATTTTTTTCAGGTCATCCACATATTCTTTTTTTGATATTTTCCCTTCCTGATAATCAAAATCCAACTCTATCCGCTCCACCATCTGCCTATTTCTTGTATATTCCATATCAAGATTTGCCTTTAATGTCCGCAACAGCTCCTGTGCCTTCTCAGCCGCGTTCATGCTGATGGCATCATACACCTTTTCCAACAGCTCCATATCCCCGGCATTGTATGACACAATCTCATCCATGACGAAATCAGAGTACAACTCAAGCCTGTTGAGTATCTCGTAGAGATTGTAGCCATGCGGTCTGCAATGCCCCTGCTCAAGCCGCCTTATTGTCTTAGCCGTACATATTCCCTCCGCCAGCTGGTTCTGTGTTATTCCAAGTAATCTCCTGCGGTCGGCAACAACCTTCTCCATTCTGTACACATTAGGTTCAAAATACATGTACATGCCGTTTTTCGTATATCTGCTGATACCTGTCAATTTTTCTATATAGAGAAGCATTTCCCGGTACCTGTCAACTGTGTTTTTTTTGTCATCCAGCTTCATGCTTTTGCAGACATCCTCCGACAACAGCTTTTTCATTCTTGATACAATTATGTCCATTATGTCGCACAGTTCAGCCAAATAATATGTTCTTCCAACATTTCTTAACACTTCTATAGCATTATCATAATCGGAAAGCCATCCGGCATAGCTGTTAAGTTCATCTACGATATATATAAGTCCGTCATGGTCAGCTGCGTTAAATTGCATTTTTTCCTGAATTGACAGCATGTCATAATATACAGCCTTTGGAAGTATGCCTGCCTTTGACAGTGCATTAAACCAATCGGCAGACAGAATATAATCTATCACTTTACGAATACGCCCTATATAGTAGTCCACAGTCTTAATATTCTTTTCCTCGATTTCACGGCACACAAGCTGATAATAATACTCCAACAGAATATCCAGCTCCTGCACTGATAAAATAATCTTCATACCATTATCAAATGCCACATCCACTCCCTGCGGTATGCTCAGCGCCGCCGCACTCTGCAATTTTGCAATAAGCTCTGTTCTGTCAAATCTTCCACCCAGCATGATATGAGCCTGCATCATAAGCACAAACTGGTACTCAAGCCTTTCATTACATCCCATTTTATCAATATTTTTTTGTACGATTTTTCTGCCAGCATATTCTTCCAGTATTTTTTCTGCAAACTCCGTCTCTCCATCATTGATGGCAGACACAATATCCATTCGTGTCTGCCAGTCATCATACTCAGAAGCGAACAAAAGTATATCACATCTTAGTCCTCGACAGCCTAATCTGTCCAGTAGGCGGCTCATCATAAGCTTATCCAGATATTCGCCCACAAGCAGACTGTCCCATTCCTCCGTATTACACAGCCCATAGGTAAGCTGCTCTGTCGTGATACCATTACCCATCATTTTGCTCTCTATAAATCTGAAAAATCCCTCATTATCCTTAGTCAATACCTGAGAATATTCCTCATTTGCCATACCTTACCCCCACCAATACAGACAAGACTCTCACTAAGATGAGCAATAGCACATTTGGGGTGAAATGTCAACTATAATTTGAACTATTAAGCTTAATTTTAACAAACTATATTCACTCTGTTGGCTGCTTAACAATAGACATTTCAGATATATCAATTAAAGCACTGTTCTCTTCTCCGGTTTTTATTGCGATATCCATAGTACCGTTTTTATCGTTTTCAAGTCTATATATATAATATACCGGCAATATTGGTGAATCCGGATTCGACAAATCGTATGGCAGTCTGTATTCCTGACCATCCTTATTTATAATAATCTCTTTTTCATTGTACATCAGGCATAAATCTTCGAATTGGTATACATAGGTAAGACCAAACCTTGAAACATATTCAACTCCAAGCTGTCCTTTAGTGTACTCGTTCAGATTTTCATCATAAATAATGCTAAACTGATTCGTTCTTTGAAAAAACACCTGTCACTTCATCCTTAAATCTATCACTTCCGTAGCTATAGTATACAATTGGCTCTCCGTCTTTCTCTATTCCTGAAATATTTCCATTTTTTTGTAAAAAATTATAATGCTCACCCTTATATGTAAATCCCATACAATACGATTTCACATAAGAATGACTATCATAATATTTTAAATCATATTCAAGTTTATTTCCATTCACAGTAATCCACTTTGGAAATGGACTTATCACAGAGCCATAATTCGTATACTCTATTTCAACTGTCTCTGTCGGATTAACCACCTTGGTTATACACTCGGCTTCTCTGTCCTCATACAAATTAATTGTATCAAACTCATAGGAAACTGCCGGCGAATTATTGTCATAAATATAATATATTTTTTTATTTTCCTGTGCGCTCTCACTTTAATCAGCGAATCTCATCCAGATAAATCTGCACACGGTCATCAATAATGGCTGCTGTTTCCTCCGCGGTTCGTTCGCCAGAAATATATGCATTAAGTTCATCCGCTACAATCATATTTATTGCATAGTATCTTTTCACTGCAGGAGCACAGTGCTTGAACATTTCATTTACCTCATGTACAGAGGTAGTACCATCATCAAATTGAAGTATGTTCATGTTATGCCACGAAGCCTTCTCTTTGCCATTATCCTCATCTGGATAAACAATGTCATCCACTGATAATGGTAATACAGGAAAACTAGAATAATTACTGTCCGAACTAAAATTCTCCTGTACCTCCATGCCCAAAAAACTCTCCATATATGCTGTCACAGCTTCTTTTGAAGTCGTCCTGGCATTTACAACCACCATGCCATAATCCATAATATAACTTCCACATCCACTATCTGTAGGATATCCCACATAATGCCAACCTTCATTGCCCTTCAGTCCCTTATAATTTCCTACCGAACTTAAATTTGAAAGATCAACATACTTTACCGCCCCACGAAGCTGTTCCTCCGATACATCAGTCTGCTTTTTGTCATATCCACTAAAAAATTTAAGCAGTTTTACAAAACGTTCATCGTCAAAATGACTCTCCATATTTTCCCAGTCAATTACAAAGTTATCACCGCTTATCATATCACTAACTAAGGTGAATATTGCATATGCAGAATCCGCAAGCACATTTCTCTGAAGTTCTTCATAACACATTCGTCCGGAAAGCTTTCCACTCTCAAGCAGCGAAATCATATCATCAATCGTCCAGTTGTCACCACTCCACACATCATCCTGTACCATAAGAGTGTATGCCATCACACCTGCTGCCATTCCAACAAGCTTTCCATCCTTATTCCCAAGCTCCAAAGCATTGGGCATTACCGTATTAAGGGTATTATCAGAAATATACTCCCTTAAGTCCGCAATCAGCCCTTTTTTATACAGTATTTCCATATCATCACGCGAAACGTACAGTATATCAGGTCCTTCGCCAGCTACCATCTGTGTCATAACCTGTGTTCTATAATCGTCTCTGTCTTCCCCAGTCTCATACCTGTATTCACAAGCCGGATAATTGCGTTCTGCCACACCTGCACTTAAAGCAACTCTGTAACATCCATCACGGATGTCTGATATGCGTACCATAACTTCTTTACTGACAGGTGTATCCGACATATATGCCAGCCAATCCTGATACTGTCCATCAGCATATATTCTTAACACCTTGCTGTTATCATCCTTGAATATAAGCTGTTTTTTATAATAATCCTGAATTCCATTTTCTACAAAACCGAAAACAAGCTTTCTTTCACCACATACTATGTCCCACCGCACTATTCCTTCCGCATTCTCATAGTACAGCTCATTATCAATCATGGCATAAAGCTGCTTAATGTTTTCCTTTATTTCAGCAAGTTCCCTGACTTCCCCATTCTGTACATCAAACCAGATAAAATATGTCTTATTCTTTGTATAATCATTGCAAGCCCATATAAGTTCCCCTGTAGCAGTTCTGATAAATGTCTTTAAATAAGTTGCTTTCTGACATTCATATTTCATTATCAATTTTCCCTCGGAGTCAAAAATATACAGCTTACCCGCACTGTTGCTTATAGTATAAATATTGTCATATACATCACAGAAACAATTCCCAAATTTCCATTCATCAATATATTCCTGCATATCTAATCCATTTTCAAGGAATAAACCACAAAGCTCTGTTTCTTTCGCAACACCATTCTTATCTATGAACACAAGGCTGTCATCAGTTATTGCTGTCGCATTGTCTGAATCGCCAATGGCATACCCAAGCCACTTGAAAGCATACCTGCCATCACCATATACATCCATCGACAAAACATACCCGGAGTCTGTCTTTTTTCCCATCTGCTCTGATGTGAATTCCATTGAATCAGTCTTCATGGATGTGATATCCGTGTACTCAATTACACTCCTTAAATATTCACCATTTAAACTATCTATAACGCCGCTATATCTGTAAATACAGTCTCCTATTACCCCTAGCTCAGACTGCTTATAAATCTCCTCATTTTCTTCATTATGCTGCACAGTCTCATGCTCAAGTCTTTCATATCTGTCAACCCACAATTCCTGCTCATCAAGGACTTTATCATTTACGGCAAAACCATCTGTTTTCCACATGTCCGAACTTAATAAGTCATAGCTTTCATCACTTTTATTTTCCTGCCTGACACAGCCTATGGTAAAAAGAAGCATAGCAACCGATATAATCAATTTAAATCTCTTATAATATCTCATGTATAACACCTCCCTTTATCATTCACGTCGGCACCAACTTCATCATTAAGTTAATTGTTCCCATCAAGAATATATTCTTACCTAAAAGCTACCATATTCGCCATAATATTGCAAGGGACACTTTTATCCTTATTTTTACAATTTTTCTATAAAAAACAAGGTAAAAGTGTCCCTTTTCAAAAATAGTATTGCTTTATTTGGTGATATATTGTCAACAGCTTTTATTCTAAAGCCCCAGCATCCTTTTCAGCACCTTCCCCGTCTGGTTCCACTCATCAATCCAGACAAGTCTCACGCTAAGATGAGCCACCGACTCCTCAAGCCATATCTTCTCCTGAATCGTGTTAGGCTTCTTGCAAATCCAGAAATGCTCTGTTGCATCCTTGCAGTCAAGCCCATTTTCCTTAAACTCAGCCATCTTGTTGGCGTGAATCCATGAGAGCCAGCGTCTCATATTCGCATCAGTGAGGGATACGCCGCAGAAAACGACTCTCCTGTTCATGCAGTTATCTATAAAGCTTGTAGCCTGCCATGAGAATGAGTTGTTGGCAAGCTCAAGATAATTGTCCTCGGTAAGCACCAGCTTGTCACTCGCAAGATGTCCCTTTCTGGCACTGTAGCCGTTAATCGGAATTACACCGTGGCAGTGAAAATACGGTATTCTGTCATGCTTCTGGACATGAATGCTGTTGGCGATTCTGTCAAAGAGCACCCTGTTACTGTTGCCGGTCTGCATGTAATAGAAGTTGAGCAGCGTTAAAAATACAGCCTCAACATTAAAGCTTAGAATTGAGCGCGGTCCAACTCCCTCATGCACCGCATCTATGACAACCTTCGCCATAAGATTGGCACTCGTCGTCGCGAACATTCTGTCTATAATGCCGGAGTATGTTGCCCAGTTCTCCTTGGTTATACATGATAAATGCTCCGTCTCATGTATCTTGACAAATGTATCCCACTCCTGTGCCGTGAGCGCTGTCCTTATAGGACGGTATATCTCATCGGACAGAAGCTTTATGAACTCCTTGTCACTTAAATGCATGTGATTCTGTACCGCCTGAATCATCGCCTCAGGTGAGAAGTCCATCCTTCTGTATACATCTATATCTATAATCTCATTTTTGCTGCAATTATTTTTGATGAGCAGCTCAACCAGTGTGTACCAATCAGCAAGTGCCGGAACTGATGTCCCGGCACCCACACACAGCGACCAACCGTTTCGCTTGGTCACATCCCTTAATACAGGCTGGATTGTCTTTATATCCAAACCTTTTTTTGCCATAAAATTAATGTCTCCTAAAATAAGATATCATTTCCTATACCAACCACAGTCATAATATGCACTGTAAAGCTGCCCCTGCAATCATGCATGCCATTCAAAACAAACACTTTAAAATCCGCATATTATAGCTTCATAGTCTTATAACAGAAAAAACGTCTTTGTAAATTCAATATCTGCTTCAACCTGAGATATCAGCTTGTCCACCGTATCGAATTTTATCTCCGGTCTTTCAAAATGGAACAGCTCCACCCTTACCTCTTTGCCATACATATTCTCCTCATGGTTAAGCAGATGTGTTTCAACGCTTATTCTCTCCGAATCGTCAAATGTAGGTCTGACACCGATATTGGTTATTGCGTAGTATTCATTGCCATCCGCAATAAGCTTGGATGCATACACTCCGTATGGGGGAAGCAGCTTTTCCGGGGAAGGATATATATTGACTGTCGCAAACCCCATCTCCTTTCCAAGATGTCTGCCTTCCTCAACCCTGCCCATTATCATATACGGATAACCCAGAAGGATATTGACATTCTCCATGTTTCCAAGCTGGATTTCTCCGCGGATCCATGTACTGCTTATTTCCCTCTGTTCATATTTTTCCTTTTCCACAATATGAACCTCGTAGTTGTACAGCTTCTGTGCTGCCATGAGGACATCACAGTTCCCGCTCCTGTCCTTTCCGAAATGCCAGTCTGTTCCTACAACCACATGTGCAGCGTTAAGATTGCCAAAAATAACTTTCTTGATAAACTCAAGCGGCTCCATTGACGCTGTCTCCTCGTTGAACGGATATTCAACCAGATAGTCAACGCCGGCATCAGCAAACATTATTCTCTTTTCATAGTTGGTAGTTATCTGGGTACCCTCAAATTTCTCAAAGTGCATGTTCGGCGGAACATCGAATGTAAACACAGCAAGCTTATACCCCTGTTCTCTTGCAATTCTTCCCGCAGTATTTATAAGCGCCATGTGTCCCATATGTATCCCATCGAATTTACCAAATGTGACAACCGTCCTATCAGGTATAGAAAACTGTGTAACGCCATTAAATATATTCATATATCAACCTCTTCATATCCCGGATTATTCCCCACATGCGAACATTTTTACAGGATAATATTCCTTCTTCCTGTCATCAAGCTCATATATTCCGTAGAATACACCATCACAGTACATTCTGACCGGAGAATACAGGTCACAACATATCCTGCTGTCAACCTTATTTCCGTTTTTTATAAGCTTAAAATATTCTTCCCCCGCATGCACAGGCATATACTCCTCAAACATCACATCTACAGAAATGACTTCTTCGGACAATCTATCCTCGTCCTTAAGCTTCTGTAATTCCTCAAGCGTAAGTGCTTCTGAAAGCGTGAATCTTCCAACCTGTGTACGGCACAGCCTGTCCATACACGCCCCACACCCAATCTGCCCGCCTATATCCCTGCACAGTGAGCGGATGTAGGTTCCCTTACCGCAGTGGACCCGCATTGTAAAGTAAGGAAGCTCCACAGAAATCAGCTCTATAGAATAAATCTCCACATGTCTTGCCGCCCTGTCAATCTCCTTGCCCTCACGCGCAAGCTCATAGAGACGCTTTCCGTCCTTTTTAATCGCAGAGTACATTGGCGGTATCTGGTCATACCCACCTGTAAAGCCTTCAAGAACCCTTTTGATATTATCTGCAACGCCTTCACTGTCTCCGGCAAAGAACTCCCCGGCAAGCTCTCTCTTTCCGGTCTCGGTTCCCGTTGTATCCTCAGTATCGGTTGTGACACCAAGAAGAACCCTTGCCTCATACACCTTGCTTCTGTCCGTTATCATATCCACAAGCTTGGTTCCATTGCCAAGGCACACCGGAAGTACTCCTGTCGCAGCCGGGTCCAAGGTTCCCGTATGCCCGATTTTTCTCTGTCCGAATATTCCGCGCAGCTTTGCTACAACATCATGCGATGTGAAGCCCGCTTCCTTATAAACATTTATAATTCCGTTATACAATAATGTATCCTCCCTATCTCTGTGCGGAATTAAACTGAAGTTCAACAAGTGCGCCGATATTATTGATGATATCCCTAGGGTCATTCGCTGCCATATCGAAGCCTGCCGCCCTGATATGACCACCGCCGCCGAATCTCTTGGCAATCTTGCTTACATCCACTATGTTCTTTGAACGCATGCTCACCTTATATTCATTCTTCTCTGTCTCATACAGGAATATTGCCACCTCAACCGTATCATTAAGCCTAAGCTGCTCCACAACACCTCCGAGATCCTTGCTTGTGACACAGTAAAACTCCATATCCCGCTTTGTCAGCACAGTGAAAATACATCTTCCGTCACAGAACTGTACGCTCTCAAGAAGTGCCTTGCCAAGAACCTGGCTCTGTCTGTAGGTTCTCATGTAAAAAGTATTGTCTATAATATTGGTAAAATCTATACCTTTTTCCATAAGCTTCCCTGCAATCTGCATCGTGCGCGCTGTCACACCCTGATACTTGAATACACCCGTATCATGGATAATTCCAAGATAAAGGCACTCCGCTGTGCTCTTAGAAATCTTATCCGGGTTCATCGCCTCATATATAAGCTCACTGCATGATGAAAGCTTAGGAGAAATCATATTCATATCTCCTATCTCCTGTCCACTTATATGGTGGTCGAATACAACTGTTTTCCCGGCCTTCTCAAAGCATTCCCTGAAATCCTCAAACCTGTCAAATGCTGCACAGTCGCATACGATAAATAAATCGTATATCTTATTCCCATCAGCTTTTTCTTTTATCTTATCACTGTTTCTTAAAAATAAAAATTTATCATTAATCGGCTGCAGACAGATATCAACATCCACCTGCGGCATATTATCACATATATAGTTGTACACACCCAGCGTACTGCCGACGCAGTCACCATCAGGTCTTATATGGCCTGTGATTCCTACAGTCTTTACCCCCTGCAGTATCTCATCAAGATATATCATTCGTGATTCTCCTTGTTAACCTCGTCAATAATTTTAGACATTCGCACACCATACTCTATAGACTGGTCAAGTATAAAATGTATCTGCGGCGTATTTCTAAGGTTCACCGTCTTTGCAAGCCGGCTTCTTATAAATCCCTCCGCGCTCTTAAGCCCTGCAATTGTAGCTGCCTGGGCAGCCTCATCACCATAAACACTTATATATGCCTTACATTCCTTAAGATCCGGCGTGACATCCACTGCAACAACCGATGTCAATGGACTGATATTAGGGTTCTTGACCTCATTGCGGATAATATTGCTGAGTTCCTTCTGAACCTCCCCATTGATTCGGGAATTCTTAATACTATTTTTACGCATATTTACTCCATTTCCGAGCGAATAAAAATTAAACTCTTATTTTAACACTACAAGCCGGGGACATCAGCCCCGGCTTATTTTATTATTGCTCTGCAGATTGAAGGCACCCCCTGTACATCCTGAATATACAGTGTCAGGGTATGCCCCCAGACTTATGTTACCTTGGCACCTCTACCATAATATATGCCTCAATCTGGTCAAGCTCCTTGATGTCATTGAACTTTTCAAGAACAATACCACACTCGTAGCCTGCCTTGACCTCCTTAGCATCATCCTTAAATCTCTTAAGTGAAGCAAGAGGTCCTTCGTATATAAGCTCCCCTTCTCTTGTAACACGTACCTTGGAAGCCTTCGTAATCATACCATCTAACACATACGATCCCGCAATCGTACCTACCCCTGACGCCTTATAGGTCTGGCGTACCTCAGCATGACCGATAACCTTCTCCTCATAGATAGGATCAAGCATACCCTTCATGGCTGCCTCAACATCCTCAATTGCCTGATAGATTACTCTGTAGAGTCTTACATCAACCTTCTCGCGGTCTGCAATCTCTCTAGCCATATTATCAGGACGTACGTTGAAGCCGATAATAATCGCATTAGAAGCGGAAGCAAGAATGACATCGGACTCGTTGATGGCACCAACACCTGCATGCACAATCTTTATCACAACCTCCTCGTTGGAAAGCTTCAGCATGCTCTGCTTAACTGCCTCAACAGAACCCTGTACATCCGCCTTGATGATAAGACCAAGCTCCTTAACATTACCCGCCTTGATCTGTGAGAACAGGTCATCAAGTGAAAGCTTGCTCTTGGTATCGTCAAGAAGCTTAACTCTTCCCTCACGGATGAAGGTATCAGAGAATGCTCTCGCCTCCTTCTCAGTTGCAGGAGATACGAATATCTCACCGGCACCAGGAACATCATTAAGTCCCAATATTTCTACAGGTGTTGCCGGACCTGCTTCCTTAATCTTACGTCCCTTATCATCTATCATTGCTCTTATCTTACCAAAGCACGGACCAGCTGCCACAGCGTCTCCGACATGAAGTGTACCCTTCTGTACAAGAAGTGTAGCGACAGGACCTCTGCCCTTATCAAGCTGTGCCTCAATGACAAGACCTCTTGCACGACGGTTAGGGTTAGCCTTTAACTCTCTCATCTCTGCAGTGAGCAGAACCATCTCAAGAAGATTATCGATACCTTCCTTAGTATGTGCAGAAACAGGTGCAAATATTGTATCTCCGCCCCAGTCCTCTGCTACAAGTCCGTACTCAACAAGCTCCTGCTTAACCTTCTCAATATTTGCATTAGGCTTATCTATCTTATTAACCGCAACAATTATATCAATGCCTGCTGCCTTGGCATGGTTGATAGCCTCTATAGTCTGTGGCATTACACCATCATCAGCCGCAACGACAAGAATCGCTATATCTGTTGCCTGTGCTCCACGCATTCTCATTGCCGTGAATGCCTCATGTCCCGGTGTATCAAGGAATGTAATCTTCTGTCCATTTATCTCAACTGTGTATGCACCGATGTGCTGTGTGATACCACCGGCCTCTCTCGATGTGACACTGGTTGAACGTATTGCATCAAGCAGAGAGGTTTTACCATGGTCAACGTGTCCCATTACACATACAACAGGTGGTCTTGGAACAAGTGTAGCCGGATCTTCCTCTTCCTCCTTAAGAAGCTCAGCAATGACATCTACCTTCACCTCATGCTCACAGATACAGTTAAACTCAAGTGCAATCTCCTCAGCAGTATCAAAATCAATTTCCTGGTTAACTGTTACAATAGTGCCCTTAAGGAAAAGAGTCTTAACCACTGCTGCCGGCTGAAGCTTCATCTTCTCTGCAAGCTCCTTGATTGTAAGCACATCCGGAAGTACAAGTGTCTTGATTGTCTCCTCTTCCTCCTGTGGCTTCTGTGTTACCGGCTTATTATTCTTAACAGTCTTTTCAAGTCCCTTGGTGTTCTCTTTTCTGTCCTCGCGGTCATACTTATTGCGGTCATTCAAGCGGTTCTCACGCTCACGGCTTCTCTGCTCCTTAGCCTCGCGTACCTCTCTTGCGTCACCCATTCCGCCCTTAGCATCTGCATCCTTTGCGAAATTATCCCTGTTACCGCCTCTGAAGTTAGCGTTTCCACCCGGTCTTCTGTTATCGCCTCTGTCATTTCTTCCGCCGTCTTTATTGAAGCCGCCATCCTTGTTAAATCCATCTCTGTTTCCGGAAGGACGGTTCCCATCACGCCTGAAGCCGTTGTCCCTGTTTCCATCAGGACGGTTTCCGTCACGTCTGAAGCCGTTGTCCCTGTTTCCATCAGGGCGGTTTCCGTCGCGTCTGAAGCCGTTGTCCCTGTTTCCATCAGGGCGGTTTCCGTCGCGTCTGAAGCCGTTGTCCCTGTTTCCATCAGGGCGGTTTCCGTCACGTCTGAAGCCGTT
>CEAF01037463.1_pt1 | contig 37705 bp, 30 predicted proteins | sample 557431 | NCBI WGS metagenome assembly CEAF01 (sample SAMEA3182068, study PRJEB8094) | gut metagenome | biome: human; feature: gut; material: Stool; isolation source: human stools | place: Canada | collected 2013-11-18 | reverse complement strand
CATAGATTTTCGGCTGTCCCGCGCTCTATTCCCTGCTCCATCCCCTGTGCCATTCCACGCTCCATTCCCTGCCTGATTCCATGCTCAACTCCGCTGGCATACCCTGCCTGCCGCTCTGCCGCGCGGAGCTTCCGTTCTTCCTCTTCCTGATTATACTCAAATATACTCATCATCACTACCTCCGCACGGTTCCTTCTTAGAAAATCCGCCAGCACACCATTTCTTATGCACTCATCAACCGCCCTGTTGACTGCCTCGTCAAGTGAGCCAAGCTCTGTTTTATATCTTCTCACCAGTGCCACATACTGTGCATACTCCCTGAGCGTGCGGCTCTGCTTCATAAGCCCGGCATTTCTGCCGTAGTTAATATTGAGCACCGTGACCCTCAGCTCAAGCGCCGGATTGTCAACCCTCGGCTCAAATGCCTCTGAAAGCCTGTATTCGCTCTTATCCGCACATTCATCCTGTCCATTATAGAACACTATGAAATTCGGCGCAGGCACCTTCTGTATTGCCGATGAATACAGCGACTGCGTCTCCACCAGCCTGCTGTACTCAGCTGTGATATATAGCAGGTCTCGTAACGGCATATTGGGGTTGACCGTCGACTGGTGCTCATACAGATATATTCCTGTATTAAGCAGAAATGCAAGGTCATTCTTCATTCCCATATACACCGCATTCTCCAGTGTCACTATCTGCAGGTCATCTGCGTTATCGTAGTTCTTCCCGGACACCGCATTGTACAGCTCAAGCAGATTTTTCTTGTCAGAAAACAGCATTCTGAATATCGTGTCCTTATAGCGGCGGTTGGCATACAATACCTTCCCATCGACTGCTGCATTCCCACTCTTGCTTCCATTAATACCCTTCATTAAATACCTCCTGTAGTTGTGGTGCAGGAGATACCGATGAACACAGCCGATTATGCTTGATATATAAGCATTGCACTTGGCTTAATGTATAATGCATCGCACCTGTGCTTACCATATAAGCATTGTACATTGCCAAATGTATAAGCATTACGCTGGCGCTTACCATATAAGCATTTCACATTGCTTAATATATATTCATCAAGCCCATGCTTATTATTCTGCTCATATAACATCGGCCAACAATATCAGCTGTCCCCTGCTAAGTTAATTGGATTTCAAGCATAGACCTCTGAATATTCACCGTAAGCCGGTTATATGAAATATAGAACCTTATGAGCTGTAAAACCCATAAAATATAGAATTTCAAGAAATATGCTCTGGATTTAGATTAGCATAATAAACCATGCATGTCAATATCCTCTTTGATACAATCCTGTGTAATATTTATACACTTACAGTTTAAAAAGGTTCTCCTTTTCACACCTGCACTTTTGTAGAATTTATATGCCCAGCACACCATTCCCATTACACAACAGCCGCAGCTCTCTCATATATTAATGTAAAATAAGGCTCCCACACCGGATTTCTCCGGCATGGAAGCCCTGTTATTTTATGCTGCCATTATCGGTATAATAAGCATCAGTTTATGATTAGCCGAGTAAGGAGAGAACTCCCTGTGTAGCCTGGTTAGCCTGTGCAAGCATAGACTGTCCAGCCTGAGCAAGAATGTTGTTCTTGCTGTACTCAACCATCTCCTCAGCCATATCAACATCACGGATACGTGACTCAGCAGATGTTGTATTCTCAACAACGTTGTCGAGGTTAGCGATTGTGTGCTCAAGTCTGTTCTGAACAGCACCGAGAGCAGAACGCTGATCTGATACCTTCTGGATTGCTGCTGAAATTGTATCAATAGCATTTGTTGCGTTTTCCTCTGTATCAACCTTGAGTCCGTCAACACCAATATTCTTTGAACTCATAGATTCTATCTTAAGATTAATCTTGTTAGTATCGTTAGAATCTGCTCCTACATGAAGATTAAGCTCTAATGCCTTGGTAACTTCCTTAGTAACTTCCTTTTCTCCGGCTTGAACCTCAGCCTTACCAGGAGTGACATCTACGAATTTACTAATCTGCTCTGCACCTACTTCAACCCAGTCACCGTTATCCTTCTGAGCATAAAGCTGCTTATTCATTGAACCATCTGTGTTGAAATGCTTTGCAAGGTCAGCACCATCTACCAAAGCTGTATCATTAGCTGCTGTGGATAATTTGCTTGAACCAATCCCAAATACAGCCTGAACAGCTGTATTATCAACCTTCTGGCCCTTCAGCTGTGCACCGAACTGACCTGTTGCGTCTGCTGCAGTCCCGAAAAGCTCAACTCCATCCTTGAGTACAACTTTATTATTCTTGATTTCTAGCATACCCATTAATTCGTCTTCTGTTACTAGTTTAGTTGAACCTTTAACATACCACTTTGCATCCGCTGCAACTGTTTTACCCTGCAGTAACTTGACTTTATCAACACCCTTACCTGCTACATAAGATGCCTTAACATCAACTCCCGCCTCAGCCTCTACTTTAACTGTCTCCTTAACTGTCTCTGTGCCATCTCCCTTTAAGAGATATGTCTCATTGAACTTAGTTGTCTCAGATACACGGTCAATTTCCTTTGTGAGCTGGTCAATCTCGTCCTGAATTGCCTTTCTGTCTGTCTCACTGTTAGTTCCGTTAGCTGACTGAACAGCTAACTGGTTCATTCTCTGAAGCATTGAGTGAACCTCTGTGAGTGCACCTTCTGCTGTCTGTACTGCAGATACGCCGTCCTCAGCGTTAGTTGAAGCCTGATCAAGACCTCTGATCTGCTTTCTCATCTTCTCGGAAATTGAAAGACCTGCTGCATCATCTGCTGCACGGTTGATTCTATAGCCGGATGATAACTTCTCTGCTGACTTGCTCTGTGAACCTGTTGTGATGTTCAACATTCTGTTGGCATTCATTGCCTGTAAATTGTGCTGTACTACCATAATTTTTTCCTCCTTGTCCCATTTATGTGTGGGATATTATTTTTTTCAGGGAAATCCGTTTCCCCGATATTTATTTATAACAAACGAAGAATCCCGGGTGTATCTTCGTCTATTACCTTGATTAATGTGCCCGCTGTGCGGACTTCTCCGCCTTTAATTTCTCCTCGCGGAGGATACACCTTATCTGCTCCTGCGCCTCCTTGGAAATCGGGCTCTCAGGATAGTAGGTGTCCTTGTTGCGCTCAGGGTTCTGTTCAACACTGCTTCTGACAATGCTCACATCTTTTGGCGCGTCTATCATAAAGCGTCCGTGACTTCCCGACCCTCCAAGATATACCACTCTGATATTGTCTCCGATATTCAGATACTGTCCCTGTTTCAACGATAGTTTAAGCATTGTTACCTCCATGTTGAATGTGTTGCATTTTATTGATATGCATTTACAAGTCCATTCGTTAACTTTTTTATCCTTTGCAACTTATATATCGTACTAATGTTACGCAAACTTAACATTGTATTTTACATTTTGCTACGGTTTGTAGCTTTTTAACAATAAGTAAGCTTGAATATTATCGTATATAATTCCTTATTTTGTGCATAATTTCTCAAACAGAACTACTTTACGCAACAAACTGTAACCAAATTAAGCAAAAAAAAGTCTTGTAAATAACATGTCTTATGTTATTCGCTACACATTGTTGCACATATTTACGCAATAAAAATATACTTAATCTAAAGGTGGTATCTATTATGAGTAATGAAAAGCTTGCACAAAAGCTACGGGAGCTTAGAAAAGTTAACAACTATACACAGGATTATGTAGCCGAGGTGCTTGGAGTAGTCCGGCAGACCTACAGCCATTATGAGACAGGGAAAAGGACACCCGATACGAACGCACTGTATAAGCTTGCGGGACTTTACAATATTTCCATTGATGACCTGATGCACCTGACTATTGATATTGACAGGAATGTATCCTACGATGCACCGACACCTACCCAGACCAGCAATGACCTTGCCGGATTTTTAGAATATTTCAATGACCCTGCCAACAAGAAGAAATATATGTTTAACACCAATCTTGAACGTGAACTATTATTCTACTTTGATAAGATATCCGAACAGGATAAGAAGGAGATTATAGAATTTACTAAGATTAAGGCGCGAAAACCTCTGTAGCACAATAAAAGAACCGCAACAGTATTATTTTCCGTTGCGGTTCTTTTAGCTCGTTTACGATTTTTATTCTTCCCTGACCAGCTCTTCTGCTATACGATACTCCTTAGGCAGCACTCCCATCACATCGCAGGCCTCCTCGACCGTACAATTATTCTTCTTCATGTACCGGTTTACCAGCTCGTACAATTTTACAGCCTCTCCACGTTCTATTCCTTTCTCTATCCCTTTCTTTATCCCACGCTGTTCAATAGTATCAGATAAATTACACATTCTGTTCAGCTCCTCTCTTATTCTATGTGTCGACTCGATTGAGTATTCCGTTTCAAGTATCCTGATTTTATCACTAACGGCCATGCTGTCATCCAGTATGACCTTTAAAAGATTCAAAAGTCCTGCCGGGCTGTCTTTTTTATCATTATAGCATTTTATCTTTGTTTTTCCAACACAAACCATAACCGCACGGAGCAAATCGCAGCCGGGAGCCTTCTTCATTTCGCCATACAGACTTCTTGGGCTTAATTCATAGCTTGTAATGGTATTCTCGGACATTTTACTGGTGTCCGTGCAGATAAAGATACTATACACCTTTTTTATATTATCATAATCCTCCGCTGAGAACTCCGTTCCAAGCTGTGCGGACAAGAGTCGTGCACAGTAAAACAGAGCTCTGGTGACAATATTATAACCCGGATAAAAATTGTTCTGCGCTTCCACGTTGATTATGAGCTTGATGTTTTCCTTGTTATTTCCATTCTTTTTAGGATATTTGCCGTCTTCCAAAGGCTTATATACGCTGAATCTGATGTCATACACAACCTCTCCTTCATTCGGAACCTTATCCTCATTGCGCAATCCGACAATTTTCTCACGATTGGTAAGCCCCGGACGTATCCTCACGTTTCCTACTTCCGGATTTTCAATACACTCCATTATTTGGGGTATATCATACTCAGAAAATTCATCCGTTGTGTACTTGAGTATCCATGCCAGAATACTTTTATTAGAGAGTATATTTCTAATATTTTCATCGTATTTTGCCTTTGCACCTGCCGCGGATAGGTCATCGGCAATGGCGCTGTTTAACAATTCTGCCAACTACTGTTCTCCCTTCTGTTGTATAACCTTATGCAGAAAACGCTTTCTGAAATCAGCTCACATTTTCTGCTGTGTCTAATGGATTTTAAGCATAGAACTCTGAATATTTACCGTGAAACCGATAATATGAAATTTTCATTTCAGAAAGTATATATTCCATCAAATATAGAAATTCCGGGAATCAGGAATTCAGGAATTAAAAATTTCAAGAAATATATGCTTAAAGGAATAAATAATTTCAGAATATGTAGAATGTCAAGAATTATGCTCTAAACTAACTATAATATATTCATGCATACCGCACAACCCCTGCCTACCAATTATAAACCAATGTTAATCACTTTTTAATTTCATGGCGAAAATAATCATACCCTACATCCCAAGCAATAAGAAAAGGACCCTCATACCGGATTTCTCCAATACGAAAGTCCTCAGCAGCTACCGCGTTATCAACAGCTTCAGCCCCGGCATGATATTCTCTGAGGCAAGCTTATTCGTGTCCATAATTTTTTCAACGGTAGTATAATATTTCTTCGCTACATCCCACAGCGTATCTCCGGATTTTACAATATACCCGCATATTCCGGGAAGCTTTTTGAACACCGCATAATCAAGTGCTTCCTCTGTAATGTCCGTTATAACCTGTGTAGTTCCCGGACTCAGAATGAGTGTATCTATTCCAATACTCATCTTTATCTCAAGCTCATCACCGCCAAGCATGGTAGTAATAAGCTGCTCTACATCTGTCCTGACGCTATAGAATGAATCGGTATCTATTCCCACTGCGTCTATCTTCTGTGAAAATGGGACTTCTCTTGTGAGGCTGCCTAATCTGTCCTCGTCATTGTCGGATATGTAAAGTATGCTTACCCTGGCAGCCCCCTCAACCATGAGTCCGTCCTCCACAATGCTGATATTGTCAACATTCACCGTGGCAGTGCTGCTTATTATCTGAAGGATTTTATCTTTGCTGCTGTTCAACTTCATCTTATCCCCCGCACGGCACCTCACATGATTCCTGACAAGGAGATTGTCATATCCTGCCTCATCCGTAACAGGTATGAGCCTGCTGTTAACCGAGTATACATCTGTCATAAGGCTAATATTCTGCTCCTCATATAGCTTGATATCAAGATCAAGCACAAGCTCCGCCTCCAGTATGCGCGGCTCTCCATCATAATCAGGCTTTACCGCTACCTGCTTCTGTGCCGGAACAACGAGGACATCCGCAACCATTCTCTCATCCGCTCCGGCAAGCGGCAGCTTCCCCGTGAATGGAAGTGTTTCCTCAACATACTGTATATTCTCATCATCATCCTCCGGAAAATACATTGCAAAGAGATGAATCTCTCCTCTCACGATAAGCTCATCTGCTGCCGCCTTTGTCTCTACATTTCTCAGCTCAGGAACCGACCATAGAATGTTTCCTGCATTCGGCTTGTTGGCTGATAACTCACATTGCTCACGCACCCTTAAGATATCCCTTTTATTCTCAACCAGCGATAACATGCCTATGTTTTTCTTAAGACAGCATATATCACCACTCTCAATATCGACTGCCGCTGATGACATATATGTATTTTCACCATACAGTTCAAGCGATACTATCGCTGACACACTTATTTTTCTTCCGTTGATAAGACTTATGCTTAAGTCCTCCAGCTTAGCAGTACACTTTAGGGTATCTCCGGCACTAAGACCATCCATTCCCACCGTCTCACCGAAATCAATGCTTCCCTCCATACAGTCCGGCGCTCCCCCTGTCTTATCCGCCTGATACAGAAGTGAGAACTGCATTTTACCATTTACCGAGGCTCTGCCGTCACCGGCCTTCATTCCCTCGATAATTACCTCTCCGCAATCAGCTATTCTCTTTAATATATCAGGCTTACTGTCGGGCACTATGAAATCGTCATCCAGTGTAATCTGGGTCTGTGACCTTCCACAGATATGATTCATGCTTATATTTTTCCTGACTATTTCCACAAAAAATCCCCCATATCATATATTATCTTCTATATGATATGAGGGGGCTGCAACATTTATGCTATCCGCATATTATATGTCATCCATTATTTTCATCACATTTTCATTCGCTTAGCTTATCTGAACACCACACTACGTCCCGCATCCTCAATTTTGACAACCACATAAGGATATGTGGCAAGCTTATTTGCCGCCTCTCCCTGCTTCGGTCCGATAAGCTCTGAATCAAAGTACACCGCATTGTCCGATACCGACACCTCCTTGACGGCAATTGAATAGCCTCCGGTATTCTGTTTCCCATATCCGCGCGCTATGTAGAGCCATCCGTCCGATATGCAGGTAAGCTTGAAATCAGTCTCTTTCTTCTCCTCAATTTCTCTCAGAAAATCCTTAGGAATGTCATCATAACATACCACTGTGAAATCAGCAGGCGTAAGCTTCTCCTCAGACTCAGCCTTGCTGCAGCCGGATACAGACATCGCCAATGCACCAGTACCTATAACCATTATCATTAGCAGCAACAGTGAAACCAGACTTTTTCTCATCAATCTACCCATACATCACATTCTTTATCTATATGTATGCTGTTGGGACGCAAAAATATAACCTCCGATTTTACTCACTCTTCGGCGTAAAATCATACCTCACATCGTCTGCACCCTCCACAAGATTGACTGTATAGCTCTTTATGGTAGTTCCGCTTATCACAATGAACATGTGCTGTCCTGTGACCATCGCAAAGTCGAGAGGCGCCACGCCCAGATAACTGTCATCAAAGTATATAGCTGCACCTGCCGGACCATCTATATATACTCTGTTCTTCGTACTCACAATGGTTGTTGTCTCTGTCTCATACTGGGAGGTTACTCTTGTAGATGAAGCTGACGTTGTCTGCTGAGTACCGTTTGCCTGTGAGCTTTGCTGCACAGCACCCGTAGTCTGCCCGGAGCTTGTGCTCTCCTCTTCCTTCTTCATCCTTATATTTACCTTCTGATAATCAGCCTTAACCTCTATCTTATCCTGGTAATTATCATAGCCGTCCGCGCTCACACGCACGGTATATGTTCCAACCGGAAGCGTAAGCATACCTTCTGTGTAATCAGTCTCTTTTCCGTTAAGGTAAAGTACAGCGCCATCCACATCTATATCAAAAAGCACATTGCCGTTCTCAACCGTATCTGCCACAAATTCGGAGAAATCAACAGTTGTGACCTGATTTCGGTTAACCGTAACCGTCTTAGAGCCATAATACTGATCCTTGGATACCGCCACCTTATAGCTTCCCTCGGTTACGGTTATCATCATGTTCTTCTCTATGGTCTTAATATTTTCGCTTCCGATGTTCACATATCCACCCATGAACAAATCCACACCGGTAAGACTTATGTAGCCATGCCCTCTTGTGACAACAACCGATACCACCTTTCCATCCTTTTCATACAGATTAAAAACATCATGTACCGATAACTGCTCCGGTGTTATAAGCTCATTGTCCGAAACGACGACCACGTTTCTGGCATACTCATAATTCTTCCCATACAGTGACAATCTTCTATATGAGGTGTTGACCGACACATCCGATACAGCCATGTGGCACTTCACCTCATTAGATATATGTATCTCTGAAACCTTGTTATTTACATTATCGTATGTTATATCTATAACATCCCCTGCGTAGAGCTGTGCCAGAGTCATCGCATTTCCAAACTCGGTATATATAAGCGCCGGCTGTTCCACATAGAAGGTACGGTCAACTCCCTCCCCGTATGACCTCACTGATAATCTCTTCGTATCAGCACTGACATAAGTTATGACCGCCAGCTCCGTGCGGATATCCGTAGGTATTGTCGGCGCATTGACGATTGGCGCCGTAGATTTCGATTCCATCTGGTTTACCGAATTTTTAGCCGTGGAAGCTTTCGCGGCTTTGTCTGCCTTTTCCTCGGCAAACAGAAACGCGCACAGCACTATCCCCGCAACTATAAGTATTCCTAAAATAAAGTTCTGTAGCTTATTGTTCATCAAAAGTTCCTTTCCACATTACCGGGAACCGTACAGAGTCCTGACAAATTCCCTTCTCATTCGATTCTGGTTCACAACCGTTCTGAGCTTTTCCATGCTGCGTCCCGGTATCCATGCCTTATTGTTGTTAAAATAATGATTAAGTATTTTCCAGAATTTCTCGGGGTAGGCAAACATCGCCCCCAGTATCTTAATATCCTGTGATGACAAAGTATTAACCCTGTCATACTCCCTGAGCATAAGATATCCCAGCTTGATATCCCAGTCATATTTCTCCATGAGCTTTCTCATAAATCCATACAGATCAACCAGCCTTATATCCACACAGCTCTGCTCGAACCCGCAGATATAACCCTTCTGCTTTTTTATAAAGACATTGTGATAGCTGTAGTCACCGTGACATAGACTGCTCCGCTCAATTGCGGCAGCATACTCCGCATCATAACCGGAGTGTCTTATTGTCTCAACCGCCCTCAGCCCTTCATCAAGAAACGGCTGGCACATGGAAGCGGCAAGCAACTCAAAATCATTCTTTTTGTGTCTCCCCTTTAAGTAGTTCCCAATCATTTTCAACTCTCTGTTATGCTTATCATACACTTCCTCAAGGTTTCTTGCAATCTGAAATTCCTGTACACCTCTCTCTCCCTGCTCTGCTGCGATTCCGCTATCTGTAGCAGTCCCACCGCCGCCTGTTCCTCCATCCTGCGAATCCATGTCTTCACATAAATCTGCAGCTTCCTTTATGTCCTTTTTCATATCATACCCTTCAAGTACATTGTGAAGGGCTGCGAGCGCTCCCACCGCAGTACAGACATCCTGAAAGTTTTTTACATCACACTCCTGTGCGTCAAACCACATTGTAAGCGTATACTGTGTCCCCGACGAATCAGAGGAGATATACTGTCCTTCCACGTTTTTCAGGTAATAATCTACATTTATTCCATTTGCAGACAAATATTCTAATAGCTGTGCTCTTATCCTTATCCGCCCGGGATTTCCGTTGTGCTCGCGAAGAAGCACACGTCCACGGCTTGTTTCACATATAAAAGCACCCCTTCCCCTTGATGTGGAATACAATTTACAGTCATACTGTTCAAGTATACTAAAATCCCTTTCTGCCACAAAAATAACCCCTTTCCTAAGTGCCCTGACCACGGGCTATCTAATCTTATGAAAGGGGTATTTCTTTTATGAATTTAAAATTTTGAGAGCCTCCTTTGACAGCTGCTCCCTGTCATTAAGCTGCGGATTATCCAAAACCAGCATAAGAAGACTGTTTAATATCTCACCCATCTGCCTTCCCGCCGGAACGCCCATCGCTATAAGCTCCTTTCCGGTAATGGCAAGGTTTTTAAGTGATACGCAGTCACCGCGCTCAAATATCATATTACAGATATCATACATTCTCCTGACATCTGCAATATCATTACCGATACATTTTTCGTATGCAACTCTGAAATCCAGAATCCTCAGAATATTCTTATCGCCTGTCTCATAGATAATATGCCTTATCCGTGGCTCATCATCCGTGATTTCAAGCATGCCAAAACGCAGCAGCATTGAAGCTGTGTTTATGGTATCGTTGTCAAGCTTAAGCCTCTTAAGGACACGCTTAGCTGTGTCCGCCGGACCTTCCTCCGAATATCTTCCGGACATGAAGAGCATCGCCGCATACCTTTCAGGAAGCTGACAGGCGCACTCCCTGGCAAGAGCTCCCACAAACGCCTTATCCTCAGCGCTCATCACATGATATTCAGGAAGAACTATCTCCATAATTCCAATCGCATCCGCCACGCTGAAATAATCCGGATGTGGCGACTTCAACATCTTATTAAACTCCGTATGGATTCTCTCACTGCTTATCCTCTTAAGATTCACAGCCAGCTCCTTAGCCGCCCTTGCAGTATTCTCCTCAATACCAAACCCAAGCTGGGCCGAAAACCGCACCGCGCGCAGAATCCTTAATGCATCCTCGTCAAATCTGTCATGTGCATTGCCCACACAGCGGATAATCTTTCTCTGCAGATCACCCACACCGTCAAAAATATCGACAATGCCATGCTCATCATTGTACGCCATCGCATTGATGGTAAAATCCCTGCGCTTTAAATCCTCCTCCAGCTTAGGTGTAAATTCAACACTCTCTGGATGTCTTGAATCCTCATACTTGCCATCTATACGATAGGTTGTCACCTCATAGCCGTTCCTGCCAAGCATTACAGTTACCGTTCCATGCTGTATCCCGGTATCTACCGTGCGGCGGAACAGCCCCTTCACCTGCATAGGCAGCGCAGAGGTTGTGATATCCCAGTCCCCCGGCACTCTTCCCAGTATGCTGTCGCGGACACACCCGCCCACAGCATACGCCTCATAGCCGTTCTCCATGAGAACATCTATTATATGCTTCACATCCTTCGGAAGCGCTATTCTAACCAAGATATCACCTCTTTATTCTATAATTAGTATGCCTTCCCCCAGTACACAAGCTTCTTCGCCGGCTTGCCGCAGCATACGCACACATCGCTTATATGCTCCTGCTCGAATGGCATACATCTGCTTGTCGCAGTTGTCTCTTCCTTAATCTTATCCTCACATGCCTGCTCGCCGCACCACATACCTCTTACGAAGCCCGGCTTGTTGGCAATGATATCCTTGAACTCCTCATAGCTGTGGGCGTCATAGGTGTGGGAATCACGGTGTGCTCTCGCCCTCTCAAGCATCTCAGACTGCATTGTGTCAAGAATCTTCTTAAGCTCCTCTGTCACCGTGTCAAGAGATACAACATACTTCTCTCTTGTATCACGTCTTACGACAACTGCCTGATTGTTCTCAATATCCTTAGGTCCGATTTCTATACGTGCAGGAATACCCTTGACCTCCTGCTCCGCATACTTAAATCCCGGTGTCTTCTCCGAATCATCGAAGTCAACTCTGAAGCCTGCTGCTTCAAGTCTGTCTTTTAACTCTCCTGCCTTCTCAAGCACTCCTGCCTTATGCTGTGCAACAGGTATTACTCTCACCTGGATCGGAGCGATTCTTGGAGGCATAACAAGACCGCTGTTGTCACCGTGTACCATGATCATGGCACCGATGAGTCTTGTCGTTGTACCCCATGAGGTCTGATGAACATACTTCAATGTGTTGTCCTTGTCCGTATACTGGATACCGAATGCCTTCGCAAAGCCGTCTCCGAAGTTGTGGCTGGTACCGGACTGAAGAGCCTTGCCATCATGCATGAGTGCCTCGATTGTGTATGTAGCCTCCGCTCCGGCGAACTTCTCCTTGTCTGTCTTTCTTCCCTTTATAACAGGCATTGCAAGCACCTGCTCACAGAAATCAGCGTACACGTTGAGCATCTGCTGTGTTCTTGCCTCAGCCTCCTCTGCCGTAGCGTGTGCAGTATGTCCCTCCTGCCATAAGAACTCTCTTGAACGGAGGAATGGTCTTGTCTCCTTCTCCCATCTTACAACATTGCACCACTGGTTATATACCTTAGGCAGATCTCTGTATGACTGAATCTCATCCTTGTAGAAATCACAGAAAAGCGTCTCAGATGTAGGTCTTACACAGAGCTTCTCCTGAAGTGGGTTAAGTCCTCCCTGTGTCACCCATGCTACCTCAGGTGCAAAGCCCTCAACGTGATCCTTCTCCTTCTCGAGAAGACTCTCAGGTATAAATACAGGAAGATATACGTTCTGCACGCCTGTCTTTTTAAAGCGTGCATCCATCTCCTTCTGGATATTCTCCCAGATAGCGTAGCCTGCCGGCTTGAATATCATACAGCCCTTAACGCTTGAATAAGCCATAAGCTCTGCTTTCTTTACTACGTCTGTGTACCACTGCGCGAAATCCTCCTCCATAGGAGTGATTGCTTCTACTAATTTCTTGTTATCGTTTGCCATGTTGATCTCCATTCTTATGATAAAATGTAATAGTTACTGATTTAATACAGTCTGTCCTTACAGAGCTTAATTCTAATTCTCATGGTACTTTTCTATCGTATAGAAATAGCTCATGTCCTCCATTCTGCGGCAGAAAAGAGTATCCGTCTTTTCCTCCGTGCTTCCCTCCTTGACACCTCTCCAGTAGTAATTCATATCCACATCCGGGTCAAAGGTGTAAGCTTCACCTCCTAAATTGACATACAGCCAACAGTGAGGCGTTGTTCCTCCATTATATGAGGATACCTGTCCTGAAAGCAGGTGTGCATCATAGCCAAGATATCTCATAATATACATAAAGGCTGATGAATAATTATAGCAGCAGCCCTGATATGTATTAAACAAATCCGTTGCCCACAATACCTCCTCGGGAGTTGTCTCCGGGTCTGATGTCGAATACTTTCCGGCATCCACATTCATTCCCCTGTTATATGTTATTCTCTTTATAAACCATACATATATGCTGTGAACCTTCTGGTAAGGTGACATATCATCCGATATTGTACCCTCATTCTTAAGCATGGTCATATACGCTTCGATAAGTCTGTCAAGCTCCTCATAACCCGATGTTGCCGGATTGAGCGGCTCATTGTTGAGTAAATCCCACGGCTTGACTTCCTCCACAGGCGGTTGTGTTGTCTCTGTGACAGGCTCCGTTGTTGTCTCCGTGACAGCCTCCGTTGTTGTCTCTGTGACAGTCTCCTCTTTAGCAGGCTCCGTTGTACCGGTATTTTCCTGTGACTGCGTGTTATCCGCAGAGGAAAGAATTATATCCCCACCCTCACCGGGCTTCTTACTGCATCCGGCTGCAAATATCATGCCCATCACAAGGAAAAAAAACATATATGAAGCCTTTTTCATTCCTATTCTCTTCATAATAATTTCCTCCAATGGTTGTGTATAAAATGAATTATTTTACATCCATTCCGTATCCGTAGTATTGTACCACATCATTTAAAATAAAGAAATATATATATTTCGTATCGTCCTGATAATATTCGTACATTTTGCCCGAAACAGTATAGTCCTTGCCGTAGGCTGCCTCGATATCCTCAAGTGTGCTTCCGACACCGACTCCCTTATCAGTCCTGATTGTCTCAGAGGACACATTTACATCCTGAATGTAATCCCCATCAGTCTTAGGATACGTTGTAATCTCATAGCCATCGTATGTGAACACCTTATCAAGCCCCTCAAAATAGCAGCTTGCCGCCTCCATATACTGTAATGTCTCCGGCATTCCCTCATCATCTGCCGAAAATTTCTCACCAGGTGTAAGAAGAACGCTGCCATTGTTAAAGCCGAAACTTCCACCATCGTCTTTCTTACCACATGCCGCAAGTGTGAATACCGCCATGAGCATGACAGCAGCCAACGCTATATTTTTTCTTATACTTTTCTTAATATTGTGCATAAAACCTCTTTCTGCCGCCTAAGCAAATCTGCGGCTTTTAATATTGCCCTTATATTCCCCTTCCTTGGAAATATACATTATCTTTCTAATCTTGTAAAGTAAGACTTACCGGAATTTCTGTGTACTCATTTCCATTTTTTACAATAAATGCATAACAAAAATTTTCCAATCCGGCTTCTGATATATCGGCATTTTCCGGCTCAAGATAAAGAGTAAAATCCCCCTCCTCACCCGGAATAAGCTGATAAACTGCTGTTGCACCGGCTGCTTCATCCACTATTTTCAGATACATATACGCGTAAGGCTTAAGCACATCACTGCTGCCGGTCAGCTCAATAAGACCATCCGCTGTTGTGTTGAGCCGGACCACGGCGGTGGCTATACCGTCCACGCTGTCTACACTGTCTGCGGCGCCCGCTGCTGTTCCCTCTGCCGTTGTGCCTCCTGCTGTTATTCCTTCATTTTCCGTCCGCACTGTCACTCCATCCATAACAGCTGCTTCCCCCTGAACGCTGTATGCGCCCGCAAGATTCCATGACGGAATAACCGGCGTATATACCAGCAGATTCTTGAGATTTCTCTCTACCAGCTCAACTGCCACCAGCTCAGCCTCCGACACAGCCTGATATATATTATACGGAATTTCCCTCTTCGCTGTCAGCGAAGTATACTCGTTGGCGAAGAACCGGTACAATGCATTTCCGAAGGAATCGCGGAACAGCGCTGCGCTTTTATCCACAGCCGCCTCACTATTCTTAGTAGTTATCACCAGATCATCCACATCGCGGAAGCGGTTCAGGTACTCAAAGCTCTCCTCCACATCGAATTCAACCTGCTCATCCTTGACCTGCGACCCCGGAAGCAGCATAGACTGTAAATCGCCTGAGAAATTATTTTTTATGCTATACGGCAGTCCGCTGTAGTGTGTATAACCGGAATAAGCCTCACCATATACGTCCGAAAGCTTCTTAGCCATAGCTTCATAGGCGACTGCCGCACCATAATTGTTCCAGTGCGAATCCAGCTTGTGATATAGCTGCACTCCCGTAAGCTTTGCAAATGCCAGTTCATTCTTAAGCTGTACCGTGTTCACGCCAAGTGCGGTCAGCCTGTCATACAGAAGCTCATAATTGCCCTGTCCGTCTTCTTCTATATAATAGTACGGCATATATTCGCCATACACCGACATCTTGTCAGGCGCAGATATGAATATGAACTCTCCGTCCTCTCTCTCAACGTACTCCTGCATCATCGACAGGATTGCACCCATGCGCTCTATTGCCACCTCATCAAGCACGCTCGTCCCAAGAAAATCGTCAAGTGCCCTGCCGTAGAACAACCATCCAGCCTCACCGACTATCACGTCCGTCTGCCCGGAGGTCTTAAAAATAGTCTCCTTAAGAACATTCTGCGCATATACCAGACTGTTTCTGAAGCCGAATTTCTGTGCAAAATACGAATCTATGTTTGCCGTAAGCTTAAGTCCATCCGACAGCGCCGGCTTATCCGCCTCCGTCTCATTTCCTATAGCCGCCTGCTTACCCGAAAACGTAAAAAGCGGCACCAGGCTGATTACAAGAAAAATGGCAATATATATTATATTTATCAGATTCTTTTTATTTATCCTATTTTTCACACCTATCCCCATTTCCATACTGCACATTACCGCGCACAACCGGCGCCGTGCCTGTAAAAATCTGTTTTACCGGTTTAAGAAAGCTTCTGCCGTCAAAACCTGAAATATATGAATGGATTATAGCTTCCCGCCGCAAGCTCCATAATACACAGAAGATATAAAACCACGGACGCCGCCATCCCCGCATACCTTGTCACCTTGTTTTCCGGCAGCCTCTTAAGAACCGGTGTACATGCAGCCACCGCGATGAATGTGGTTATTATAAAAAGAGGGCTCATAACCGACATGGCCGTCATCACGCCTGTGTGTGTCGCGTTAAATGCGAACATATTGGCTATAAAATGCCCTGCCTGCGCCATATTGTCAGCCCTGAATATGACAAAGCCTATTGTGACGGCAAGAAGCATGTAGACATGTCCGGCAATGCTTAAAAATACATTTTTCTTCGCCGGCTGATTGTCTGTGAGTGCCTCCGCCGTATTCTCGTTACTGCGCGGCTTTTTTTCCTTGACCAGAGCCGTCTCAAGCATGGTGAGAAGCCCATGGTATATTCCCCACGCCACGAATGTCCAGTTCGCCCCATGCCAGATTCCTGTACATAAGAATACAAAAAATCTGTTAAAGAGCGTTCTTGCCTTCCCCTTTCTGTTGCCGCCCAGCGGGAAATACAGATATTCCCTGAACCACGAGGTGAGCGATATATGCCATTTTTTCCAGAACTGCCTCACAGAGGACGCGGTGTACGGATAGTCAAAGTTCTCCGGAAATGTAAATCCGAACATCTTACCCATTCCTACAGCCATATCACTGTAGCCTGAAAAGTCAAAGTATATCTGGAAAAGGTAGCATACAGCTCCCACCCATGCCGAAGCTGTGTCGAGCTGTGCCATGTCAAGTGCGAACATCTTGTCCACCGCTGCAGCCATCACATTGGCGATGAGCATTTTCTTGGAAAGACCTATTATGAATCTGCAGATTCCGGCTGAGATTTCCTCCGCACCCACCTGTCTGTCCCTTAGCTGCTCTCTCACTGAGTTGTACTTTACTATAGGTCCTGCGACGAGCTGCGGAAACAGGCAGATATACAGCATCACATCGAAAAAGCTTCCCGGGCGTTTTTTTTCATCCCGGTATGTATCTATGACATACGACATCGCCTGGAATGTATAGAAGGATATTCCTATCGGCATACTGATTCCGGGCTCCTTTATATTAATGAACGGAATGGCATTGAGTGACTGCACTATGAATCCGGTATACTTAAATACAATAAGGAATGCCAGATTGATAACCACACCGGCCGCCAGCACCGCCTTTCTCTCCCACACGAACCTGCCGAGCACGAAATTAACCAGTATCGACAGGAGCAGCAGCAGAATATATACAGGCTCACCCCATGCATAGAATAACAGACTTGCCACTATCAACAATATATTTCTTGCCATAGTGTTCCGAATTGCCGTGTGCATTATAAAAACTATCGGCAGAAATGCAAATAAAAAAACTGCTGAAGAAAAGACCATTTTTCACCTCTTATTTCATGTAAATATAATCCATTATATACACCGCGACTTTTCAATACAAGTGAAATCTTAGAGCGTGAAAAATTTCACCCCTGAGAGCTTCGCGTGCTGTTTCCCTGCTTCCGGTTTATGAAGGTCACCAGCTCCCTGATTAGTATAAATGCCAGCGGTCCTGTTATAACGCCCGCCACGCCGAACAGCACCAGCCCCACATACACGGCGGCTAACATTCCGAGCGGGTGTGTGCCAAGCCCTTTCCCCATGAGCTTCGGTTCAAGGTATTCGCGCACGACGTAGCTTATAAAACACATTGCAAGAAGAACAGCCGCATATCTGTAGCTGCCGCACAGCACGCACACCACCGCCCACGGCATGAGGATAGTTCCCGTCCCGAACACAGGAAGGGCATCGACAAGCCCCAGCACGATTCCGAGCAGAAGCCAGTATGGGTTTCTCAGCCACAGGAGCCCCACACCGCAGATTACCATTGTGATGGTCATTATTATCAACTGTGTTTTGATAAATGTATATATAATCTTTCCTGTTCTGGTATAGAAAAAATCGAACTCCTCCGCATACTGTGACGTTCCTGCCGCCTCTAACATCCTGTCATAATCCTTCATAAAAAAATATAATGCCATAAAGAATATCACAAACACACCTGAGAAGGTTATGAAGCCTTTGAAAGCCCCGATTGAGCCACCCATTATTGACGGCATGATTTTATCTCTCGCGCTCTCCATAAGCCCTATGATTCCCGAGTCAATATACGCCAGCGTGGTTCCGCCCGCAAAGCCCATGAAGCCGTCCACGCCCCCACAAAAGCTGCACATTCCGTCATTTATATAAGCATAATACACATCATAATTATCTATAACTTTTTTTATCTGTGCAACGAGAAGACCACCGAGCTGCCACAATACTGCCGCAATCATGCCGCCCCAGAAAATCATCAGCACCACCGCAGCAATGCTTCTTTTCAATCTCAGCCTTCTGTTTAACAGGCGCACCTGTCCATTCATTCCCGCCGCCAGCAAAAAAGCAATAATAAAAGGAGCTGCCAGCGGCATAATATACTTAAATATCAGATATACAACTGCTGTAACTCCTATACATATTATTATATTTCTCTTATCTGTACTCATACCACCCTCCAGCCTGTGAGAGTAGTATTACCATAAACAGCACCCTGTATTCACATAAAACAGATGTCCGTTTACAGCTCAGATATTGTCCCTTTTACATAAATCCTCAGAAAACAGCGCAAAGCTCTTCCCCTTCGGAATGACCTCAAATGTAAGTTTTTTTCTTGTTACCGGGTGTGAAAACACCAGTCTGTAGGAACATAGCGCAAGCGCCTCATCCCTGACGGCGCGCGAAGTATCTTTTATATTTTCCTCATCCGGTGTGACGCCATACTTTGTATCATTTAAGATTGGCATTCCCGCCTCGGACAACTGCACCCTTATCTGGTGATGCCGCCCGGTGTGAAGCTTCACCCTCAGCAAAGCAAGCTCTTCCCCGGCCTCAACGCCAAGCACCTGATACTCTAGCACTGCCTTCTTCGCACCATCCGTTCCCTCCGGCACAACATGCGACATATTTGTCCTTGAATCCTTCAGAAGATAATTTTCAAGGGTGATTACAGTGCGGCCGCCAAGCACCTTCTGTACATTCTCCATGCCCTTCCTATCAGTGACCTTCACCACGGCATAGTAGCACTTGTCAACCTCACCCTGCGTTATCTGTCTTGTGAGTGCCGCCGCCGCCTTGCTGTTCTTCGCATACAGCACAAGCCCCTCAACAGGTCTGTCAAGCCTGTTCACAGGAGCTATAAACGGTGCCCTATTCCCCTTCTTTCTCTCATAGGTCATAAGTACACTCACCATGTCCTGCGAAAAGCCCCTGTCCGACTGCGTCAGCACCCCGGACGGCTTGTGGCACACGCAGATGTCATCATCCTCATATACAATACATTCTTTAATATCTCTCATAAAAGTCCTTTTACGCCTTGAATCTATACCCAACGCCCCAGATAGTTTCTATGTACTGAGGATTCGATGTATCGAACTCTATCTTCTCTCGTATCTTCTTGATATGAACGGTAACGGTCGCAATGTCACCAATCGACTCCATATCCCATATCTTGTTGAACAGCTCCTCCTTAGAGTACACATGGTTAGGATTCTGCGCAAGGAAGGTGAGAAGGTCGAACTCCTTCGTTGTGAAGGTCTTTTCCTCACCGTTCACGAATACACGGCGCGCGGTCTTGTCAATCTTAAGTCCACGTATCTCAATCACATCATTCTCCGGCATTGCGCTTCCTACAAGCCTCTCATATCTTGCAAGATGAGCCTTAACACGCGCCACAAGCTCACTTGGGCTGAACGGCTTGGTCATATAGTCATCCGCGCCAAGTCCTAAGCCTCTTATCTTGTCAATATCGTCCTTCTTGGCTGATACCATTATGATAGGTGTATTCTTCTTATTTCTGATAGCCTTGCAGATTTCAAAGCCATCAACGCCCGGAAGCATGAGGTCAAGTATATACAGGTCATACTCATTGTCAAGCGCCTCCTTAAGTCCCTTCTCACCATCATTGCAGATGGTGACTTCATAGCTGCTAATCTCAAGATAATCCCTCTCAAGCTCTGCGATACTTTCCTCATCCTCAATAATCAATATCTTACTCATCGCTCTCTCCACTCTCCTGATTTTTATATTTTCTAAGCACAAAATGCATCACCGTGCCTGTACCCTCCTTGCTTGTTGCCCATATCTGTCCGCCATGGTCACTTATAATCTTCTTAACAATCGACAGACCTATTCCACTGCCGCCCTGCGCCGAATTTCTGGAGGAATCCGTCCTGTAAAAGCGGTCAAAAATATACTGCACATCCTTCTGTGCTATGCCCTTTCCGTTGTCCTCTATCTCAAACTGTACAAAGTCATCCGCATCGCTTATTCTTATATTGATTATGCCCTTTCTGTCCGTTGACATGTACTTGACAGAGTTGCTTATGATGTTGTTTATAACTCTCTTAAGCTGCTCCGGGTCGGCAATTATTACCGCCGCCTTGTCCGCATAGTTGAAATATCCAAGCTCAATATTTCTCGACTCCAGTTCCACCTTCAGCTCACTCACGCAATCGTCAAAATACTCAGCGACATTAATCTTATTAAAATTGTACGGAATCTTGTTAGCATCTATCTTCGAATACAGGGTCAGCTCATTTATCAGCTTATCCATGTCCATGGTCTTATTATAGATGGTTCTCACATATCTGTCCATCTTCTCAGGAGTATCCGCAATTCCATCCATGATTCCTTCCACATAACCCTTTATCGCCGTCATAGGAGTCTTCAGGTCATGTGAGATATTGCTGATAAGCTCTCTGCTCTCCTTGTCATTCTGGATTTTCTCCTCGGCAGACTCCTTAAGCTTCCTTCTCATGACCTCGAAATCATCTATGAGTTCACCTATCTCATCATGTCTGTTGCTCTTGAGGTTAAAATCAAGATTGCCCTCCGCGATGTTATGTGTTGCATCCTGCAGCTTTTTAATAGGAGCGACAAGTCCCCTGTATACCCACACGCTTATGCATCCGCTCGCTGCGACAAGTATGGCTGCAAGGCTCACGAAAAAGATGATGAGCATGCTCTTGACCTGCGGAACAATATGCTCTATGTGCGTGACAATATAGAGTCTGCCCTCTTTTCCGTCCCGGCAGTCAAATATAACCCTATTTACAAGCATCTGCAGCTCTCCGCCAAGATACATTCCGCCGTGAAGCCCGTCAAGCTTGCCCAGTGTCTCCATCTTGGTCAGCTCGGCATATAATTCATCATCAAAATTATCGTCATAGCTCGAATAGACATACTCACCGTCCATATTTACTATAATGTCCGTTGCATCATTTGTAAGTCCGTTGCAATATTCGTCAAGATAATCCTTATCACACAATAAATCCGGATTCGCATCCCTTACTGTCTCAAGCTCTGCCTGTATGCTGGAATTGACCGCATTGAATGCCAGCATAGGATTGAGCATGACCGTATATGTATTCAAATCTATCTTGTACGTGTGGTAAATCGTCTTTAATTTGTATGTTCCAACGCTGAGCACCGCCAGCACAAGTATTAACGGAACTATACACAGAACGCAGAATGCCATCTGGATTTTTGTTTTAAGCTTCATGTCAACACCTCTCTGTCGCACGGCTTATATCATCCCCTACATAATTTACATTCCGTAATGTAAGAAGGACGCATAAGCCATGCCTATGCGTCCATTGTAGCACATTATTGTGTCGGAATTTATAAATTAAATATAAACAATTACAAATATTTCTTTAAATCGCAAACCTTATCAAGCTTCTCCCAAGGAACATCTATATCATTGCGTCCGAAATGTCCGTAAGCTGCTGTCTGCTTGTAAATCGGTCTTCTAAGATCAAGCATCTTGATGATTCCGGCCGGTCTTAAATCGAAGTTCTCTGCAACTATCTCAGAGAGCTTATCATCTGCTACCTTGCCTGTTCCGAATGTGTCTATATTGATTGATGTAGGCTGTGCGACACCGATAGCGTATGAGAGCTGAATCTCGCAGCGCTCTGCAAGTCCTGCCGCAACAATATTCTTAGCTACATAACGTGCTGCGTAAGCTGCCGAACGGTCAACCTTAGTGCAGTCCTTACCTGAGAAAGCTCCGCCGCCGTGACGTGCAAAACCGCCGTAGGTATCAACGATAATCTTACGCCCTGTAAGACCGCTGTCTCCATTAGGTCCGCCGATTACGAAACGTCCCGTAGGGTTAATATACATCTTGGTTCTCTCGTCAACAAGCTCCTTAGGAAGAATCTCATCAAAGACATACTTCTTGATGTCCTCGTGAATCTGCTCCTGTGTAACATCCGGGTCATGCTGTGTTGAAAGGACAACTGCGTTGAGATGTACAGGCTTGTGGTTGTCATCGTACTCAACTGTTACCTGTGTCTTTCCATCCGGGCGGAGGTACTTGAGTGTTCCATCCTTTCTTACCTTGGTAAGCTGTCTTGACAGTCTGTGTGCAAGTGCTATAGGATATGGCATGTACTCCTCTGTCTCATTTGTGGCATAACCGAACATCATACCCTGATCTCCGGCACCGATTGCATCAATCTCCTTGTCAGTCATCTGGTTTTCCTTAGCCTCAAGAGCCTTGTCAACTCCCATGGCAATATCAGGTGACTGCTTGTCAAGTGAAACCATGACTGCACATGTGTTTCCATCGAAGCCATACTCAGATGTATTGTAACCGATATCTGTAACAGTCTTTCTTACTATTGCAGGTATATCAACATTAGCCTTGGTTGTAATCTCACCCATTACCATAACAAATCCTGTGTTGGTAAGTGTCTCGCAGGCAACACGGCTCATCGGATCCTGCTCAAGCATGGCATCAAGTATTGCGTCAGAAACCTGATCGCAGATTTTGTCAGGATGTCCTTCAGTCACGGACTCTGATGTAAATAAATAACTCATTCTGAATCTCCTTTCGCTATTATAGCGCATACGTGAAAATTAATGGTATCATACCTTTTCACAGCCTCTGAAAAGGTTAAAAAAAAGCCCACATAAGTGGACTTGAATTATGGCAAATCAAATCCTCTTATTGTTCGAACCGCAGATTGTGCGGTATATCTCGCTCAGGCTGGCACCTTCCGTTAAGGGGTTGCCGTGACTTCACCGATCCTATGTATCTCCATCACTCTGAATAAGGGATAAACCTCTATGAACTTTTTCCTGTATACTATAATATATAAGCTCCCATTAGTCAATAAAGTTTTTATAAAAATTGTACAGCATAGTTTAACCCCGACATTTTATTTATTGTTTTATATAGTTTTTTATATAGCTTCTTATTGCTAGTCATCTCATAAAATGGTATAATACTCTTATAATTTGTGATTTATGACAGCATATATACTACTATGATAGAAGGAGCACGTTATGGCAAAGAAATTACTATTTTCATTTGAAGTAAAACCGGGCATGGTTATTGCCGAAGACCTATATAATCCGGCAGGACAATTAGTCCTGCCGGCCGGATTTGTTCTTGATGAGGCTACAATATCCAAGCTGGAATACTATACCATCCTTGAGGTTCCTGTCGATGACAGCCCTGCGTCAATTCCTATAGCTAAGCCCGTAGAGACAGCCCATTTAGACAATGAGAATTATTCAGACAGATTAAAAAACAGTGTTGAATTCAAGCAGTTCAGAGCTGATTATGAAGTCTCAATAAGTCATCTTGCCAATATCCTCAATGAAGCATCAACTACCGGTAAGCCTATAGATACGGAAGCCATATACAAGGATGCCGAACACCTTATCAACTCAAGTAAGAACACTATTCATATATTCGACTTCATACATAACCTGCGCAACTATGATGATATTATAGCCACACACTGCCAGAACGTCGCCCTTATATCGAATATTCTTGGTCAATGGCTTGGTGTAACCGGCGACGATCTGAAGGTACTCACTACCGCCGGGCTGCTCCATGACATAGGCAAGCTCACAATTCCTCAGCATATACTCAATAAGCCGGGGCGCCTTTCCGATGAAGAATACGCACTTATGAAGGATCATGTCAAGCGCGGATACCAGCTGCTCAAGGACCAGCCGATAGATATACGAATCAAGGAGGTATGCCTCCTTCACCATGAACGCTGTGACGGCTCCGGTTATCCTTTCCATACAGAGGCCTCGCGTATAACACCTTTTGCCAAGATTGTTGCGATTGCCGATGTGTATGATGCCATGACAGCACGCCGAAGCTACCGCGGAGCGCTCTGTCCTTTCGATGTTATTCAGATGTTCGATGAGGAAGGTCTCAACAAATATGACCCACATTATATCATGACCTTCTTAAACCGCATTACGTCCTCCTATCTTCATAACAATGTCCGTCTCAATGACGGACGTGAAGGTGAGATAGTTATGATTAACCCTATGTGCCTGTACCGCCCTATGGTTCGGGTCGGAAGTGAATTTATCGATCTGCTCAAGAACCCTAATCTCAAGATTGAGTCCATATTATAGGCAGCCATATTATTGTAATAACCCGGCAGCTGTCAGCCCGGGCAGCATAAGATTGGAAAAAGACAGGACATATATGCTATATGCATATATGTCCTGTCTTTTTATCTATCTATGAAATCTTGAGCACGAACTTGCGAAGCTCCTTCTCACTCTGCACATACTCTATCTTCGCTCCAAGCTCCCTGAGCTTAATATCGAAATCCTCATAGCCTCTCAATATATACTTTATATCATCAACCACTGTTATGCCGTCTGCGGCAAGTCCGGCAAGCACAAGAGCAGCCCCTGCGCGCAGATCAGGTGCGGTTACCTCGGCTCCTGTATAGCGCTCAACACCCTTTACAATAGCTGTATTTCCTTCGACCGTTATATCAGCCCCCATCTTGGCAAGCTCATCGACATACTTAAACCTGTTCTCGAATATCCCTTCTGTCACGATACTTGTTCCCTTGGCAAGCGCCAGCACAACTGTAATCTGAGGCTGTACATCGGTAGGGAAGCCCGGATACGGAAGTGTCTTGACATTGGTATATTTCATATTACGGTATCCGACAACCCTCACGGCATCATCGAATTCTGCGACCTCACAGCCTATCTGTGTAAGCTTCGCCGTGATAGCCTCAAGGTGCTTGGGAATAACATTCTTGATAAGCACGTCTCCACCTGTTACGGCTGCAGCACACATAAATGTAGCTGCCTCAATCTGATCCGGAATAATTGAATACGAAGCGCCATGAAGCTTAGCCACTCCCTTAACCCTTATAACATCGGTTCCTGCACCCTTTATATTCGCTCCCATGCAGTTGAGAAGATTGGCTACATCAACCACATGTGGCTCCTTAGCTGCATTCTCAATAATCGTGTTCCCCTCAGCAAGCGCTGCGGCAAGCATGATATTGATGGTAGCTCCAACAGATTCCATATCAAGGTAAATATGTCCGCCTACAAGCCTGTCTGCCCTAGCAGTAATCATTCCATAGGCTGTATCAACCTCAGCTCCCATAGCCTTAAAGCCATTTATATGCTGGTCAATAGGCCTTGTACCTATGTTACAGCCACCCGGAAATGCTACATGGGCTTCCCTGTATTTTCCAAGCAATGCTCCCAAAAGATAGTAGGAGCCCCTTATCTTCTTCGCCTTCTCATAATCAACAATCGTGGTATTTATAAGTCCACCATTAATCTTGTATGTGTGTCTGTCAATCTCCTCAACCACTGCCCCAATACTCGCAATAGCTCCTAAAAGAACTCTTATATCACTCACATCCGGTACATTATCTATCGTCACTGTCTCATCAGCCATAATAGCAGCCGCGATAATAGCCAGCGCCGCATTCTTGGCTCCAATAATATTCACTTCACCGCTTAAAGGATTTCCACCCTTAATAACATACTGTTCCATTACATACCTCAATATTACATGTAATTGTCATAATCATTTTAATGCATACAGCCGAGCCTATTACAGGGTACCTCTCATTATAAGCTATATGCTCCTAAATATCTATCCTATTATAGCATAAAAGTACTTTTTGTAAAGAAAATTAATAAAGCAGAGGGAAAACCTTCTCCCCTCTGCCTTATATTGTGTGCATTATTTGTTCAAATAATCGTATGGATTCTTGCAATTTCCCCAAAGTAAAACTTCAAAATGGAGATGTGGTCCCGTTACATTTCCACTGGCTCCAGACAATGCAATTCTCTGTCCCTGTGATACAGTCTGTCCAACAGACACTTCTATTGAGCTTAAATGACCATATCTTGTAGTCAATCCGTTTCCGTGGCTGATATCTACGCACCAACCATATCCACCGTTCCAGCCTGCAAGTGTTACCGTACCACCACATGACGCTCTTACAACGCTTCCCGATGGAACATACAGGTCAATACCTGTGTGGAAGCTGCTCGGCTGTCCTGATACAGGATGTATACGATATCCAAATCCTGATGTCAGAGTCATGGTGCTTAGCGGGTTAATGAATGTCGGAGGAATAAGTGTTCCTCTCTCAATCACTGTCGCTGTCGCCTCTGTGATAATTCTCTGGCTGATTATCTCTCTGTCATACTCCTTGTTATTAGCATAGCTTACAACTGCGATAACCTCTCTGTAACCCGGTGTTCCGGTTGAAATTATATTCTGCTGTCCCTGATACATGCTGTTATTGTCAACATATACCACATCTGCCTTATACTCTTCATCGTATGTGACTTCTTCCTTGACAACTACTGAAAGCTCAGGTGTAGGAACCGTTATTGTTATGATGTCATCCGGCATGATTACACTGTTCTCGTTAAGTCCCTCATTAAGCTCGTACAGCTCATCAAGACTAATGCCTGTCTTGTCCGCTATAGACGAGAGACAGTCACCCGACTGAACAACGTATGTTCCCTTCTCAGCCTTCTCCTTGGTGATATCTTCTAATGCGTCCTGTACCGACATCACTGTGTTGGCATTGCCTCTTGTCTCTATAACCTCGATATTCTCCTTGAAGCCTACATAGAGAACTCCGTCCTCAAATACTGTATCCTCTGTGACCTGGACCGTATCCGTGCCGTCTATTGTGGCAAGAACCTTGGCTGCCTCATTCATTGTGATATCCGCTGTGGCAACATTGACTGTCTTATGTGAAAGACCATTATCCGTGCTGTCGACAAGCTCCACCTGAAATGCTCCGGCATTCTCACCTGCTATTCTGTTCTTGGCAGCCTCTAAGAGTTCAACAACCTCTGCTTCACTGCCGACCGTAACCATATAATCATCTATACGAACCGTATACGCTAAATTCTCCGGAACATGAGCAACCGCGTTAACCGCACTGTACATAGCCTGCTCAAGCTCGTTCTCATCAAGAAGCCTGCCCCTTATGTTATCGTCTGCGAAAATCTCAAGCTCCGTATCCGCATACACTGTCGTTCCATATTCTTCATTAAGTTGTCCTCTTACATTCTGAAGCGCGGTTCTCGCCGTCTCTTCATCCTGTGTACACCCTATCGGTGTTCCGTTGAGTACAACTGTATATCCTGCTGTTCCATTCACCGCTCTGCTGTCGGCTTCAACTGTCTGCGGCGTTGTAAAACGTGTCGCAAACGGTATAACAAATATAATAAACAAGCAGGCAGCTACTGCAACCTTCAGATAAATATTTTTAAGTTTTCTGTACTGCCTGGTCAGCTTCATGATATCCTCCCAAAAATGTAAGAGCTTACTTAACAATTTTGTAACAAATACATACTACCAAGAAATACCCGATTTGTAAAGTTTTTTTTTTGTTAAAAACCGAATGTTTTTTTACGAACTTGTTACAAAATGTTACAAAGGACTAAATTTTTTTGTTAATATTTACATTATTTGGAAATTATCGAACTATATAGTTCGTCTCATATCAATGCCGGCACCGCTATCTCACTGCAATTTCTACAGCCTTAGCCGTATCAGCAAGGCTTCTTCCATGCTCGTCTATGACTACGTCCGCATATTTTTCATAGAGCACGCAGCGCTCATCGTAGAGATCCTTAAGTGTCTGTCCATTTTTGAGCACAACACCCCTGCCCTCGAGATTTGATAATCTCTCGTTTATCATCTCATACGATGCCTTTAAATATACCACGGTGCCTATCTCCTTGAAATGTCTCATGGCGTTCTCTCCGTATACAACACTTCCTCCGGGAGCTATTACACAGTGCTCTGCCTCAAGCTCAGCGTTAACCTTCTCCTCAATCTTTAAAAAGCCCGCGTTTCCCTCATCAGCGATAATTTCCTTTAACAGTCTGCCCTCCTTCTCCTGGATGACTAAATCTGTGTCTATGAAATGATATCCAAGGAGCTTAGCAAGCACAACTCCGACTGTACTCTTTCCCACTCCTGGCATTCCTATCAGAATAACATTACTTTTTTTCATTGAAGCGTCCCTTTTCCCTTCTGTCCTTTAATGTATTGGCGTTCCTCGATGCATTTGCTTTCTTTGACGCAATTGCACTCTTTGATGTGTTTGCACGCTTTACCTTATCTGCGTTCTTTGATGTGTTTACGCTCTTTGATGCGTTTGCGCTCTTTGATGCATCTGTACTCTTTGACGTGTCTGCGCTCCTTGTCTTTTCATGCGGCTTTGCATTTTTATTCACAGAATATCCGAATCTTCCAAGCTTTTTCCCCAATTCAAAGTATTCGCCATGTGAATAAGTGATTAAACCTGATGAATTGAGGTCAAACCTGCCGTTCTCATCCATATAACGGTCATCGACATTGACGTTCACAACCTCCGCAAGAAACATGGTATGGCTTCCCAACGGCTGCTCACTCACCACGCGGCACTCAATATTCACCGGGCTTTCCCAGATTCCGGGTGCCCCTACCACCTTAGATGGAGCTTCATGGAGCTTCATCTGCGCGAACTTATCAACATCCCTTCCCGAACGCACTCCGCAGAAATCAGTGGCATACACCAGCTCCTTTGTCACAAGGTTGATGACAAATTCCTTTGTCTCCTTTATTATCTCATAGGAATATCTCTCCGGTCTGACCGATATGGATACCATAGGCGGATTGGTATTCACCGTCCCCGCCCATGCAACTGTTATAATGTTAGGCTTTTCGCCCTCCCTTTTACAGCTCACCATAACCGCCGGAACCGGATAGAGCATATTCCCCGGCTTCCAACTCAGCTTTGCCATACATGGCTCCTTTCTGCATTATAATTCATTATGCACTCTCTCACTCCTGCGACAGTACCGTCAATATCTCCGGAATAAGCTGCTTCTTACGCGACACAACTCCCTCAAGCCTGTACACGTTCTCCTCAAGCTTCGGCGCGTCGAAGCCGTTCTCAATGACATCCCCGGCTCCATTTCCAAGTGCAATGAGCAGAGTCTCCGTAGCTATCATGTTGGTGAGCATGAAAAATATCATGTTGATTCCCTGACTTGCAAGCTGCTCCTCCATGTAGGGCATAATCTTATCCTTTATGTCCATAAGCTCTTCCTCATCCATCGATGATATCTGACCCACACCGAAATTTATATCGTTTACCGAAAACCTCTTGTAGTCCTGCGAAAAAATCTCCTGAGGTGTCTTGTCCTTCAGGTTGCTTCCGGCGCGGAACATCTTTACCGCATACTCCTCTATATCTATTCCTGCAAGCTCTGCAAGCGCCCTTGCAGCTTTCACATCCGCCGGGGTACATGTAGGAGAGCGGAACATAAGCGTGTCCGAAAGAATTGCCGAGCACATAAGTCCGGCTGTCTTTTTATTGATTTTAATATGATTTTCCCCATACATCTGATATATAATCGTTGCGGTACATCCGAGCGGCTGGTTTCTGAAAAATACAGGGTTCATCGTCTCCACCGCACCGAGCTTGTGGTGGTCTATTATCTCAAGAATCTCCGCCTGGTCAATCCCGTCAACCGCCTGCTTCGCTTCATTGTGGTCGACCATGATAATCTGCTTCTTCCCCATACCGAGGAGATTTCTTCTGGAAATCATCCCTATATAATTGCCCTGCTCATCATGTATAGGGAAATCACGGTGTCTCTTTTTCGCCATTACCTGACGCACCTCATCCGTGTACGCCTCTGTGCTGAAGGTTATGAGCCCCTCCGTTCTCATAAAAAAGCTTATCGGAACAGACTGATTTATAAGCCTTGACGCAGTAAATGTATCATGCGGTGTGCTGATTATCGTACAGTGATTTTCAACAGCAAGCTTCTTAATCGTCATGGATACAGGTGCGCCCTCACACACAACAATACATCCTGCCTGCATCTCTATGGCGCATAGCTGCGATTCATATCTGTTTCCCAGAATGACGATATCGCCCATCCTGATGTAGCTCTCCATGAGGTCGGGATTAGCCGCTGCCACAAGTACCTTCCCTCTGTCAAACACATGCTCCTCATCCCCGATGATAAGCGCGCCGTCAAGTGTCTCGACAATGTTTTTGCAGACTGTACGCGCTGTTGAGAGTGTTGTGCTGTCATGGACATCCATATAGGATGTCGCGATATCAGCGATTGTGATTAAGCCCTCCAGCTTGTTATCCCTTGTTATCGGGAGTGTCACAACTCCTATGTCCCTCATTAGCTTCCATGCCGCCTTGATTGAGATATTCCTGTCAACGCCGTCAACCTTGCGAATCTCTATATCCTTCACCTGACTCTTGACATCCATGACATACTGAGGTGCATTTACCCCGAACTGCTTTAACACATACTGTGTCTCCTCATTTGTCTGGCCTGCGCGTAGAGGGATGTACTCATTCTCCGTGTCTATCTCATTTTTCAGCTGTGCATAAGCTATCGCCGAACAGACGGAATCCGTATCAGGATTCTTATGCCCGATTACAAATATCTTTCTTTTTTCCATACTGACCTCCGTTCCTTGAACACATCCTGGCAATTGCAAAACGAAAATCTGACAATACATATTTTCGCAATTGCCTGACTATTTTCTAATGTATATGTTCGCTCACATAATCATATCCATTCAGTATAATCGCTGCGTGGTCCGCCGCAATCAGCTGGCTGCTCACTATCTTATAGTCCTTCTTCTCAAGGATTCCCGTCCTGTCTGTGATGACCAGTACCCTTGCAGCAGGTCTGATATCCCCACATTCAAATTCAATATCGTAAAATTCTTTCTCTATCTGCTGTGTGCTATCGGCAGCCTCACCCGCCCTGTGCACCTTCATGGAAAACCATCCTGCAGCCGCAGCATCATCGCCGGCTGTCGCCGTAAGCTTTCCTTCCTCCTCAACAAAAACATAGGCTGTGGTAATTATTCTTGTCCTTGGGTCCCTGTCATAATCACCATAGCTGCCAAGCTGGACGCCCTTGACTCCCTTAAGTCCGGTCTCCTCCTCAAGCTCTCTTGCCGCGGCAATATCAAGGTTCTCACGAAAATCCACGAATCCTCCCGGAAGAGCCCACCAGCCGATAGATGGATGATTTCCTCTTTTTATAAGAAGGATTTTTCCTATTCTCTTTTTTCCATTTTCCTCAACGTAGGTAAAGATAAGATTGTCAACTGTATTAGCCGGAGTGTCATACAGCTTAGGATTATACTCCTCAAGAAATGTCTTAAGGTCAAGTCCCGCTGCATTTCTCTCACCGGTTCCAAGGTACTGCTCATACTTTTCCAGATACATAGTCTGCCTCCATTGTGCCATTTTGTGGCAAGATAGTAATAATGTAAAAGGCTCTCCGTCCACAGCGATTATGCGCATGACGAAGAGCCTTATGGACTCCATATATTATATTAGAAAATTGCTCTTGTTACAAGCCAATTTACAAAGTAAAGACCTGCACAGATAATCGCTATCGAATATATGAACTTCTTTGAAAGCGGAAGCACCTTCACAATACCGATACCTGTAAGATAGAACATAATACCTGTGACAGCCGCATGTATAACACCAAAAATAACACTAAAGAATGAATGTGTGAGCACAAGCCCTAATAAATTTATAAGTGTAAATACAAGCATTGGAAGTGCCGGAATGGCAAATACGCTGAGCGCCTTCTTGAAGCTTACATTAGTACCTTCAACATACTTTGCACATACCCAGATAAGTCCTGCAAATGCTGCCGGAATTGCAACCCACCATAAAACAGGTCTTACTATTGCCATAACCCAGTCTGCTATATCATAATGCCAGCCCTTTGCGGTATGTACGATTATGCTTATAAGGCTATATATAAGCTGAAGTGCTGCATTGACAACAACAAGTCCCGCAACTGTTGTAATGGAATGCTCCCCTACAACTGCCTCACTCGCCTCAACAGGATTCTTAACGAACTCCTTAGCGTATGCTAACATACCCTTGGAAATCTCTGTTGCCTGCTCCTTGGTGATAATAGGCTTGGCTGCCTGTGGCTGCGCTGTCTGCTGTGCTGCTCCGGCTGTTGCCTGGGCTGCAGCCTGAGCCTGTGCTACCTGCTCCTGTGCTGCCTGAGCAGTCTGCTCTGTGGTGTTCTGTGTCTGGCAGCTGCATACTTCGCCATCCTGAAGCGGCTTACCGCACTTTGTACAATACTTCATGTTAAATCTCCTCCTACCCATATATTAAAAAACCTAATATAATCAGAATACACCTTTAACACGTTAACTGTCAACAGTACTTATAGCACATATTATACTATATTTTTGAACTGGGCTGCATAGAGCTTGTAATATGCTCCCTTGGCGGCAAGAAGCTCATCATGGCTTCCGGACTCCTTAATCTGTCCGTCATCAATGACAAATATTCTGTCCGCATTCTTGATGGTGGAGAGTCTGTGTGCGATGACAAACGAAGTTCTGCCCGCAAGCATTGCCTCTATTCCCTGCTGCACAAGCGCCTCAGTGTGAGTGTCAATGCTCGAGGTCGCCTCGTCAAGTATGAGTATCTGAGGCTTGCTGAGCATCGTTCTCGCAAAGGCGATGAGCTGTCTCTGACCGTTAGAAAGCCTTGTTCCACGCTCATTGATTTCAGTATCATAGCCCTTTTCAAGCTTCGATATGAAGTCATGTGCATGAACGGACCTGGCAGCCTCAATAATCTCCTCGTCCGTGGCATCAAGCTTTCCGTAACGGATATTGTCCTTGATTGTTCCCGAAAACAGGAAATTGTCCTGCGTCATTATACCCATCTGCTCTCTGAGGCTCTTAAGCGTCACTGACTTTACATCGGTGTCATCGACAAGCACCCTTCCCCTGGTAGCATTATAAAAACGGCTTATAAGATTGATAACTGTTGATTTACCCGCTCCTGTAGGACCTACAAGTGCTATAGTCTCGCCCTGCTTAACCTTGAAGCTTACATCCTTAAGCACCATAACATCCGGCTCATCCGAGTAGGCAAAGGACACATGGTCGAATTCCACTCTTCCCTCAAGCTTCGGAAGCTGTGCTGCCCCCTCCTCATCGCGGATATCCGGCTCCGTGTCGAGGATATCGAACACTCTCTCGGCAGCCGATATATTGGTAACTATCTTATTATAGAAGTTAGCCAGATTTCTGATAGGACTCCAGAACATTGACAGGTACGATGTGAATGCCATGAATGTACCTACACCCACGGCACCTACACCAAGTACTCTTATACCTATAAAATAGAGTAAAAATCCTCCGACGCCCCAGCTTATCTCTATGGTCGGACTGAACATATCGGATACTCTTACCGCACCCACGAATGCCTTCTTCTGCTCATCCACAAGCTCTGTGAAGCTCTCAAGGGACTCCGTCTCCGCAGCGAAGCTCTGCACAACCCTTATTCCCGAAAGGTTTTCATGAAGGTAAGCATTCATGTTGGAGGTCTTTTTTCTGTAGGACTGCCATCTCTTGTGGCCGAGCTTCTCTATTATGGACATTGCCACTATAAGGAACGGCACTGTCACAAACGAAGCAATGGCAAGCTTAGGGTTTTTAACTATCATTATCACCGCTACCGCCACAAGTGTTATGAAATCCGGAATAAGTGTCGTGACACTGTCCGAAAGTATATTTTTTAATGCATTTACATCTCCGATTACCCTTGCAAGAATCTTTCCTGTAGGTCTTGTATCGAAGAAATGGAAGCTGAGCTTCTGAATATGCTCATACACGGCTTCCCTGATATCAAGAAGCACCTGATTGGAAATCCTGGCAAGCATATACATACGAAGCTTGATTCCTGCCACATTTACCACATTCAGTCCCACACCGAACAGGCACAAGAGCATAAGTCCCTTCATGTCCCTGTTGGCAATGTGGACATTTACCGCACGCTCTATGATGAGCGGGTTTACAAGATTGATTGCTATTGTTATGCACATGATGAACAGAACAAGCAATATTTTTTTTCCATATCTGAACAGATAACGATAGAGACGAAGGAGGGTATCAAGCTTCAATACCTCCTTCTGCTCCTCGTCCTCTCTGAAGGAATTAACCGACATCTGCTGCCACCTCCTCTAAAAAGTTGGATGCGGAATACTGCGCGTTGTAGGTATCGTAATAGATTCCCTGCTTTGCCATGAGCTCGTCATGCGTCCCCCTCTCGGCAATGCTTCCGCCTTCAAGTACTATTATCTCATCAGCCTGCTTAACAGCGGAGATTCGATGTGCAATGATAATCTTGGTGGTACCCTTCATCGCCTCAAGCTCCTTCTGAATCTCATACTCCGTCTCCATATCAAGAGCCGATGTCGAATCGTCAAGTATAAGCACAGGAGCCTGCTTGGCAATGGCTCTGGCTATGCTGATACGCTGCTTCTGTCCACCCGACAGACCGACACCCCGCTCGCCTACTACTGTCTCATATTTGTCAGTGAGCTTACCTATAAAGCCGGCCGCCCTCGCAGACTGTGCCGAGGACTCGATAAGCTCATCCGTTATACTGTCTTTTCTTCCTATACTTATATTTTCCTTTATGGAGTCTGAGAAGAGGAAAACATCCTGCATTACAACCGAAAGATTGCGTCTGAGGCTCTCCGTTGTGAGGTCCTTCACATCGTTTCCATCAAGCATCACCCTTCCCTCCGTTGCGTCGTAGAAGCGCTCCATAAGGTTGATAATCGAGGTCTTTCCAGAACCGGTCACACCCATTATTCCGAGAGTCTTTCCGGCAGGCACCGTAAATGATACATTATTTAAAACCTGTGTATCATTGATGTTAAATGACACATTATCGAATGTAACCTCTCCTCTGGCTCTTCCAATATCCTTTGCTCCGTCCTTGTCTGCAATCTCCGGCTCCTCAGCCCATATCTTCTTTATCTTCTTTGCAGAGGCAAGACCGCTCGCCAAATCGGCACTCAGCCAGCCTATCATCTCCATAGGCCATATAATATTGTTCGCATACTCTGTAAATGCGCCAAGGTCGCCAAGGCTTATCTTATCCGTGATAACAAAACCGCCGCCCACAAGCACTACCAGCAGAAGCAGAAGTCTCGTCAGGAATGATATGTTAGGATTGTACTTGAGTGATATCTTAGACTGCTTCATGCTCAGGTCATAATAGTTCTTATTATGCTTTCTGAACTTTTCTATCTCATAATCCTCCCTCGCGAATGCCTTTACAACACGCACACCTGTAAGATTCTCCTGAACAACGGTTGTGAGTGCCGCATTCTCCTCCGACAGATCGTCATACACCTTTCCTATCTTCTTTTCAAGCACCACTGCCGTATATGCCACGATAGGCATGATTACCACCGGAATAATCGTGAGCACCGGGCTTATGCTGACCATGCACACCAGCACACTCACTGTGTGGATTACACACTCAATAGCCAGCATTCCGACATAGCCGAGCGCACCCCACACATTGTCAACATCATCCTTCACACGCGCCATCAGCTCTCCGGTGTTGTTTTTATCAAAAAATCTTGTGGAAAGCTTCTGCACATGCTTGAAAAGTCCCACCCTGATCCTGCTTCCTATACTCATACTGGTATAGTCGAAGGTAAATTCCTTGATAAACTGGAATACCGCCCTTCCACAGCCTATGGCAAGCAATCCGGACAGCAGCCTCATAAGAAGCTCCGTCTGTCCGCCCACGATAACATCGTCGATGAGCGACCTTGTTATGAACGGATACACCATATCCAGACCGATACTGCACAGCATCGCAGCAAGAGCTATCAGGTACAGATACCAGCTCCTTGCGATGTACTTACTCAATTTCATAAATAACCTCCCTCTCTGTCACACTGTGGTGACATATTATTATCGAAAACACTGCCCTATGCATGTTCCCATCCTGTCCGGCAGCCGCTTACATATCCAAGCTTACTGCCCTGCTTCTGCCACGAAAATACATACACATGAAATTCTGCATTGCTTTTGCGGAAAAATCAATCCGGCTCTTAAGCACGCAAAAAAGCCGCATAGTCGAAACGACCCTGCGGCTTAACTTCATGCAAATAGTCTAAGCTGTATCAAATATTATATGACCTCATCATGTTATATAATCCCCAATACTCACCCATACTCCTATGCTGTATGTATATCCGAGGCAGTCCCGATAAAATATACTGTTAATGTTCTTACTGCTAAATTTCTTAACTTAATCATCGAGCCTGTCTCCTTTCTTTTTTTATAGTTTGTTGATTCATAAGTCCTTTTCAGAATACTCTTGATGGAAATAAAAGTCAACAGTTTTTTTATAATTTTTCGGCACACCATACTATCTTGCCATCTGGTCCGAATGGTCCTTTTGCAATACTAATCCGCATTCTATCATCGGAAAATCTTGTTGCAAAATCTTTTCCATAATCCCAAAACACCAATATAAACCCATTTCCATCCTTTGCCGGGTCACAGTGATAATGCTTAGGTAGAATATATTTTATCCTGCCGTCCTCAATAGAAGCCCTCTGTCTTGTCATGCCATCATACATAGGAATAGAAAATATATGCTTTCCTCCAGGTTTAAGAACACGTTTCATTTCCTCAAACGCTGCATTTATATCCACAACATGCTCAAGAACATCACTTGAAATCATCAAATCTATGCTGTTATCGGAAAAAGAAAGATGTTGAATATCTTCATTTCTGGTACCATCCTCCAGTACGGTTCCAAATGGTATTTTCTCAGAGTAAAATGAACGTATATAATTCTTTCCGTATTTCTTTAATTTTTTTCTCAGAGGAGAATTATCATCCAACTCAAAAATAATTTTCCCTTCAAGCTTTCCAAGCTCATCTATTGCCTCTGAAATATACTCATATCTTCCATTAGCCCGGCAGAAAAGGCATCTCCTCATCTCGTCATCAACGCCAAACTGAATAATAGGAGCTATTTTACCACAACACCTGCACCTGCGTATACGTGATTTGAGCAAATATTTTGGTTTTACATACATTCTTATTTTTTTTAATATTTGTTTCATTGCCATGTCACAATCCTCCTCATGCGTTATAAAAAACAAGCAGAATAATTATACCCCCCCCCCCCC
>CEAF01052694.1_pt1 | contig 37794 bp, 54 predicted proteins | sample 557431 | NCBI WGS metagenome assembly CEAF01 (sample SAMEA3182068, study PRJEB8094) | gut metagenome | biome: human; feature: gut; material: Stool; isolation source: human stools | place: Canada | collected 2013-11-18 | reverse complement strand
GGTTGCTTATCACTCGCAGCAACAGTTCAGTAGTTTATCAGAACTTTCTGTTCATGTCAAGCAGTTTTTTATTTTTTTGAATTTCTTTTCAGAAATCCGTGTTGCTTTTGTTCGCCGCAACAGTCATAAAGTATATCAGGACTGTTTGTCGATGTCAAGTAGTTTTGTATTTTTTTGATTTTCTATTTCCTTTCCATAAATCATTCGCCATAATGCAGCGTAGATTAGAGGGCTAAGCTCTCTAACCCGCTTTACACACAATTCGTGTGCTACGTGGAAAAAAATAGGGCTATCGTGGAACATTCAGAACCACGATAACCCTTGATTTTACTAGATTTCTTAGAACTTGCCAGCGTTAGCAGCTTCCTCAACGGAAGCTGTCGCATGCAGTTTTTCTGGGTTTTTCGCGCCTTTTGTGTATTGCGCGTTGTTTATGTTCCGGTGTTACCCGGTTTTCAAAGGGCTTTCACAGCCGCGATCAGAGCCGCGCGCGTCTTCTTTCCGCATTTCTTGTCCGGTTCCTTGGTGCTGTACGTTTCCTTGTGTGCTGCCTGGAATGCCACCAGTGCTGCTTCTGTTCTCTTACCGAAGGATCCGTCAAGATTGCTTTTTCCTTCTTCTGTGTGCGATTTCAGAACGCCCGCTTTGATCAAGTGCCACTGTAACCATTTTACATATTCCACCTTCTGTGCCAGTCTTCCCCGGTACAGGGTGTATGTCGGTTCTGTATACGGCGTGCTGTAGTCCTTCGGGGCTTCGTTCTGCTCCAGATCTTCGTAGATCAGATCAAGGTCAACGCTTGTGCCGATTCCGTCCACGCGTCCTGTTGAAGAATACTGCCATCCGAAAAGTTCCTGTGTGATCTGCGGCTTGTATTTATCGTTCGGCGTGTCTTCCAGCTGCATTTCCTTTTTTGACGGATAGCGTGCCACCCAGAATCTACAGGAAAACGCTGTCGGATCCAGTACGTTTTTGTACCAGTCCACATTGCAGTAAATACCGAATTCATACCCGGCGGCTTCTATGATCACTTTAGCAACTTTTATAAGTGCTGTCAACTTCTCTTTTCCCAGCGGGCGCAGCGTCTTGTCTTCCATGTCCCACCAGACTGTACAGTCCTCGACGCCGCATGATTTCAGTAGATCGACGACCTGCTGTGCTTCTGTCTCCTGTTTTTCCGGCGTAGTTCCATAACTGTACTTGTAGACATCAAACGGGATCCCCTGCGCCCTAACTCCAGCCAGATTGTTGTGAAACTGATAGTCTGTTTTCCCGGATCCTCTGACTGAACGCAGTACAGCGAAGGCGACGCCCGCCGCCTTCACCTTCCCCCAGTCGATCACTTTCTGATTGTCTGAAACGTCAATCCCTCTTCTGGTTCTCTGTACTGTCATTTCCGAATTCTCCTTCCTGTTTTGCATTCATGATCTTTTCTGTTACTGCAAGTCCTTTTACAAGAACAGGCGGTACATTGTAACCGCATTCTACAAGGTTCTCCAGAATGCTTCGTGCTTCATTCACGATCAGCATTGCAACCACCCACCATCCGATCATTGTCAAGAATGCCAGATTGATTCCCAGCACGTCGTTTCCTAAGTGTACGAACACGCCGGAAATAATGAAAGCCACAAGAATGATCGCCCAGTAGCCCAGCTTCTTTACAATGCCGATCAGCCCTGTTTTGCTGCTTTCTTCCTTCTTCTTGTGCGATTTATACCAGCCAGTAAGCCAGTCAATCACATTCAGCAGCAAAAAGGCTGCGAATACATACCAGTAAATACCGAATACGGCTGTCAGAATCGCTACGGCTGCGCCTGCGATCGCGTTGTACTTGTCCATGAATCCCTGTGCATAATTAGTCATTTTCTTGTCCCCCTCTACATGCTTTCGCCGTTTTCGTCGTAGCCGTCCGCTTTCAACGCTTCGATTACAGCTTCTTTGTATTTCTCCGGTACGTCGTCGATCGTGATATATGTTTCTCCGTCCTCTGCGCCCTTCTCAATCACACGCTTTGCAACTTCTACAATATGTTTTGTAGGAACGCTGCTGATCTCTCTGGATCCAACAATCACCAATTTTACATATACGCTTGTCATACTTTATTTTCCCCCTGTTCGTAAATTTCCGCGATCCCTTCCATGATCGCCCGCTGGTTGTCTGCCGTCTTCATTACCTCTTCGTACAGCGCCGCTACAGCTTCCAGCTGTGCTGTTGCGTTGTCCTGCATCTGTCGTGCCAGCGGCGTGTCAAGCTGTGCCACTTCCGCTGCGTATTCTTCGTACTGTGCCAGCGTCATGTCTGCATATTCATATACCCAGACTTTCTGCTTTCCTGTTTCGGTTGTGCGTGTTTCTCTTGTGATGTTCCGGCGTACTTTGATACGACCTGTTCCCATGATGATTTCTTCCGGGCGTGCCGTTTCGGTAGTTTCACCGGGTTTCCAGTTAGGCTGCTGCATAGTTCGCACTTCCTTTCTTTCCATGTTTGGAAACTTTCTTTTTCAGCTGCTTTATATTTATAAATGGACTGATCCAGCATGCAAAGACGTTGTACGAATTTGTATGCTTAAAATAGCCCATGCGGCTGATCATGCTGTTGGCGTCCAGCCAGTTGATCTTCTGCTTTTTGCTTATTTTCCTTGCTTTTCGTGTGATCCTGTACAGAATCGCTTTTCTGATCGTCGTTCGTGTCCTTCTGAACAGAAATCCCATGAAGTCCAGTGCGCGTCCGATCTCCCTTGTTACTATTTTCTTTTTCCCGTGTCTGTCGATTGTCTCCACTTCGTATTCCTTCGATAATGGGAAGATCTGTTTTGTGTCTTTTATGATTAGACCCAGCTTTTCTTCGCAAAATGCTTCGATCCTCTCCAGCGCGACTTTCAGATCTCTTTTGTTTGCTCCGAAACACACTATATCGTCAACATACCGGACGCCGTATTTTACGCCGCAAGCATATTTCGGCACTTTCCCGGCTGTTTTCCCTTTTCTCTTTGTTCTGGCGATATATTGCGCTGTCTTCTTTTCCTTTTCCGGTTTCCAGATCTCCTGTTTTATGTAATGATCTAAGTCTTGCAAATAAAAATTCGCCAGCCATTGACTTGTATAATAGCCCAGCGGCAAACCTTCCGGCACAGCGTCAATAATAATGTCCAGCAGGCGCAGTGTTTTTTCATCTGCAATCACTCTTCGCAGCTTTGCTTTTAATCTGTCGTGTGGTATGCTCTCGAAGAAATGGCGAACGTCAATTTTCAAAACATACTTCGTGTTTTTCCGGTCATTTCTGATCCAGCGTTCAATGTATTTCTTCCCATAATGCGCGCCGCGTCCTTTTATGGATCCGCAAGAAAATTCATACGCGCCACGGTTTAGAACCTTTTTCAAAGTCGGATCTTTTGCAAGTTCTTCTGGTTTTGGTGCTAAGATCTGTATAATTGCATGGTGTACCACCTGTTCATATTTGTAGTACGGCTTTATGATCCTGCGCTTTTTCTGCTTGAATCCGTCGTTGATCTCTTGCGGTATGTGGTGCGCTGGTCTGAATTCTTCTTTTTTCAGTATTTCATGCAATATGCAGACATGTTCGTCTATATTATTCAGAATCTTGCGCACGTCCCGTCTGTTTTTCTTTCCTTTTGCTGCTGCATAGAATGCCTTTTTCAGATTTTCTTCTGAAATAATCTTTTCGTATAGATTTTTGTAGGTTTTCATGGATCTTCCTTTCTATTCCCTCTAGGGCTTTCCACTCTGGTACTTGCCCCGCCTACTTCGGGGTATCATTTCAAGCCGTTGGCTTCCGAATAATGTGTGCATTATGTTATTGATCCATTTTTTACAGAAATGAGCGCGCGGAAATGTTCCAGTTCGTATTCGACACAAGATTGTTGACATTCACAGCGCCGCCGCAAAGCAAGGAATTGTTGCAGCTGCCGTCCACAATCGCGGCAGGCGACGGAAAACCGCGCAGACGCACACATAACCCGTGTATCTTTCGTATATTGTAGGGTACACGGGGGCTGACCGCCCCCGATCCCCCGTTTTTAACTGCTAGGCTTTTATATCAGAAGCCGTCGCAGTTGTAGGTGTTTTACAGTAAGGGCGCGCGGAAATGTCCCAGCTCGTAGCCGACACAAGACTGCTGACATGCACAGCGCCGCCGCAAAGCAAGGAAACGCTGCAGCTGCCGTCCACAATCGCGTGATCTACCTGTCCGGCGTTGTACCAGCCGCCGCAGCAATAATATGTGTCACTGCTGCCCCCTAACTCCGTAGGAAAACAACCTTGCTTCGTCATTACCTGTGTTTTGATGTAACCGCCGGACGTGCCGGACATTGAAAGCCCGGTGTTTATATATCCGTCTCCATTCTCGTTGTACGGTTCCGATTCTTTCACGTAATACTTACCGCCCACATAAAGCAGCCCGTTTATTCTTTCCCATGCTCCCGCCTGCTGCTCGCAGTGCATAAACTTTCGCGGCTTGTTTACTTTTGATCCGTAACCGTAAAATCTGCCACCAGTCAGCAGTGTTCCTGTTCTTGATAAATTGCTTGCCTGTGTGCCGCCCGTATAATTACCATATCCGCACGCATCCTGCTTGTTTGTGGATCTAGTGAACAATGTTTCAAGTTCCCAGCGCAGCTGCACGATCGAAAAATACCCGGTATTCCACAATGCGCCGTTGTTCTTTGCGTATGTGATTTCATTTGTACCCGTCTGGCTGTTCATCTGACCTTGACCAGCGATCGACCGCAGCTTGTTTGAAATTAAGCTGCCCGCAAACATAGGGTAGAACGTGTATGGTTCGATTGATCCGTCTGCGCGTGTGAACGCTCCGGCTGTGAAGTCGTCGTCCAGCTGCGTGTCGCAGAATAAATGGTACTGTTTGTTGTCTTCTGTGTATCTCTTTACCCAGATCAGCGGTATGGTAGCCATGGCGTTTCCTGCATAAGCCGCATTTGATACGTCGGAAGCTGTCACGCCGTCGATTTTCTTTGAATAGTCCGTGTGACACAATTCATAGTCAATCGTGCCGTCGTTTTTTACCATGTACGGACGGTTCCCGCGCAGGATCCAGCAGTTTTCTTCGCTCCATGTTCCTTCTGTCCAGCCGCCCGTATTGTCAGCCACAACGCGCATGGGTTCAAAGCCTGCATTCATTTCAATGTAGTGGATCTTTGTTTCCGGGTTGCTGTCTGTCAGATCGTCATAATATCCAAAAAGCGTGTATGCTTGCGGCACAACCTTTGCTACGTTTGCGGCGTTCCGATTGAATAACCCGTAATCATTGAACGGAAATGCTGCCACATAGTAAGTCGTGCCATTCACAAGCCCAGAATGCAGCAGCGCGTTTGCTTTGTACTTGTCAAGCTGCGTCACTTCTTCGATCAGCGTTCCGTCGTCCTCTGTTTCCGGTGCTGCTCCCTCTTTGATCAAAAGTCTGTAGCCTTTTACTGTGCAGATCAGCTGATTGTCAATCACTGTGTCTTTTGGCGGTCTTACTCTGATCTTTGCCCCGCCGTCCATTGCCATGACGTTGATCGCTTCTACATTGTCCGGCGCAATTCCATTTTTCATGTTATCCAGAATATACTTTGCTGCTGCAAAATCACTCATTTTTCACAATCCTTTCTGTTATGCCGTTTGATCCGAATGTCGTTGTTTTTGTGTATCTATCGCCGGACGCCAGCACATATTCTTCGTTTATCTTCTGTTTTGAAACAAAAGTCGTGGTCTTTACATTCCCGATCTTGTCTGTCTGTGTGATTGTTCCGTCTGTATTGAATGTCGTGTCGCATGCAGTGAACCCGGCAAGTGCTAAGTTCAAGCCGTCTTCGATCTCCAGATATGCGACGCCGCCTGCTGCCCCGACGGTCACTTTCTGCATTTTCTCGTTGATCAGCAAAAGCAGATTTCCGGCTGCGTTTCCGTCCAGAATATCTTTGATTGATTCCACCCACGCTTCAAACGCCGCCTTTTGCTGCTGTTCGTATGCCGTGAATTCTTCGTCCATGCTGTCATATCGCGTCTGCGCCTGTGTCTCCAGCGAAGCGATATTCTGCAAATATGCTGCGTATTCTGCCGTCACATCCGCTTTGTATGCTGCAAAAAACGCATCAAACTGTGCTGTGATCTGCGCGAAGCTGATCTGCTGCACTGCTCCACATACCCAGCCGCACAATTCATCATTCATTCTGGTGTCTTCGATCATGTCCTGTGTGATCGCTGTCGTTCCTGCTGCTACATTCACGCGGGCAATAATCAGATCGTGAATTGTCGCTGTGATCTCCGGTTCCTTCGCTGTGGCTGCTCCCGAATAATAGTTTCCGGTGACTGTCAGTGCTTTGATCCATCTGTTTGACAGATCCAGCTGTACGACGATATTGTCTATTCTGTTCATGTTTCCGCTTGCCGTCTCCAGATCCACTGTCAATGGCTCTGTCAAGTGGTATGCGTACCCGTCGATCCATGCGTAACCCGGCGCGATCGTCGCTGTCATATTATCATTTGCGGTTACTGCAAGCCCGCCATTAAACACACCGCTTTTGAATAACGGGTAGAAATAATCAGCCCAGTGTCGCGCATTGTATACGCGGTCATGGTCTTTTGAATTAAAAAAACTATATTGTTCTGCCATGCTTGCCCCTTCCTTTTAGTTGTCCGATAGATCTACACTATCCGGCAGAGGATCCCCGAACGTCGGGACAATGGAAAAGCCGCCGTTTTCGTAGATCTCCTGTATTTCCGTGATCCTTTTGTCCATTTCGATTCCCCATGCTTTCTTTCTGACCGTGACTATATCGCCCAGATCATAGTCTTTCTTGTATGAGAAATTCACAAACGGCAGCGTGGCTGCTTCTAAGCATTCCACGATCCCGCATTCTGCCAGCTTTTCTGTTCCTCTCTGGATCAGTGCCGCTGTATATTGCTGTGTCGTCATGTCTGTTCTTGATATGTCGCGGGCGTCTACCATCAGTTCGCGCCTGTTCCATCCTGTCGCCTGTTCGTCGATTGTCGCTTCCGCAACCGTTCGCGCCGTTCCTTCGCCGTCCCCGCATACGATCGCATGTGTTTTGTATAGCTGATCGTTTGTGGTGAATGTGGCTTTGTTAATATTTTTGTACACTTCTGAAAAAGTCACGCGCTTGTTTCCTGTCTGGTTCTCCGTGTGGTCTTTCCCTTCGTAGACTTCAAAATAATAGACTTTGTTTTTGAAATCTGCCCGGACGCGAAAACCTAAGTTGCTACACGCTGAAAGTTTTGTCAGATATGTGTACAAGTCTTTGTATGACACTTGGAAGGTCACAGCTTCGCCGATCCCCTTCTTTTCTCCCAGCTGTAGCAGCGGAAGTGGTGACGTTACGCTGATCGCTGCCTTGTCCACCAGAAGCCGCATGGCGTCTTCGTATGTGCCAGACGTGAACGCGATTACTGTTTTTATACCTCGCCTTGATAACCCGGAAGAAAGCATGCGTCCCGTCGCCGTGATCTCGTTGCTGTAATCGTCCACCGCCATTCCTTCTACAAAAGCGCTTTCGACGGATCCTGTCATGGTTAGTATGTTTCCTTTTTGTAAAAGTTCCAGATTTTTTTCTGTCAGTGCTGCGTGCAGTTCTACCGTTCCGGCTTCTTTGTATTTCCGCGTCCAGATCAATGATCTGTATACGTCGATTACTCCCTTTCTTCGTAGGGCTTGATCGTATATTTTTACCTGTTTTTCCTGTCGCATCAATACTGCTGCGCTTGCCTGTGCTGTTGCCTTTGTCTGTTCCATAATCACACCCCCCTACGGCATAACATAGCGATTTTCAAAGTCAAAATTGACGTTCATGTAATCGCCGCCGCTGTCTGCTGTATAGTTGATGTAGTTTCTTCCTGTCTCCAGCTGTACATATCCTTCGTTGTCTTCGTCCACTGTGTAGTTATAGTCGTATTCTTTGCCGTTCCTTCTCAATACCACGTCAATGTTTCCCTGTTCCGTCGTGATCACGATTTCATCATCTGGAAGCATTGTGCAAAGCAGTTTCAGTGTTTCGCCTGTCGTTACATTCATAATGGACGGATTGACCACTGTGTCTTCTGCTATGATTGTCATTTGAATACCGATTGACGTTGTGCTGTCGTTGTCCACGACCTTGATCGTCTCTTTTGATCTGCTACCAAATTCCATTCCTGCTTCCGGTATCTCTACCGCAAATTCAAAGCCGCTTTCCCAGCTTGCCATTTCAATGTGTGTCGCTGTGTTGTCTTTGAAGTACGGATCCGGACAGATCAGCGATATTGTGGCGGCTCTTATGATCCCCGTTTCCTCAATTTCCAGCGATTCCACATAGTATTCTATTTTCCGTGTTTCTCCGTCCTCTGTGTGGTAGAAAACGCCTTGCGAATGTACCTTGAAAACCCGCGACAAAAAGTCGCGGTTTTCTCGGTAGTTTCTGCGAATATTTGCAGTAATCACAATGTTTCGCTGTTGCAAGGCTTCCCCAGAATAGCTTGATCCGTCTGTGGTGGCGTTCTGGCTTGTGTTTACCGTGTTTTTGATGCTGTATACGCCGTCAAGGCTGACCAGAAAATATTCTGTTGAATCGTGATCGTATGTGAATACGGCTGAAAGTCCGTTTTCATTTACGCATTTTACTGATTTCATGCCTTGCCCCCTTTTTATGTGGGTTTTAATTTCAATACCATTTGTCGTGTCGCATTTCGCGTCTGTCTGGCTGTTTCTGACGGTGAAAGTTCGCGTGGGCTGTATATGTTTACATTCTGCGTGAAGCCGCCCTGCTGCCCCTGCTGCGCTGTCTGGCGGTTGCTTCCGCTGCCTGCGGCAATATATCCGTCAATCGTTGTCGGTACGCTCTTTCTGGAAGCCTTGGCGAACGCGTCCGCGTTGTCTTCCATACCTTCTTCATAACCGATCAGCTGACCAGCCGCCATCTGCTTTCCGACCTGATCCCGGAATACCCGTGACGGGCTGTGGATCCCCAGCGCTTCTTTTGCTGCGTCCAACGCGCTTTTTGCTGCGTCTGCCACTGCACTTGCAAGGTTTTTCGCTGCATTCACTACACCGTCTTTGATGCCGGAAATGATGTTCGATCCCAGTTCTCCCCAGTTTACATTCTTGAAGGTTGTAAATATTGCCGTCACGATCTGCGGTATTGCAGCGACAAGTACCGGGATTGCCTGTATTAGTCCGCTAATGAGTGCGCCGATCAGCTGTATTCCTGCTGATATAATCTGCGGCAGATTCTGGATCAGCACATTTATGATCGTTGTGATGATCGTCGGTAGCATTGCGATCAGCTGCGGGATTGCCTGTATTAGTCCGTTAATGAGTGCCGTCAGTATCTGAACGCCAGCATCTAAGATCTGCGGCAGCGACTGTATGATCACTGTAATAATTGTCGTGATGATCGCCGGTAGCATGTCCACCAGCTGCGGGATTGCCTGTACAATACCTGTGATCAAAGAAACAAGCAGATTCAGTCCTGCTTCTACGATCTGCGGCAGATTTTCTGCAATCGCCTGTACAATTACAGGGATCAGATCGACTATGGATTGTATAAGTGTTGGGATTGCTTGCGTGATACCATTTATCAGATTTACAAGGATCATTGCACCTTCACTGATAATGGATGGTAGATTTTGTGTGATTGTTGATGTTATCGTCGTGATCAGCTGCGGAAGAATTGCCGCAAGCTGTGGTATTGTCTGGTTTAGTCCTTGCAGTATGCCTGTGAATAGCATTACTGCTGCGTTTAATACTTCCGGCAGTAGCTGCGGAAGCATTGCTATTGCCGTCTGGATCAATGTAAAAAAGCTGTTCGTCAACGGTTCGATCAGCGATTGTCCCAGCCCTTTTGCTTCGCCTGCAAGTTCCTTCGCTGCTCCAGATAACCCGGTGATCAGCTGTGGTACTGCTTGCAGGATCCGCGGTACTGCTGCCATGACGCGTGGCGCTATGTTGTCGATTACCGTTACCACGGAATCAACCAATTCCCCCACCAACGCGTCAAGATCTGCGTTTTCGTCCGCAAGTCCTGTCTGTAAATTCGTCCACGCCGCTTTCGCGGAAGCGATTGACCCTTGAATGGTTGTGGCTGCTTCTTTTGCTGTCGTTCCGGTGATTCCCATTTCCGTCTGTACGACGTGGATCGCGTCTACTATGTCGCCATACTGCGATATATCGTATTTTACACCAGAAATTTTCGTTGCATCATCCAGAAGACGTTGCATTTCTTCTTTTGTGCCGCCATATCCCAGCTTCAAATTGTCAAGCATTGTGTAATTCGCTTTCGCAAAGCCAGAATATGCGTTTTTGATGGATTCAATGTCTGAACCCATCTTATTTGCGTTGTCTGACATGTCAGTGATTGCCATGTCTGCTTTTTCGGCGGCTGCTACGGTGTCGCCGTCAAGGCTCTGGATCAACGCTGCGGACATGCTCGTCACGGTTTCCATGTAGTCGTTCGCTGACATTCCCGCCGTCTTGTATGCCCCGTTTGCTTTTTCGATCACGGCTTCTTGTGCCTTGATCAAGTTGTTGTACTCGTCTTTTGCTTCTGTTGTTGTCTTTCCGACGCTCTTTGCGTATTCTGATAGGCTTTGCCCGCCTGCTCCGAATAGTGTTTCCACACCGCCTACCAGCTGTTCATAGTCGCCGTAGTTTTCCACGGCTCCTTTTGTAATTGCCACCATGGCGGTTGCCGCTGCTGCTGAAAATGCCGTAAAAGCCTTGATCGTGCCGCCGACTGTTGTTGTCAGCACCGACCAGCCGCCCTTCGCTGCGGTAGTGGCTGCGCTTCCTGCTGCCTGCACTACCTGCGTCACGCTTGGCATTTTCCCTGCCAGATCGCCTGCTGCCGCTTTTGCTTTCCCGAATGCGTCCGCAACTTTCTGTACTGCCGGGTGTGCGTTTTTGAAGGCTTCCACCTTCTGCCTTGCCCCGTCAACCGCAGTTCCGATTGTTTTTACAGTCTTGCTTTCCTTCACCGTCTCGGTGATCTTCTGCTTTGCATTTCCAAAAGCTGTCGTTAGCTTATTCACTCCGGGGATCTTCTGCGCTATGTTAGCAAGCGATTTCCCGAAGTTCTGCGCCCCGGTCTTCATTTTATCGAATGTACTGATCTGACTTTTTAGTGAATCCAGCTTCTGCGCTGTGGCTGCGATCTCTCGCTGCAAGTCTCTGTATGCGTCGTCGTTTACATCTTTTCCTGCTGCTGCCATCTGCTTTTCGGCTTCTGTCAGCAGTTTCATTTTTTCTTCCGTTTGCTGTACTGCCTGTTTCAAAAGCACTTGTTTTTGTTCCAGCAGTTCCGTGTTTTTGGGATCCAGCTTCAAAAGTGAATTGACACCTTTTAGTTCTTTTTGCAGGCTGGCTGCTTCGGCGTTCGGCTTTTCAAGCGCTTTCACAAGGTTTTCAGTGCTTCCGTTTATCTCGACTGTGATCCCTTTCAGTGCCTTTCCCATTTTACCTCGGCTTTCCGAAAAGTTCACGCAGCCGCTTTCTGTCTGGCTCTGTCTGCATCAGCGTTCTTGCGTTCTCCAGATACTCGCGCCCCTCTTCCGAATGATTGCACGAATGTATAAAAGCGTCCCGCCTGTACTGCAAATAGTCGATGTACTCCAGTTCTTCGATTTCATTCATGTTCAGTCCTGTGTACTCATGTACTAAATGTTCCCAGTACGTCGGGATCTCGAAGAAATCTTCTTCGCTTGTCGGGTAGAAGGGCGGGTTTAGTTTGGGTCTGTGTCCGGGATCTTTACGAAACGCACATACTGTGCGAAGAATGCTTTCATGTCCTCAATATCCATGTTTTCTTCTACCCAGTCTTTGCTGATCGCTTCACCATTCAGATTGTTGGAAAGAATCTTTGCAGTCAGTGTGTACAATTCTTCTATTGTACGCCTGTTTGCTCCGCTTCTTTCCTTTGCGTTCTGCGCTTCTTCTCTTTCTGTGATCGTGTCCTGCATGTCCATAAGTGCGTCAAAAACCTTCTTTTTCGGCATTCCGACGACAATTACCTTGACGCCCTTTTCGCTTTTGGGATCATCAAAGGTCAATGTCATGTAGTTACGCTTTACTTTTTGAAAATTTACTGATAAATCCATTCTGCTTTCCTTCCTTTCGATTCTGCGGGGCTATGTATCACATGCCCCGCATTTCCTTGATTGTTAGCCTTTTGCTGCTGTCTGTGCTGCCAGAAACTCTGTAATGATTTCAGCTTTTGTTGTCTTTGTGATCGTGTAACCTTTTGCTGCCGCAATGGTCTTGATCTGATCTACGGTCAGCGCGTTCAATTCCTCGCTTGTGTATTCGTTCTGGTACTCTTCTTCGTACTCTTCGACAAATTCAATCAGCGTTCCGCGGCTGTCGTGCGGCTTGCAGTTGAATTCTGCGTCAATTACTGTCGCTGAATCCGCAGCAAAAGTGATGGTGAATCCTGCTGTATTTCTTCCGACGATCAGCAAATAGCAGTTTCCTTCCACCGGATCTTCATGTACAAACAAGATCACATACTGCTTGCCGTCGTCGTTGGCTGTGCCGCCGACCTTCAAGCGTCTGTACTTCTTGCCGTTTTCTCCATCCTCTGTGGTTACGACTGCCGTTGCGGACAGCTTCGCCAGTGAATTTGCATTCCATGTGAAAAGACCTGTCTTGAAGGTTGCTTCTTCGTCCGTCAAGATCTCTTTTACGACCATCCCCAGATCGTCTTTTTCTGTCGTCATTGTGGGCTTATACTCCACGCTTGCGCCGTTCTTGATCCATCCGGTGTGGTTTTCTTCTGTCATTACTTTTTTCAGAATCTCTGTGAATGTCTCCGGCAATGTTCCTGTGTATAACATTGTGTACACTTTGCCGGATCCCAGCACAACTTTTTCCTTTGATCCTTTCATGCCTTTTACCTCTTTTCCATAAAATTCATAGTGAAAATTGTTTCAAACATTTTTTCATCTGGAAGCCACTGTCTTTCCTTCTCAAATTTCCAGTTCATCTTTTCAAAGGCTTTTTCCAGCTTCCCTTCGTTTTCGTTGTCCAGTCTTTCTGCGTAAAATTCTACTGTCAGATTGTGTTCGACGATCCGGGCGTGGAAGTCGTCGCCGTCCTGTGCCGTCTTGTCTATGAACGCCACAAAAGGCAGCTTCTGTGGTTTATCAAACGCCGTGTCTGCTACTGGCAGTTCTGTTTCTGTCTCCAGATATGTTTTGATGTCTGTCATTCCCACAGTCCTTTCATTTTTTCGTCAAGCACCTGTTCTGCGATCTGTCGCCCGTATTTGATATGCTTTACGGCTTTTGTTCGCTTTGTTCCGTCGCGTGTCAAGTGTCCATTTTCCAGTAAATGTGTCAGCCTGTAGTGTGGTGCTTCCACGTGCCATGTTGCACTGTAGCTGTGGCGCCCTGTCAGCTGCCGTTCTATTGCAAAATGTCGCTTGTACTCGCCTGTTTTGTAACCATGCCCCGGTGTCAGATATTGTCCCGCCGTTTCGTTGCATGCGTCGGCTGCGTCGTCAATCGCCCGAAAAAACCTTTCTTCGTTCTCCCGCTCCCATTCCAGCAGACTTTCTGCAAGCGTTCCGGTCAGCTGATCTGGTCTGATTTTCTTTGTCGCGCCTACGTTCATGCAAAATCCTTTCGTCTGTGTTTTTCATACTCTATCAAGGACAATTTTGTGATCGGCGGCATGGTATCGTTGATCTGATCGATTTTTTCTATATCGAATTGATCTTCACCGATCACAGCGACTTCATGCGCTTTCAGATCCTTTCGCTGCTGAACATGGATCACTTTGTCAACCCGTGTGTCTGCTGCCTGTGCTGCATAATGCCGTTTCATACTGACGTTTTCTTCTCCGAATCGCAGTGGCTTTTCGTATTTATCCACCAGAAGTCCGTCATTGTTCACAGTGCATATTCTGGCGGTTCCGTCGTTGAATTCCTCAAACTTTGCTTTCATTTTCTGCCCCGCTTTCCAGCGTTGCCAGCGCTTCGTCAAGTGCAAAGCCTGTCAGCTGTGACGAAAAATCATGTTCAAACTGTTCTATGGCGTTGCTGCGTCCATATCTGCAATACGAAAAAAGCAATTCGCGCGCCTGCTGATTCTCTGCAAAATCAAGCTGTTTGCCACCTATCTTCTCGATCCTGGCTTTTCCACGCTGCATGATGTCTTTTATCTTTTTCTGCATGCTTTCGTCAGCCAGTGTCATGTCCAGTTCATTCAGAATGTCTTCAAGCAGCTGTTCGTCTGGCGTTTTTGTTGTTTCATCTGCCATACTGCACCGCCTTTCAATTACAGGCAGCAAGGTTTTTTGCCCTGCTGCCTTTGCTTATTCCTTACGCCGTAGCTGCGGTCTGTGCTGCTAAGAATTCCGCGATCACTTCTGCTTTCGCAGTCTTTGTGATTGTATAGCCCTTGTATGCTGCCAGTCCCTTGATCTTCTCCACAGTCATTGCGTTCAGTTCTTCTTCCGTCCATGTGGTCTTTTCTACTTCCACGGTGTCGGTTCCCGTCACCACGGTGTATGCCGCAGGCTGTAACTCGTTAATGTCAAGCAGCAAGAATGCGTTATTGTCCTTCGGACGACCATTGCCGTACAGGAACGCTGCGTACACTCTTTCACGCTTCAAAAACCGCACGCTGTCGTCGTATTCGATAGTACCTTCTTTTCCGGTTCCGATTCCTGCAAAATACTGTTCTGCAATTCCCAGAATTGCTTCACCCTTTGTCAGTGCTTCTGTCTGAATGATTTCTGTCGGGTACGGAAGGACATTATTTGCGAATGTTCCGTCCGGGCGCTGCACCGTAGTTGCGGGCATTACTTTTTTCCAGTAATCTTCCGGGCTTACCAGCATGATCAGTGATGCAACCGTTCTGGGGCGACCGTTTCTTGTCACTGCTAATTTACCGACCAGACCGCCGTATGTTTCCGGCGTAAACTTTGTGACTTTGATCGCAGTCTTTTTCACATAACTTTCACCGTCTCCGTGTGCTGCTTCAATGTCTCTGTTCATTCCGATAGGCATTTTCACGCCTGTTCCGCAGACGATACCTTCTTCCAGACCGACGTAGATCGCATCTTTCAGCACTTCGCGCACGTAGCTGTCTAACCATGTTGCGCCCAGATCCAGCATGGACTTTGCAACCGGAAGGAATGCGGTCAAGCTGTACATTAACATGTCCAGCTTCTCGAAGGATCCTTCCAGTTCCTTTGTGATCTCCGCTGTAATGTCGCCCCAGATCGCTTTCTGCTTTCCATTTTTATTCATGATCCATTCTGTGATGTAGGATGTGTTCTTGAAGTCGATCTTTGCAAGCAGCGGGTGTTCCAGCTTCAAGCTGTCGTATACATCTTCAATGATCGTCTTCGGCATTGTCACGTCGATAGATGCAAGCGCCTGTTTCGGGTTCTCGGACTTCATAGCGCCGATCACTGCTTCATAATACTTCTTTTCCTCACTGGTCAGCTGGCGAAGTCCGCGTGCTGCCATTGCCTGTGCGTCCAGCTGCTCAACTGCTGCCACGTCTTTTGCACGCTGCAAGATCTCTTCTTCGATCCCTGCTGCCATTTCTGCCATTGCCTGTGCCACCTGTTCGGTGTCTTCGGTTTTCAATGCTTCATTGAATTTCTGTGCCAGCTGCTCGCGTGACAGCTGTTCAATGTCTTTGTTTTTCATGCCTTTTACCTCTTTTCCAGATTTTTTGCGGCTGCTTTTGCTAATAAAGCCGCCATTTTATTTGTAGACTGTTTCGGTTCAGAATTGTTTTTCTGATTCTTTTTATCGTCGTTGTTGTCTTCGTCGTCGTTGTCCTCGCTGTTATCCTCGTCGGATCCGTCGCTTGCTTCGTCGTCTTCGTCTTCGTCCTCTGCGCTGTCCTCGTTTTTCTTGCTTGCCTGCTTGCAAAATTCAAGCATCTGTGTTTTGATTGCTTTCTGGTTCAGCATTTCAGTTCGCAGCTGTAAAAGCTGTGTCTGTAGCTGCTGCATGACCGTTCCGGCTTCTTCTCCGGCTTTGCTTGATACTTCGTCTGCGAAGCCCTGTTCTACCGCCTGTTCTGCTGTCAGATACGTTTCAGTATCCATCATGCTTTCCAGTTCTTCTTCTGTGATGTTCACGCGCTCCATGTAAATTTTTCTGTTTCCTTCCATGAGCGTGTCCAGATCGTCTGCTGCTTTCCGCAGCTGATCTGCATTCCCGGAAACCGTCGTCCACATGTTGTGAATCAAAAGGCTGGTTCCCAGCCCCATGACGCGTCGATCTGCTGCCTGCAAAATCACAGAAGCGACCGACCATGCGAACCCGTCAACGTATGCTACAAGTTCTTTGCATTTCTTCTGTTTCAGAAGGTTGTAAATTGCCACTCCTTCGCCTACGTCGCCGCCATTTGAATTGATGTGTACTTCTATGACGTCCGTTTCCGGTATCTCTTCCAGAACCTTTCTGAAATGTTGTGCGCTTGTTTCGCTTTCGCTGTAGTTCCACGTCCACCAGTCAAAGTCTCCGTACTTTGTCACATCATCATAAATGTACAGCTTATGTACATTGCTTCCTGCTTCCTGTCGCAAGCTATAATGTGCTTTCTGATTCTTCAAACCTTATTCACCCCCTTTCACGTCTCCTAAGTGTTCCATTTTTTCTGCTTCTGCATAGTTCTTGGTTATGTAATGCTTTTGTGACCAGTCAGTCTTCAAAGCTGTGTCACCCAGTTTCACGCGCAATTCGTCGATACAGTACAGCCCGGACGATAGCAGCTTGTCTGAATTCGTCGCCTGCTCGAAAATATCAATATGCTGTATACAGTTCGTGTTTACGTCCATGTAGTTTCCTTTTGTGAACTGCTTTTCCCCATATTTTTTGCGCGTCACTTCGCTTCCGATCCGCTGGCATATCGGATCAATAGCGAACGTCAAAAAGTTTTTCGTGATCTTCTCGACGTCTGATACATCCCCCAGCATAAGTGCTTTCGGGATCTTGTATGCCCTGCCCGCCATTTCAAATTCATAGTTTATACGCTCGTTCAGATCCGCTGGTGTCGGTGCTGTTGTCTGCTTCGTTACGTCCGTGTATGTGTACCCCGTCTGTAATGGCAGCACCGCTGAATCCGTATCATAAAAAGGCTTGAATCTGTCTGTGATCAGCGTTTGCAGCTTTGTCGTGAAGTCCGGCTGTGCCGCTGTCTGTGCATCAATATTCAGTATTCCTTTTTGCGCTCCAGCACGCAGAACGCTTCTGATCGCCTTTGCCACCGTCTGCCCGTATGCTGTGTACGATCCTTCCAGCCGCCGTCTGGCGTTTATGTTGTCCAGTTCCAGATATATGACCTCATGTGACAACATGGATCTTTGCATGGTCAGATCTCCGATCGTGATGTTGTTGAAAACGTCTTCGCGGAAGCTGTAATGTGTCCGTGTGAAACTGTCAGCAACGTACAATTTCCCGCCGACTTCTACGATCAGCGCTGCGTTATCATATAACAGATTTGTGACAAACTGCTGCCAGAAGTCCCCGGCGTTCTGGTTCTGGTTCGGTTCGTAGTTCCACAGGTAATATTCGCCCTTTTTCTCCGGGATCCCTTTTATAAATGTTCTGAACTCGCATTTGCTGATCAGACTTGCGATCATATTGATGGCGCATGCTGTCGCAAGTTCCTTGAAAAACACTTCTGTCAGTTCTTCTTCGATCTGTGTTGTAACGTTGATCGTTGATTCTCTCCCGAATGCCCGCAGAAAATAATCATTCATGTTCATTCTTCCTTGCACCCCCTTTCTACATTGTGAAGAGTGGCAGCACGTCCGCTGATCCCTGCTGTTCCGGGATCAATTCATGCTGCGTCATAGCTGCTACGAATGCGAAAAATCCGTCTGTTTTTCTGCTTTTCGCTTCTATCTTCTGGTATTCGTAATTCCCGTATTTTTTTGACTTCACTTTCTTTGTGTTGTTCGTATACCACCGCATGATCGACGAATCGCCGTATACTATGTTGTGATTTCTGAATCCGCTGTCTATGATCGGCTCTACTTTTATTTTGTCCGAAGGTCTGACCAGCTTTATATTTTTGTTTTCATAGGTGAAGCCGTAACGCGCAAGCGCCTGTTTCATCAAAGCGAATCTGTAGTCGTCCAGTGCAAGCATAGGGATTGAATAAAAGCCCATCTGCTCGCCTATCCACTCCGCGATCAGTTCCGGCGCAATCTCCGGGGCGTCTACGAATTCCAGTTCCCCGGCTTCTTCTGCTTCATGCAGCGGGTATTTTATCCGCGGCAGATCTGCGCTTTTTAGGCACACCCACGTTTTTTGCTTCCAGACTACCTTTTCACCGCGCTTTGTAAGCACTCCAGCTGACGCAAAGTCATTGATCTTTGTGTAGTCAATGCCAGCCACAGCAATTTCTCGCGCTTTCGGCGGTTCTACTTCCTGCTTTGTTGCCAGAATATTGTCCCAGCTTGTCAGTTCCACTTCTCCGTTTCCCTGTCTCCAGTTCATACGCTTTGTCATAAAGTCGCTGGAAGACGATCTGTTTTCCAGCCATTCTTTATATTCTTTTCGCGTCTCTTCAAGTAGGTTCGGTAGATACTGCAAGGACGGGTTCGGCTTGTGCCAATTTTCTTCGACGTGTACTTCTTCTGGATCGTCCAGCATACAGATAAACGGCAAGAAGCCGTTGTCTTCAATTTCTCCGTCCAGAATCTTTTTTGCTTTCTCGATCAGATCATCCAGTACACCGTCGTTGACGTCTCCGTTTGTTGTGATATAGGTTCGCCGCGGGTGTGGTTTTTTACCCAGCGCTGTTGTAAACACTTTGATATTGTCGTAACTTTCATACGCGTGTACCTCGTCAAAATCTACCTTCCCGGATCGCAAGCCGTCTTTTGACTTTGCGTTGTTTGTCCGGTATTTTATTTTCGATCTTGTCTTTCTGCACTGTATTTCAGATTTTGTCCAGCGAAAAAACTTGATCAGCTTTTTTCTGTGTTTCTCCAGCACGTTGTAAATGTCGTCAAAGGACGTCCGCGCCTGTTCTTCTGCTGTGGCGCATATATCGACGTCGTACTGCTGCAAATTGCTGTACGGACTGATCATGGCGAAGTCTTCAAACGCCAGATAGCCGTTTTTTCCTGCTCCCCTCGCTACGAATATTAACAGATCCGGGAAACGCGGCAGCCCATCTTCACGGAACACGCAGCAATGCAGTGTGAATACAAATTGTTCCCACTCGAACAGTTCAAAATCGAAGTATTTTTGCAAACCCATGTACTTTTTCAGCTGTTCTGTATCTATGGTCAAATTTTCGTTTTCAAAGCACTTTTTAACGAATTTTATTAGTTTTTTTTGCCATTTGCAGCACTTTTTTACACCGTTTTTGCCCTCATTTTCGACCAGATCTATGTACTTTTGAAGTTCTGGGACGTCTCTATAATTCGTCGTCAAAATCTCCACCACCTATCGTGGCGTTTGCTTTCAGCCCCAGTTCAGAAAGTAGTTTCAGCATTTGCGCGTTTGTCTTATTAAACATGTCCACTGCTTCATTTTTCTTATAACCGGACTGACCGCCGCCGTTGTTATATTCCACGATAGTTCCGCGCTTTTGTATGTCTGCGATCAATAATGTTTTCGTGACATACATAGCCATGTAATCGGCGATCATATCTTCAAAAAATTTGCCGTATGTGCCGTTTGCTTCCAGCTGATCCCGCAGGTCTTTTTCGATCTCTTTGTACGGTTTTGATCGCGTGATTTTTTTAACTTCCGGCTTTCTTTCATCTGCCATATATACCACCCCCATTACATGTGCGCGCGAATCTGTTTTGTCTACCCCTTGCCCCGTTTCCCTTCCGGCAGCAAAAATCTGTTTCTTTTTGACCGGGGGGATCGTCACCAGCGTTCTTCGTTTGTGAAATGTTTCTTTTCACTGGTGATACGTTTGTCTGGGTGCTGTTCGTTGTGGCATGCTTCACACAATGGGATCAAGTTCTGATACACTACGCCGTTGTAGGTGTACGTCCTCGACATAGCAAGTCGCGGGTGTTTCCTTACCCACTGCACATGATGGACGCTGCGCGCTCTGGTGTGGATGCCTTTCTTTTTACAGAACTGACATTCATAATTGTTTTCTTTCATCACCTGTGCGGACAGTTCCCGCCACTCATGCCACTTGTAAAACTTATATAATTTATTTTCTTTTATCAGCTGTTTGATCCATGCTTCCAGCTGGTCTTCTGTTATCGTCATGTCGAATGTCCTTTCGTGATACGGTGCAAGCGGCGACGCCTGCACCGATCGAAGGAAAGCTGCAAACAAAAAAGACACACTGCACAAACCTTTTCGTTGTCTGTGCGTGTGTCTTTGTCTTGTTTACTGGCTTATTATACCACTCTGTACGTTTTATTGCAATTTCTTTTTCCTGCCGCCTGTGCGGCTCTGTGGCGTCTCCAGCGTTGCTTTATTGTGCGCCTGCTCCCACCTTTTACGAAAACGGTAGTTCTTCGTCTATTCCTTCCGGTATGTTCATAAAACCGTTTGCGTCTGTCTCCGGCTGTGCTGGCGCTTGCTGGTTTCCCTGCTGCCCTGCTGCCGCTTTGCTTTCTGCAAACTCCCATTCCTCGACAATGACGTCTGTTGTGTATACTTTGCCGCCGTCTTTGTTGGTATAGCTGCCCGTCTGTATTCGACCGGAAATTTCCAGCTTTGTTCCTTTCTTGCAATACTTTTCCAGACTTTCCGCGCTCTTCCCGAATGCTACGCATGATATGAAGTCTGCACCTGCATCCTTCTTCCGTCTGTTCACTGCCAGTGTGAAGCGTACAATACAGATCTGTTCCTGCGATTCCTGCCCGTTCGTCCAGCGCGATTGCGGATCCTTTGTCAGTCTTCCTGTCAAGTCAACTTTGTTCATTCTTCTTCCCTCTTACTTCTTCCGTCCGATCCATGCCATAAGCACCAGTGTTGCACAGATGATGGCTGTCATAATTACCATAGTGTAGTTGATCATGTTACTTCCTTTCTGCTGCCCTTGCAGCGAATAATATTGCAAACGTGACCGGGAATGCTACGCCAGCAATTATGCTGTATCTTGTCAGCTGCTTTCGTTCTTCCTTTGTCGCGTCCTGCTTCGTCTTCTTTCTGGTAATCAAATACATGTAGTACCCTGTCCCGATTGCCGCTTCCGCATACAGGAATGCTGCTGCCGCAATCGCTATCACTGCCGCCGCGTTCATTCTTCCTGCCTTTCCGTGTACTGGATCAGCTTTTCTGCCATGGCTGCTGTCTGTATTGCTTCTGCTGCCATTGCCTGTGCGCTTTCCCGTATTGCTTCCGCAATCTCTCTGATCTGCTTCGGTGACTGATTCATCCGCGTTGCCTGCCACAGTGCATTCAGATTCATTCCCGTTTTCCGCATTTCGTCTTCCGTTTCCTGTGCTTCTTCCAGAATTACTGCATACCCTTCATGCGTACTGTTAAATCCGGGGAACGCCTTATTTGCTGCTGATAATTCGTTTTCAATGGCTTCTGTCACTTCTTGGATCAATCCATGTCTCATTCTTCTTGTCCCTCTCTTTCATATAGTCCCGTAATGCTTTTACTGCTGCCACGGCTGCTGTTGTTGCCGTGACCATCACGCCTGCTGCCATAACTGCTGCAATGACAATCGCTGCTGTATGCTGCGTCATTTTTCGTCCCCTTTCTCTGCTCTGTCCTTCCTTGCCTGTGCCTTGTTCACGATCAGACGTATTTTAATTACTTCTGAATCTTCCAGATATTCGCACACGTTCGCAAGATCTGACGCTACGGCGAAGCGCTGTTCTTCTTCCTGTGTTACCTCGCGCCCCACGTCTCCTGGCGGCAGCGTTTCTGCTGCCTGCTCCCCGGTTGTAATTCCTGCCACCTTCTCGCCATTCAGATTGATGTTGACTGTCACTTCAATTCCATTCACCTTGTTTCGTCTCCCTTCGTCAAATTGTAGATCCGCAGTCCAGCGCCCCGTATTCCATTTTGCGTCGCTTGCAATCTTGCAGCATTGCTTCAAGGCAGCGCAGATCGTCTTCGTTCAAGTAGATGTAGTATTTTTCAAGCATTTTCAGTGCATGCAGGCGCCGCGCATTCTCTTTTTCTTCTTCTGTTGTGTCGGTATCCGACGCCGACGGCTGCATCTGTGCCAGTGTGGCTTTTGTGTGTTCCTCTTCTGTCTTTTCTTCCTGCTCTCCGGTTGCTTCTTCCGGCTCTGTGTCTTCTTCCGGCGCTGCTGCCGCATCCTTCTTCCGTTCGATCATTTCCTTGATCTCGGTTCCCTTTATGTCTTCGCCTGCTGCCGCACGCTCTGCAATGTCGTTCTGTTCCTCTTCTGACAGACTGCTTGCCGCTGCTGCCGCCGTCACTCCGATTGTTCCGGCTTCAAATTGTTCTTTCAGTGCATCTGTTCCGTTGTTGTTGATCCTGTTCCAGTCTCCCACGACTGCTGCCGACGTCTTCATGATCTTTGCTATGTAGTCCCGGACGCGGACGCCTTTTTCCGGCAGAAAAGATCCTTCTTCCTTCGCCTGCGTCAAGACCTCTTTCCATTCTTCCGCTTCAACCATCTTGTCATAATCGGTGTAGTGCCTGTTGAATGTGTTCCCGATCAGCATGTACAGTCTGAATTCTGTTTCCGTCATGTCCTTGTATTTGCAAGGTACTTCCCGGTATTCTTCTTTCCCGTCCTTCACAAGCAGATCTACTGCTGCGTATCTTCTGTGACCGCCAGCAAGTTTGTATTCTCCGTTGACGCGTCCCAAGATCAACGGATCCAGCAGCCCGCCCGCCATTTCGATTCCCGCTGCCAGATCTTCAATGTCGTTCATGCTGTACTTGTTTTTCCCTGTGATCACAATTTTTCCGTAGTCCAGCTTGATTTCCTCAAAATCTTCTGTGACTGCGTTTTCGGTCTGTGCGGTTGTCTGTTTGTTCAGTATCTTTGTGATGTCAAAGCCTGCCATTTCCTTTCCCTGCCTTTCACGCTTTCTTTGTGCCTGTGTACTCTTCCATGAATTTTCTGTAATCTGTCGCTGCTGCGGATCTTGGCGAATATGTTTCAAGCGGCTGTTTGTAATATGTTGCTGCCACTGCCTTTTCGCTGTGTCTGATCCTGCGGCTGAATACGTTGTATTTGCAGTTCTTCCGCAGCCATTCTTCCGCTGCTTCATTTTCGATTGACTTTTTGTAGTCCGTCAGCAAAATTCCTGCTATTTTCAAATTGCTGTTCAGTGCTTTCAGCGTTTCGATCTGCTCCGTTATCACTTCCACACCGTCGATCGACCAGTTATCAAGCCGCACTGGGATAATTACTTCATCCGCAGCGCACAGCGCGTTGATTGTACACATCAGAATTGCTGGCGGGTTGTCAATGATGCAGTAGTCATATATTGACGCCGCCTTTTCCATGTACTCTGCAAAACGGTTGTCTTGCCTGTCTTCACTGGTTCGCAGTTCGTTGTCTGCTTCTAGCAGCGTCATATTTGCGTTGATTAGATCCACGCCTGCTGCCACGTCAGTGAAAATCCCCGGTCTTTCTCTGTCAAGTATCTTTGCTGCTCCGCATTTTTCATCTTTTCTGTAGCAGTCAAAGAACTGGCTTGCGTTTCCCTGTGGATCATTGTCTATCAGTAATACATTTTTCTGGTACTTCGTCCCCAGCAGCGTTGCCATGTTCGCTGCCGTCGTTGTCTTCCCGACACCACCTTTTAAGTTGATCACCGCTATTGTTTTCATGGTCTTTCCTTCTTTCCTTCGCCTTTTTGTTTTGATATGCTGCTTTTCTGTTCGTTCCGTTCATGTCAGCCCATTCACATGTCTTCGCCTGCTTCTTGTCGCCGTATTTCTTCCCGCAGACTTCGCACATGTACGGAAAACGCCGTCTTTTTGAATTCCAGTCAATTATTGCTTTCGGCATCCTGCCACCTTCAATCGTATTCCGCAAAGGCGACATTTTGCAGGACACATGCGCAGCAGTCTTCGTGTGTCTCCGCTTTTGGACTGTCTATGCAGCACTCTGGTACAAAATCACTACCGAATACGCAGGATCCTTTCGCTGCTGCCATGCACAGCGCTGATCTTATGTTTTCCGTGTCCTCGCTGCTGCAATATATTTCAATGCGCTTCTGCGGCTTGCAGTTTTCGTTCATTGGATCTGTCAGAATTGTTCTGCTGCCCTGCAAGTACGCTTCCAGTTCTGCTGTTGCTTCTGTGCCGCCATAGCATACCGTCACTTTGTAGCCGTATTCCTTTAGGTTCTTGATCCATTCTTTCTGCGCTTCCGTCGGTTTATTGCTGTCGTACTTCATTTCGATATACAGCCCGGCGTACCCGTTCATGGGTACTGGCAGACACAGATCTGGGACGCCTGCTTTCACTCCCATTGCCTTGAAGCGCGCCGCTTCTGCCTGGTTTCTCTTTCCACCGTTCGGCACATGATAAAGCATTTTCAATTCTGGGAACCTCTGCAAATTCCAGTTCGCCCAGTCAATAACGCCCATCTGCTCCGTGTCTTCTCCGCGTTTCAGATTTCCGTACATTCTTTTTGCTCCTTCCTGCTTTTATGCTCCGTACATCAAGCCTGTGTCGCGCATTTTCTTTGCAATTTGCCGCGATAACGCCTGCTGTATGCTCTCGCTGTCCACGAATGCAGTTTTGATTGCTACTTCCGGCTGTTCCGGTGTTGCCAGCGCGGCTGCTCCCAGTGCTGCGTCTGCTGCTCCCATTTTTAGCGGCAGCGCTGATTCTGCGTACATTGTGAAAAGTTCCACGCTGTACCAGCATTTCTGCTGTTTGTCGTTCTTCAAGTATACTTCCGACGCTTCAAACCCTTTCTTGCGTCTAACGTCTTCAACGTCATACTTCTTCCCGACTGTCAGATTGTCTTCTGGTCTTCCTGCTTTGTACTTTGCTTTCATTGTCCTTTTTCACCTTCTTTCATGCTTTCGATCAGCTGTTCAAGATCTTGTATGTTCCCATGTGTGCCGCATCCTTCGCACCTGTCCGCTGGTGCGTTTCTGTCCGGGCAGCTTTCGCAAGTTTCTTCTTCCTGTTTCAGCTGCTCCAGCAGTTCTTCAAAATCTTTCTGCTGTGGTTCTGTCATTGCTCTTTTCACCTTCCTTCAATGGTTTTCTGTATTCTCTCAATTCTTCCAGAATCAGATCACGCGGTAATATGTCCCTGCAGAAGTACGCCGTTGCAAAGCTGCTGCCTTTCTTGTATTCTTCCATGCTCTCTGCGTTGTGGAACCCGATCCGCTTGTCGAATGTCAGAATCTGGATCCCGTTTTTGAAATACCTGTATCTACCAACGCCCTGCAAGTTATTAAGCGGCAGCAATACCGCGAACGGCTTTTCCAGTTCGTACAGTCTTTCGATCACTCTGTCTTTCTGCGTGTATGGCGGGTTGCTCACAATCACGTCGAAGTCTTCCGGCTGATATGTGAAGAAGTCCTTCCCGTCGTCTATGCTGCTACGCTCGACTTGCCACCCCCCCGCTTGAATGTCTGGAAGTACGCTGACCATTCGCAATCGAACGGACACCAGATTTTTTTCGTTTTCGGTATGTATTTTGTGATCGGATCGACCGCATAGAACGGCGTGTACTGTTCGTTGCTCTCTTCCGTCCTTGCCGCTTTCAAATATCCTGTATTCAGTCCCATGTTTATTTCCTTCCTGCTGCCTTTTGCAGCTTTTCTGTTATTTCTACTTCCCCAGTCTCCAGATTCAGCAAATAACTTTCTGATTCATCCTGCTTCCTGTATCGTCCGTCATAGATTAGCGTGTATGTGAAGTACATAAAGCCTGTTACTTCGTGCCATGCTTCCCGTATGCTGTCTTTGTCCAGATACCAACCCGAAGGAACCTTGACAATGTGGTTGAATGCGTTTCTTGAAGAAACTGTCTTTTTCTGTGGCTCTGGGATCACAAGGTTTTTGCTGCTGTTGTATCTTCTGCCCGTAAACCCTTCACATGTTTTCATGGTTTTTTCAGAGTATTTCACAAAGTATTCTGCAAGTCGCCTGTATTGCCCGTTGTCGTCCATGGGTTTTATGGTGATCCACCCCTTGTCCCAGCACTTTTTCAATAGCTGCGTGTCTATGGCGTTCAGTGTCATGTGGATATGTACCGCCCCGCGCTCCCCTACTTCTGGAACCCAGACGATCTTTGCTTCCTTCCCGGCTTTCTTGTATATCCGGCGAATGTTCCGCAGCAGCTTGTCAACGTCTGCCCGTAGTGCTTCTTTTGTGGCTGGGCGGTTCTCCTTCGTGTATTCCCATGTGATGTACAGTGATGTTCCGTCGTAGTTCGCATTTAGGATCCATGTCAGCTTTTTCACTGCCTGTCTGCTGTTTACCTTCTTCTGTGCTTCACAGGTCTTGTTTTCCTTCTGTCTTCTGCTCCCTTCCTTTGTGTCGGTTCTGACTGCATAATAAAACGTGTGCTGCTTTGTTTTTCCTGCTCTGCATATTTCATGTTTGTACGGCATTGCTGATCCCCCTGTTTGTCGTTGGAATAATAAACTTATCAAGTGTGAAAAGCGGCTGTAATGCCGCTATTTTCTTGACTTTTTCGCCGTACAATGCTATACTTTTATTAACGTTTTATTTTTATATTGTTTGTACGGTTCGCCGCTCGGAATTGCAGTTCCGGGCGGCGTTCTTCTTTTCCATTCTTCTTTTTTGTGTCGGTTGTGGATCGTGTCTGCTGTGATATGCCGTCAGATTCCGGCTGTATGGTTTACTGTGTGAACTCGTCTGTGTTGGACGTCTCGCGAACTATCTTGATCTTATCCTTTGCCATCTGCATGATTCTTGCGCGCAGGCTCGTTTTGATAGTAATAATGATCTGCTTTGCTTTTTTGTCACATACTTGGTCAATTCCTGCCAGAATGTATGCCAGCGTATCATCCGGCTGTGCATACTCTCCAGCGTCTTTTCCGAACAGTTCTTCTGCTCTCTGTTTTGCCACGGTTCTTCTGTTCGCCGTCTCTTGGTATGCCATAGCCTTTTCACATGTGCATTGCATTGTTGCCGCTTCTTCCAGCTGCGGCGCTGTCATGTCTGCGCCACCTTCTATGATCGAACTCTGACCACAAAAGCGGCAGTTTCCCGTCTTGCTTTCTCCTTTTGCCATGTTTCTTGTCTCCTTCCTCAAAATAAAAGATTTAATGCTGCAATCACTCCGTATGCAGCGAATATTGATGCAACCGCAATCACAGCCGGGATCAGCTTTTCTGCTTTTGCTTTCCGCAGCCGCCGGATCCACGCTCGTTCCTTGACCGGGTTTGTGGCTTTGTCGTCTATGTACTCATGTGCAAAGATCTTTCGGCTGTCATTGCCCCACTTTTCCACATTCTCTGGCACGTTCTCGTTGATATAGTCAAATTCAAGCCCATGTTCCTTGCACCATTCGACCGCGGCTGTCAGATCTTCCCCGCAGCGGCATGTCCACAGAATCAAAATGCAGCCTTGCTTTTTCAGTGCCTTGCAAATTGCAATTTCATTCCACTTCGGTTCAATGATCGTCGGAAACTGCGTGACTGCCAGCGTTCCGTCGAAGTCTACTGCAATGATCTTGCGGTATTCTGCGGCGCTCATAAGACAGCCCCTTTGAAAATGCGGTGAAATACAGACTTTCTCTTTGCGTCCAGTTCTGCCAGTCTGTCGCTTCCTGCTTTGTTCAGCACGTCCACCAACTGTGCCAGTTCGTCTTTTGTGATCAGTCCGGCGCGTAGGATCCCATTTGCGAAGCCTGCTGCCAGTCCGGTTTTTGCGAATACGCTTTCCCGGTCTTCCGCGTGTCTCGCTTCCTGTGCCAGTTTTGCGAACTGTTGCATTGCTTCTTCCTGCTCTTTGATCCGTCCGCGTGCCGCATGAATGAAGATAGAATCCTTCTTCACGGACATTCCGCTGATAAAACGCATGAATTCTTCCGTCTGGCGTCTGCTCATTTCATCCAGTACAATTCCTATTGTTGGTCTTTTTAACATGTTTTTTCGCTCCCTTCTGTTTTCTGTTCGTCTGTACCTTCTGCGAATCCCAGCTGTGTGACTGATACTTCGTGCGTTGTGGCAAGGTATGGCGGCTTTCCGTCCGGCATTTTCTTTTTGTACTCTCTGGACTGCATGCGTCCGGTAATTTCCACATACGCCCCGACTTTCAGCTTTGCCGCAGCTTCCGCAACGTTTCGCCAACATACGCAAGGGATATAATCTGCGCCGTGGTGGCTGTTTACCGCCACAATAAAGCTTGTGACTGCTATTTTCCCGAAGCGTGCCGTTGCTACCCGTGGATCCTTGCAGATATGCCCGCACAGCTTGACTTCGTTCTGTGGATCAGCTGGTGGATCGTTTACTGCGATCACTTTTGCATAGATGCAGATTTTCACCCGTGGTTCGTGCGGCTCTGGGTTGTCCATGTTTTGTGTTCTTACTTCGCCGCCGATCAGCACTTCTTTTCCTTTTTTGATGTTCAAAAGTGCTTTCTTCGTCCCTGCTGCCAGTCCCGGAAACTGAACGAAAAATTTGTCTTTCGTTCCGCTTGGGCGTCTATACTCCAGTACCGCTTCATACACTTTCTGCGCCCATGTCGGCGCGTCCATAACTACGCGCGGCTTCGTCGTGATGATCCCGACAATTCCTGCTGCATTGTTTTTGCTCATTTCTTTGTTTCCCCTTTCTTCAAATATCGCCATTCTTTGAAAGAATGTCGTAGATCTCCGCTTTCAGTCTTACGATCTCCATCTTTGATTTTTCCAGCTGCGCTGTGGCAGTTTCGACCTGCTCTTTCAGTTTTTCTTCTGTCTCTCGCCAGATTACAGCTTCTTTGTTGTATTCTTCTTCCTGCTCCAGCGTTGCGTCTCTCTGCTCTGACAGATCTTTTGCAAGGTTTCTGTTTTGCTGCTCCAGTCTTTCAATCCGTTCCCGCAGTTCGCGTGCGTTTTCTGTGTTTCCCGGTTCCTGCATGAATACGTTGTAAACGTCCAGCAGCTTGTCAACTCCCAGCACGTCTGCGATCATCTGTGCTGTGGTTGTCCTGCTATGCTCGAACATGACTTTGAAAGCTGGCGGCGTAAGTCTCCGCAAGTAGCTTTCAAGCGCATTCACTGAATGTCTGTCGGTTGTTCCTTGTGTTTTGTAGTTATCAACGACCATCTGCAAGCAGTCGTTCGTTGTTCCCCATCCTTCTTTTTCCCATACAGCCATTTGCTTTCCTTCCTTTCTGTGCTTAGATGTGGATTGTATAATAAAGCGTTGATTGCAGATCCGCGAAGTAATAGTCCGGCGTTTCATCCGGTTTCAGCGGTGATGCAAGCCCGCGTTTCTTCCAGTCCTTGTGCCGCAATTCCGGCACTGCTCTGAATTTCTTTACTTCGCAGCTTCCGAAGGTATCTTGCAGCTGCTTTTCTGAATCCAGCTTGTATGCTCCGACATAGCCGACAAAAAGGTCTTTTCCGTCCTTTACGATCCGCAGCCTGTCGGACGGCTCAATCAGCTGCAATATATCGTCTACTGTTGTCATGCGATCCCTCTTTTTCCGTTTCGTTCAAAATTATTTTTCTGAATATACTTTCAAAAATCGGAACTGGAATGCTGTTTCCTGCCTGTTTGTATAACGCACCATTTTTGCACCCTTGTTTACTAGGATTAGACGCTAATGCGTTGTAATAATCTTTATCTGTATATCCCTGTAGGCGCCAGCATTCAAGTTCTGTGAGTAGACGCCATGATCCGTCTGATCTCTGAATAATTCCACTGTTTGGACACCGATTTTGTTTTGTGGATATTGTCATTGCGTAGTTTTTTATCACAGGTAGCTTGTCGATCGGTGCATTATCAAAATTCATTGGATCTATTCTTGCTTTCAGACTTTTGGAATTTATAGTGTACCAATCGGCAACTTCATTGTCTGGTTGTATAAAGTCCCATATATTCCGCATTGGTGTATGTATTAAATCGGAAAATTCAAAATATTCACTTCCTAGAACTGATACGGTGAAATATCTTTGCCTTGCTTGGGGAATGCCAAAATCTCTTGCGTCCAAAAGCTCGTAGCTGCTGGTATACCCCATTTTTGCCATTTCTGCCATGTATCTGTTATGGTTATGCACCATGTACTTGCTCCGTACATTCTTCACATTCTCCCAAATCACATATCTTGGCTTCCATACGCCCATCTGCTGAATAATGTGGATCGTCTCCCACATAAGGCTTGACCGTGTTTCTGATCCCTCATCTGCCCCTTTCTGTTTCCCGGCAATGCTGAAATCCTGGCACGGACTACCATGTATCAGAATGTCCGGCTTCAAATTCCATCCGACTACGCTTTGCGTCTTGTACGGCAATTCATTGGCGAACATTGCATTGTAGCTTCTGACTGCTTTTTCGTCTATTTCTACATAGTCAATCGCTTTCACTGGTATTCCTATATTGCGAAGTGCGCAGCGTGGGGATCCTATACCGCCAAATAATTCAAGTATTTTAATCACTTCCGTTTCGCCCCCCCGAATCCTTGTTTTTCTTTCATGCGTTTTCCCCTTTCGCAAGTTCTTTCAGTACTTCCGCATTCTGCTTTTCCAGAAGTGTTTCAGCCTTCACAAACGCTTTGAATGCTCTTATTGTCAGCTTGTACGATTTTTTCTTTTCTTTTTCTTTTAATCTCTCAATGATGCCTTTTTCTATTGCGCGCTTCGCCACATACTTTATACATTCAATTTCTTTTTCTTCTCGCAGTATCTCGTCGTCGCAAATCAAAGCAGTGTCGCAACTCATTATTGCGATCCCGTTTCTCGGATCAATTATGTATACAGTCTGGTCTGCGCTCACATATCCGTAAAATTTTCTTGTTGCAATTTCCAGTTCGTACCCGCATTACTTCCGTACTCCTTTTACGCCTTTTCGTTGCTGGAGTGTGTAAAATATTTTCTTTTCCATTTTTTGCCCCCTATATCCCGGATCTGATCTGCTCCAGTTCTGCTGCCACATCAGCGCCGCTGTACTCTGCCAGCAGCTTTTCGCTGATCTGATACGTCCATTTTGTTGACATTTTCAGCGCCGTTCCTATCGGCAGGATCCCGCGCTGCATCCCGATTCTGACGAACTGATCCGAAACGTGAAGCAGTGCTGCTGCTTCTGTTACCTTGATTTTTCCTGCTGCCATGTGTCTTCGCTCCTTTCGTCGGTGTGTTTAAGCTTCCCAGATCTCATTCGCTTCTTTTTCGCAATTCCTGTCTATGAAATACTGATACAAAAATTCCTTCTGCGCTTTTGTGTATCTCTTTCCCGGTGAAGTTGTCGGGATCGCGATTCCCTGTGACGGGTTATGCAGCAGCACCCAGCCGCGATCTGTCAAAAAATCTCCGTATGAAATGTATTTGCGTGCTTCCTGCTGCTTTTCTTCGTGTTCGTCTCCGTAAAACTCCGCGACGTGATCTGTCGCCCAGCTTTCGTGTTCCCCGAATTCTACCGGGTGAAAAGTCCCGTTCGGCTCCAGCCACCCGTAATCGTCGTCGGTTTCTGACTTCATGCGCTTTATGAAAGAATCAAGAAGGGTGCTTCCGGCGCTTTCTCTTTCTTCTTCCATGTTGACGAATAGCTTTTCACCCGTTTCTTCCATGTACTGCTTCTGGGCTTCTCTCCTGTCCCAGCTTGACATATAACCACTTGCAACAAACCCCAGCTTTTCTTCTACTTGGTGCAGTTCCTTTTCTGCCTGCTCCGCTTTTTCGTGCAGCTTTTCAAGTGTTCTTGCAATGTTCCACTGTTCATCCCTCTGATCAAGATAATGGAATCTGTAATCGTCGCCCGGATATGTCCCCGTTACCTCTGCGCGCCCATCCAGAATCGCAAAAGCCAGTCCTTTTCTTTCGTTGTCTGTGATCTCGTCGGATTCAAGGCAACTTTCCAAAAGATTCATTGCATATTCCATCTTCCCTTCATAGTGGCACTTCTCCCGCGCCAGCCGTGTGATAAAATCACCGTTTATGCTGAATGTCATTGTTCTTTCTTCCATGTGTCTTCGCTCCCTTCGTTGGTGTGTGCGTTTCTCTCTGCTATGGTCAAATACTTGTCGTCGATCAGCTGATCTATGTCGATCAGATTCTGTCTGAACTGTTCTTCCTTTATATGTCGCCAGATCGTGTGCCTGCTGCCTATGTACATCAGCGATTGAAAAACATCTGTCAGCGTGTATTTTTCAAAAGGTCTGCTGCCGTCCTTTGCTATATACTGCTGATAGCATGGCAGTAACTCCCGCAGGGCTTCTTCTTCTTTCTCTGTTAAGTCATATTTGACCGTGTACTGTGTCATGTCGTGTCTCCTTTCGTCGGTGTGTGGTTTTTCTCTTTATTTTCTTTATTTTTTTATTTGTTTCTGATATAATGTGATTGTCGCCCTACGAAAGGATGTGATCGCGTATGGTAATAGACAATATTGTATTTTCGGAAGAAATGAGCGCCGCAGCCTTGACGGTTGCTATGCTCCCTTATCTTTCCTGTGAATATGAAAAAGCCTACAATACCGCCGATCCGTTGGAAATCGCTGTCAGAATATACAATGATATTCTTGATCGCTTTTCCGGCGTGAATTCTCAAAAATAGTTCGCTGCTATTTTTTGATCCACAAACCGACGAAGTATACAACCGACGAAAATACACATCCCGACGAAACTTTGCTGCTTATGCAGCACCACTAAAATACAGGCGACATTCTATGGCAAGCGTTGTGTGTCCAGCACAGCGCTTGTTTTTATATTACTTTGACGTCCGACACGCCGACCGCCGTTGTGTCTGTCATTCTTGCTTTCTTGTTGATCAGCAGCGCCCCGTTGTAGTCTACGTCAATAACCGTGTACTGCTTATTCTCGAAAATAACCTTTTTCCCGATCCACTGATCTTTCAGTTTTTCGATCCATTCCCTATAAGTTCCCATGTTCACTACCTCTCCGGCTCGTCCACTTCTGCTTCAAACCTTGCCAGCAAATCGCGCATTTCATTGTATTTCTTCCGGTTCTTTTTGATTGTCTCCATGAGGTTTTCAGCAAGTACGCACTTCGGATCCGGGTTCATTTCCACCATTTTGTCGCAGGCTGCTTCTACCTCTTCCATGGCTTTGTTTGCCACTTCGTCAATCAGATTGTAGATTTCAACGTAAGTCTGGCGGCTCATTGTCTTTGCCTGCCGTTCCGGTTTGCAGATTCCGCGCCATGTGCAACCTTCGCATTTGTCGCAAAGGACGCCGCGACCGTTTATGTCGTTGTACGCGATCATGTCGTTTTCATCTACTGTGTAGTGAATTTCCATTCCGCAAGGTGCTGTTTCTTTCAGATCTTCAATTCTTCCCATGTTTTCTTTCTCTCCTTCGTCGGTGTGTGATGTTTGTTTATACCAGCTGCGCTGCCTTGTCCTGCTCCCAGATTCCCGATTCTTCCGCAAGTCTTACAGGATCCGCGTTCACTGCGCTGCATATTTTGAAATACTCTGACGCTTCCAGCTTTCTATTTTCATTCAAGATCTGTCCTAAGACCTGTGGTGGAATCTTCGTGACGCTCGCAACATACGTCTGCTTGATTCCACGCTTTTTCATGTATGTTTTCAATGTACTTCCCAGCATTTTGTCTGTCTCCTTTCTCTGTTTCACGAATCAACGTATCGTTGATATTTGTAATATACACGACGTTTCATTGATTGTCAATACTTAAATCAATGTTTTGTTGATTTTTTTATTGAAAGTCACTGAAACGTATGGTAATATACAGATAAGGAAAGGCGGTAACACTTAAATGACAATTAACAATGAAAAGCTATTGAAGGAAAATATACAGAAAAATATTGCTTTTTATAGAAAGAAGCAGAAGAAAACACAGAAGGATCTCGCCGCAGCTATTGGTGTAACTGCTGCCGCGGTTTCAAGTTGGGAATGCGGAAACAATACCCCAGACGTCGATACGCTGTTTATGATATGCAAAGCACTTCATGTCGGTTTCTATGATATGTGTGGAATATCTGCTGATAACTCCCCGCTTACCGACGACGAAAATAATTTATTGAATACATACAAGATTCTGAATGACACAGGACGTCAAAAGCTGTTAGAACGTGCCGTAGAACTCCGGGATCTGGGCTATGTAAAAGGGGACGTAGAAAAAATGGCATAAAATACCAACAAAATGGAAAAATCATACATATTGATTTTCATACATAGAAAGGAAGATGTGACTTGAAAAAATTTTTACTTTATTTTTTTGGTATCTGTTGTGTAATTTCAAGCGTTGTCGGTTTTATACAATATGGAATTCTAAATGGTGTCACTTGTTTGATCATAGGTGTTGTGCTTATCTCATTAGCCCGCCAGCCCAGTGATCCTGCTGCCGTAGATGCTCCCGAAAATGTGCAACCGCAATCACAGCCGCAGCGAACAAAAACCATCACTTTTGATGTTGCTGGTGTTACTTTCAGCAATGAAAGTGGGCGGCTTCGCTCCAGACAAACGATATTGAAAAAAATTTCCTTTTGTGATCCACCGTTTGATTCTGGATATGCCGCACGTCTCGAAAGGTATTTATATAATGATGAACCCGCCTATTATGTATATGTGAATGATTATATAGTCGGCAACGTTCCGAAAGGTTTTATTCCTTACTTGGAGAAAAACGCCGGGCGTCCTTATATCGTGGAATATTTCAAAGTACACGGCGGCGGCAAGAAAAAATATTATGGTGCTGAAATGAGAATAAAATATACAGATATAGAAGGTGAAGAATAATGAAGAAGAAAAAATCATTGATCAAAGGACTTTCGTTCAGTCCCAGCCGGGCGCTTGGTATCTCGCAGGCAAAAGTGAAAGTTGCAAAGGCAACCGGGATCCCGACTAATAAAGCCGGGCGTCAACGGAAAGCTGGTAAAATGCTTGGTCTGTAACTACATAAGAAAACCGCCCCGGTGCTGGTAACACTTGGGCGGCTGCAATCTCCGATTGATCGGGCTTGCTATTTAATTCTCGCAAAATTATTATAGCAAAAGCCCTTCAATAAAGCAACGGAAAAGGGGCTTTTATTTTTTGCGCCTTTTTTCCGGTAATATACAGAAAGAAGGTGCTTTTTATGGCAATGAAAAGAGCAAACGGCGACGGCTCCGTCTTCAAACTAACTGGGAAACGTCGCAAACCATGGGCTGCACGAATTACGATCGGCTGGCGGCTTGATCCTGCATCCGGGAAACTGACGCAGGAATACCAGCTGATCGGAACCTTTGCAACCCGGATCGAAGCCGAAACGGCTTTGAATGATTTCTTGCAGAATCCCTATGACATTAACGCACACAAGCTGACGTTTTCCGAAGTGTACGACCTCTGGTCAAAGGAATACTACGCCACCTTGAAGAACGATTCCAGCGCCCGCAGCTACCGGGCGGCGTACAAATACTGCGAACCGATCTTCAATGTCCGCATGCGTGATCTTCGCGTCTCCCACATGCAGGGCGTGATCAATGACGCTGTTGTCGGTGATGCAACGAAAAGCCGCATGAAGTCGCTTTTCAATCTCATGTACAAATACTGCATGATCCATGAAATTGTTGACAAGGACTACAGCGCGTTATTTGTTCAAAAAGCAGGCAAACGTGACAAGACTAAGCGTGTACCGTTCAAAAATAGCGAAGTGCAGCGCCTGTGGAAGATCCGCAGCTTTGGTGTTGCGGACATGATTCTATTTTCCATGTACACGGGCTTTCGCCCTTCGGAAGTGTTGCTGATTGAAACTGTGAACGTGGATCTTGTGCGCTGGAGAATCAAAGGCGGCATCAAAACGGACGCCGGGATCGACCGGAGCGTCCCGGTGCATCCATTGATCCGTCAGCTGGTACAGGATCACTATAACCCAGATAGCAAATACCTGTTCCCGAATGAGACTGGCGGCTTTATGACATACGATCAATACCGTGGGCGCTTCAAAAAGATTATGCGCTATCTTGGGATCTCCCACACGCCGCATGAGCCGCGGCATACATTTATTTCATGTGCAAAGCATTTCAAGGTGAATGAAAACTTGCTGAAAGCTATTGTCGGACATAAGATCAGAGACATAACAGAAGCCGTCTACACCCACAGGGCGTACAGCGATTATGAAGAAGCTGTGGCAATGATCAGCTATGATGGCGAAGACATAGAATTTGAATCAATCGACGCTGAATGGGATTGACGCCCGATCAGCTGCATACAGAAAGCCCCCAGATCAATTTCTGGGGGCTTAATTGTTTGTGTATTACCGCTGTTTATTACCTGTGTATTTCCCGTGTACTATGTGTACGTTTTCATGGATTTTCATAGGTTTTGCCGCGGCGCAGAACCCGCATAAATACTGGATTCTTTAGAATTTCCCTGCTTCGGCTGCTTCCTCAACGGAAACAGCTACAGCTACAGTAGCGCCAACCATCGGGTTGTTGCCCATACCGATCAGACCCATCATCTCAACGTGCGCGGGTACAGAGGAAGAACCTGCGAACTGCGCATCGGAGTGCATACGGCCAAGTGTATCTGTGAAGCCATAAGAAGCAGGGCCTGCAGCCATGTTATCGGGATGCAGGGTACGGCCGGTACCGCCGCCGGAAGCTACGGAGAAGTACTTCTTGCCCTTCTCTACACATTCCTTCTTGTAGGTACCTGCAACAGGATGCTGGAATCTTGTGGGGTTGGTGGAGTTACCGGTAATGGAAACGTCTACGCCCTCTTTCCACATGATTGCAACACCTTCTGTTACGTCGTTTGCGCCGTAGCAGTTTACCTTGGAACGAAGGCCGTCGGAATAAGATTTCCGGAATACTTCCTTCAGCTCGCCGGTGTGATAGTTCATCTCAGTCTCTACATAAGTAAAGCCGTTGATTCTGGAAATGATCTGTGCAGCATCCTTGCCAAGACCGTTCAGGATAACGCGCAGAGGTTTCTTACGAACCTTGTTTGCCTTCTCAGCAATACCGATAGCGCCCTCTGCTGCTGCAAAGGACTCATGACCTGCCAGGAAGCAGAAGCAGTCTGTTTCTTCTTCCAGCAGCATCTTGCCCAGATTACCATGGCCAAGACCTACTTTACGCTGATCAGCAACGGAACCGGGGATACAGAAAGCCTGCAGTCCTTCGCCGATTGCTGCTGCTGCGTCAGCTGCTCTTCTGCAGCCTTTCTTGATTGCGATCGCTGCACCTACAGTGTAAGCCCAGCAAGCGTTCTCGAAACAGATGGGCTGGATTTTCTTTACCTGATTGTAAACATCCAGGCCGGCATCTTTGGTGATTTTTTCAGCTTCTTCGATGGAAGCAATTCCGTAGCTATTTAAAACAGCGTTAATCTTGTCAATTCTTCTTTCATAAGACTCAAATAATGCCATGCTTCGTTACCTCCTCCTTTTATTCCTGTCTGGGATCGATGATTCTTACAGCATCATCCACACGACCATACTGACCGGATGCTTTCTCATATGCTGTCTGAGCGTCATCGCCCTTCTTCATAAAGTCTGTCATCTTGCCGAAGTTTACAAACTTGTAGCCGATGATCTGATCGTCTGCATCCAAAGCGATACCGGTTACATAACCTTCAGCCATTTCAAGGTAACGAGGGCCTTTCTTCAGGGTACCATACATAGTACCAACCTGGCTTCTTAAGCCCTTGCCCAGATCCTCCAGACCTGCGCCGATCGGCAGACCTTCTTCAGAGAATGCGGACTGTGTACGACCATAAACGATCTGTAAGAACAGCTCTCTCATAGCTGTATTGATCGCATCACATACAAGGTCAGTGTTCAGAGCCTCCAGAAT
>CEAF01034606.1_pt1 | contig 38486 bp, 36 predicted proteins | sample 557431 | NCBI WGS metagenome assembly CEAF01 (sample SAMEA3182068, study PRJEB8094) | gut metagenome | biome: human; feature: gut; material: Stool; isolation source: human stools | place: Canada | collected 2013-11-18 | reverse complement strand
ATACACTGTCATTGAAAGATATTTGCTGGCTGCTGTTTACTTTAAATGACATAAACCTTACCACCCTTCAAATCTATAACCATTATAACACAATAGATTTGGGGGTGGTAAGGTTGGCTGCGAATTATTCCATTTTCAGAAATTTCCTATACTTTTGACCCCGGCATCATGACATTGCATCAAGGGGGAGCATATCAAACCCACGGTCTCTTGAACCCCATGTTCACGCTGCGCGCCACGGTATGGATGATGCGCCGAAGCGGTCGCATGGGCCGCGGTGTGCGGCATCACCACCGGCATCAGTGGCGATCTGTTCGGCTCCGGCACTTTGGTGCCGGAGCTGCTTTTCTGCTCTGCCGGGATGAAAAGGCCCCAGGGAAGCGCGCTTCCCTGAGATCTTTCTGTGCGTATATTCGCTCCCCTCATCCCTCGACCGGCAGGACAAGACGCGAGCAGTAGCGCTGCGCCGCGATCTCGCGGCCGGTGGAGGGCGCGACGATGCCCATCACCCGCACGAAGCCCGTGGGCTTCAGCCCCCGCGCCTTGACCTCGCGCCCCAGCGTCAAAAATACCTCGTCCACGCCGTCGTAGCCGCCGTAGTAGAGCACCGACAGCGCGCGGCACTCCGGCAGCGTCACCGCCTCCGCGGGTGCGCTCTCCGTCCGCACCGGCACGCACACCTGATAGGGGTACGGCGCGTCGCCGATATAGCCGTCCAGATAGTCCCGCCGCTCCGAGATGGTGAACATCGGCTCGTCGGAGAGTCGGCAGCCCCGACGGACGCACTGACCGTAAAAATCGTACATGGCATTGTATTTCTCCGCGATGGTGTGCCCCTCGCAGCGGCGCGTACAGCAGGTCACGGCGGGCAGCGTCATTATCTGGATGGACATTCCCCCGCTCTCTCCCGCGCGCAGGCGCAGCTCCTCCACCCCGCGGTCGATCTCCCGCTGCCGCCTCTCCAGCACGCTGAGCAGCTCCGTCACCTCGCCGCCGCGGGCGAAATAGCCGGCGATCTCCTCCGCGCCGAGCCCCATTGCCTTGAGCTTCTCGATCTGCATGATGCGCGCCACATTGTGGTTGTCATAATACCGCCGTCCGCTCTCCGCCGCGATGCAGGCGGGCGTGAGCAGGCCCTTTTCCTCCATGCGCAGCAGCGTACTGCGGGAGAGGCCGCAGGCGTGCGCCGCCTCGGTGATCTGAAAGAGGGCTTTTTTGTTCTGTTCCATAAAAATGCTCCTAACTTAACACTTGCTTCGTTCATGGGTGGACGGGTCATACTGTTATTATACGCGATGCGCCGCCGCTGTCAAGCTCGGCGGCACGGTATATACACAGCCCCGAAATGCTGCGCTGAGATCAAGGCGATTCCCCCCTTCCCTCTGCCCTCTCTCCCGTTTTTTCTGCTCGGGCGAAAAAAGATTGTATTTTACTGCAGAATCAGATATAATTGTTGTGTATACTCAGGTGAGAAAAGTTGAATATTGTGCCGCAAAAGGCCCTCGCGGCCGTTCAACTGATAAAAAACTTGCCAAAAGCACCGAAAAAAGGAGATGAAGAGGTCTATGAAAAAGAGATTGCTATCCCTGCTTTGTGTGGTCTACCTGCTGCTGACCGCACTGCCCACCGGCGCGTTTGCCGTGGAGGGCGAGGAAACGCTGCCTGCCGGCCAAGCGGCGGAGGGCGGCGAGACCAAGGAGAAAACGCCGCCTGACGACCGAACCGACGGGGAGGACGGCGGGCAAGCGCCGCTCGTCGGAGCGATGACGGTCACCGAATTTGTCACCCTTGACCCTGACGAGCTGAACGGTATCAGCGACGTGGAGCTGCTGAAGGGCTATCTCTATTCCGTCAGCGGCCTGTACGGCGAAGCATCTCTGTTCCGCGCGCCAGCAAAACCGCTGACGGCTTTGCTGGCGGAGGTGAAGATCGAGCTTGAAGGCAAGATCAAGCAAGTTGCGGAGGGCAAGCTTGCGTCCACAGAATTTACATTTCCAAATAGTTGGGAAAAATCAAAGACCGAATGGGGCATCAAAGCTGATGATCAAGTCATCGCCGACGGTAAGCTGACGGAGACAGCAGAAAAGGCCATCAAGTCAAAGCTCAATTTGAGTGCGCTGATACAAAGACTGCTTTCGGAAATGCCCTACGAGCTGTACTGGTATGGTAAGACCGATGGCACCAGCATGAGGTACAGTGTTGAGACTTCAGGGGAAAGTGTCACCGTAAAAAACCTGACCATTTCCATGACTGTCTCAAAGGACTATGCCGTGGACGGTGCGGAAAACACCTACAATGTAAATGATAGACCTGCAAGGGTCGCAACCGCTGTTGCGGAAGCTGACAGAGTGGTTAAGGAGCACTCCTCCAAGAACGATTACAACAAGCTCGATGCATATCGTAAATACATTACAGACGCAGTATCCTATAATGATGCTGCTGCGTTATCGGGCTATACCGGTGGCTACGGCGATCCGTGGCAGCTCATTTACGTGTTCGACGGCAAGAATGACACCAATGTCGTCTGCGAGGGCTACGCCAAGGCGTTCCAGTACCTCTGCGACCTGACAGCCAATGCTAACGGATTCGAGGATACGAGCATTTCCAGCGCGCTGGTGACCGGCACGATGACAGGCGGCACGGGTGCAGGTGGCCACATGTGGAATGTCGTAACCATCGGCAGCGCGAACTACCTTGTGGATGTGACCAACTGCGACGATGGCACCGTCGGTGCGCCCGATAAGCTGTTCCTCTGCGGCGTTAGAGAGGACACTCCAAACGAAAAATACACCGCCACCGTTGGCAGTACAAACATCGTGTATGTGTACGACAAGGATACGCTGGACAACTATGATGCAAAGGACTTGAAGCTGTCGGATTCGGCCTACACGCCACCGGCGGAACTGACCGGCAGCGTCACCATCAGCGGCGACGCCAAGATCGATGTGCCACTGACGGCGAACACCTCGGGTCTGATCCCCGCCGACAGTACTGCCCTTGGCACTCTGACATACCAATGGTACCGTGTGAAGGACGGCAATAAGTCTCTCATTGACGGTGCGACCAAAGCGACCTACACGCCCAGCACGACGGACGACATGGGCAAGCATATCATGGTCGAGGTCTCTGCCACAAATTACTCCGGCAGCGTCGAAGGTATGACGGGCAGTGCGGTCGTCAAGGGCGCCAACTCTCAGATACCCGCGGCACCCACATTGGGCAGCGTGACTGCCGACTCCATCACGGTCAGCCACACCCTCTCGGGCTTGGAGTTTGCCTGCGTGAAAGCGGTCGAGTCTTTGGACGGTGCATCTTGGCAGGAGAATATGACCTTCAACGACCTGGAAGCCAACACCGAGTATGAAATCTATGCCCGCTCGAAGGCAACCGATACCCACGAGGCAAGCGATCCTTCCCCCGCGCTGACAGTCATCACCAAGAAGAAAACCGTGAATGAAAGCATCAGAAAAGGGATGGAGGAAAGCATCAATCCCTATAAAGGGACATATGATGGCACTTCTCACCCTGCGGTTACAGTCAGCAGTGGCCTCATGTTCATCAGCGACTGGAATGTGATGTACGGAGAGTCCACCGGTAGTTACATTGGCTCTGTGCCGATGGTCACGAATGTGAACGACAACAGGGAACGGTGGGTCTGGTTCGAACACAAAGCCAAAGACTATGAGCCCGTGGGCATTCCCTACACGGTGAAAATCTCCCCCAAGACCATCACGCCGACCGTCTCCCTTTCGGAGAGCACCTTTATCTATGACGGTACCGCAAAGAAACCCACCGTGACCGTCAAGGACACGGACGGCACAACGGTGTTGAATCCGGACACGGACTACACCGTTTCCGGCGGAACCTCCGGCACCGATGCGGACATCTACACCATAACCGTGGCCTGCACGGGCAACTACTCCGGCACCGGCACGGCGAGCTGGACGATCAATCGGGCCAAGCCTGAGTATGGGGATTTCACCATCACTAAACCGACACCTGTTGATTACAACGGCCAGCCCCATTCTGTAACGGAGCCGACCACCACCAAGCCCGGTATAGGCAACGTGACGGTGTACTATGAAGGACAGAACCCTACGATGTACGACAGAAAGACGCAGGCCCCCACCAACGCCGGCAACTACACCGTGACCTTCGATGTGGCGGAAACCAGCAACTGTGAAGAGAGATCGGGATTGCTCATCGGTGGCCTGACCATCAACAAGATCGACCAGACCATCACCGGCGAGAACTTCTCGATCAAGAAGGGTTCTGCGGTGGATCTGAGCAATAAATTCACGAGTGAGGGTGCGTTGACCTTCGAGATCACCGGCGAAAACAACACCGGCAGTTCGATTTCCACTTCCGACAACAAAACGCTGACCGCTGGCGACAAGGAAGGAACCTTTACGCTGAAAGTCACCGCCGCCGAGACCGAAAACTACAAGCCGGCGGAGAAAACCGTCACCGTCACGGTGAGCAACAAGCTCATCGACACCACCGCTATGACCGTAACGCAGGAGGGCTGCACCTATGGCGATATGCTGCCCGCCTATAACATTACCATTATGCCCATAGAACAGGGTGCGAAAACTGCGTATTACAACGGTACATTGAAGGATGGCAGCGCTTACAACTCCAACACTGCCCCCACTAAGGCAGGCAGCTATACCTTGAAGGTGACATACGAAACGGATGCGAAGATTTATGAGGCAACCGCCGGCTTCACCATCAGCCCGCGCACGGTCACCATCTCCGGCGTCACCGCCAAGGACAAGGTGTATGACGGCACGAACAAAGCCGAAATCAACAAAGATAATCTCCGAATCTCTGGTCTGGTGGATGGAGACGGTGTGTTCGTGGACGGTGGCAACGCCGCCTTTGCGGATAAGAATGTCGGCACCAGCAAGACCGTCACCTTCTCAGGCTACACTTTGAATGGTGATGGCAGTGCCGAGTACAACTACGCCCTGACCCAGCCCGCCAGCGTTACCGCCAACATCACGGCGAAGGAAGTTACCATCACCGGCGTCACCGCCACGCCCCGCAAATATGATGAAACTAACCTCGATGTGACCATCGACGGCGGCACGGTGGATGGTGCGATTTCGGGCGATGATGTGACGGTCAATAGGGGCAAAGCCAAGGGCACGATGGCCGATGCCAATGTAGGCACCGGCAAGAGCGTCACCGTCACCGGCTACGCTTTGGGCGGCGCGGACGCGGGCAACTACAAGCTGAAGGAGCAGCCCACCGGCGTCACGGTGAATATCACGCCGGCCCCCTATATGGGCACACCGACCGCCAGCGGCTCCGCCAAGTACGGCATGAGCGGAACGGTGGACCTGAGCGGCCTGATCGTGGCCGGCGGCACGGCGGTTTACAAGACCACCACGGATGCGCACAGCGTGCTGGATGGTACGCCTGACATGGCTGGCGCGACGCTGAAGTTTGCTTTTGTCAATGATAGCAGTAAGGTAACTAACACCGCGACCGTCAAGGTCACAGTCACCAGCACCAACTATCAGACCTATGACATCACGGTCACCGTTACCGTGAACGACAAGACCGTTCCCACGGTCACCGCGCCCACGGCAAAGACGCTGATCTACAACGGCGGCGAGCAGGTGCTCATCGCTGCCGGCTCCACGAACGGCGGTACGATGCAGTACAGCCTGACCCCCGGCGGCGGCTATGGCACCGCGCTCCCCAAGGGCAAGGATGCCAAGAGCTACACCGTATACTACAAGGTCATCGGCGACGGTGAGTACGCGGACACTGCGGAAACCGGCATCACCGTAGCCATCGCCAAGAAGGCGGTCACCGTTGCGCCCAAGGCGGTCAGCATCACCAAGGGCAGCGCTATCCCCACCTTCGAGCTGGTCTACACCGGCCTTGTGAGCGGTGAGAGCCTGACGCCCAGTGCTACGCCCACCTTCACCTGCTACGAAACGGGTACCACTACGCCGGTCAGCACGAGCACCGCGGCGGGCAGCTACACCATCACCTGGACGAATAAGGACACCACAACCTTCACAGGTGCGGGCAACTACGATGTGACCAAGACGGCGACCGCCAACCTGACTATCAGCAATCCCCCCGTCACACCTCCCGGCGGCGGCGGTTCCTCCTCCGGTGGCTCCAGCAGCGACGGTTCCTCCTCCGACAGCGGCACGGTAAAGACCGAAACCACCAAGAACGACGACGGCTCCACCACCAGAACCGAGACGAAGAAGGACGGCACCGTGATCGAGACCACCACCGGCAAGGACGGCAGCGTCTCCAAGACCGAGACCAAGACGGAGACCAAGAAGGACGGCACCAAGGTCGAGACCAGGGCCGAGACCGTGACCAACAAGGACGGCAGCAAGTCCACCAGCAAGACCGAAATCACCACCGCCAAGGACGGTACGGTGACGGAGAGCAAGTCTGAAACCAGGACAGGAGCGGACGGCACGAAGTCTGTGACTAAGGCTGAGTCCAAAACCGACAAGAACGGCGCGACCTCCGGCACGGAGACCACCACGACCACCGCCCCCAACGGCTCCACAGGTACGACTGTCACGACCACCGAAAACGGCAGCAGCAGAACCGAGGCGGAGACCACGCTCAGCAGCAAGGCGGTGGAGGAGGCCAAGCGCAACGGCGAGCCGGTCAAGGCTCCCGTTGAGGTCGAGGCTGCCAGGAACAGCGACAGCGCGCCCACCGTGAAGATCGAGCTGCCCAAGAGCGCCGGCGACACGAAGGTGGAAATTCCTGTTACCAATGTGAAGCCCGGCACCGTGGCAGTCATCGTCCATCCCGACGGCACCGAGGAGATCGTCAAGGACTCCATCCCCACCGAGAACGGCGTGCAGCTGACGGTCAGCGGCGGCGCCACGGTGAAGATCCTGGACAACTCCAAGGACTTCGGCGACATTCAGAGCCATTGGGCAAAGGACGCCATCGACTTCGTCAGCGCCCGCGGGCTGGTGAACGGCATCAACCCAACGCTGTACTCGCCCAACGCTTCCGCCACCCGCGCGCAGCTCTGGACGATTTTGGCACGTCAGGCGGACGCGGAGCTGAACGGCGGCGCCAACTGGTACGAAAAGGCGCAGAATTGGGCAAAGGATAAGGGCATTTCCGACGGCGCGGACCCCAACGGCACCATCAACCGCGCGCAGATGGTCACCATGCTGTGGCGCGCCATGGGCGAGCCTGTTGCGGAGATCACGCACAGCTTCACCGATATTGCGGCGGACAACTACTACGCACAGGCTGTGGCATGGGCTGTGAGAAACGGCATTACCACCGGTGTCGGCGACGGACGCTTTGATCCCAACAGCGCCTGCACGCGCGGCCAGATCGCTGCATTCCTGATGCGTTACTGCAGCGCGAAGTAGCGTCAAACCTAACCACATATAGAAGGCCACCATCTCAATGAGCTGCTGCTCACTGAGATGGTGGTCTTCTATTGTTGCGGCATATAGCATTCGTAAGCGTCAAAGCTGAGGGATCTCGTTAGAGATCCCTCGGTGCATTGATGTTTGTTTTCAGCTCCGAGCAGGCAGCCAGTATGGTCTTGGACCACGGGAGAAACTGCATCAGATCCTCCTGGCTCGGAGTCTTGCCCAAATAGGGCAGTTCTGTCAAAAGCAGTTTCAGATAACGATACGGTTCCAGTCCGTTCGCCTTGGCAGTCTCTACCACTGTGTAAACAATGGCACTGGCGTCTACCCCCTTTGGCGTATCACAGAACAGCCAGTTTTTTCGCCCTACGGTGAACGGGCGGATCGCATTCTCTGCGTAATTGTTAGAAATATCTACCTCGCCATGCTCCAGAAAGGAATTCAGGTATTCCTTCTGATTCCTGGCGTAGGTCACAGCTTCCGCCAGCTTGCTGCCCGGTGTGGGCTCCAGCGTATTTACCCACCACCAATAAGCCTCAAGCAGAGGCTCCGCCTCCATCTGACGCGCTGTCTTTCGCACCGAACTGCTCAAATGCGCATATTTTCGCTCTGCGGCGAAGAGCTTGCTGCAATAGTCATAGCCTACTGCTGCCTTGGAATTCTCCTTTGTCGCACCGGGCGGCATGGCTTCCCGCCATTTGCGCCGCATATGCGCCCAACACCCGCATCTTGTAACGCCTTCCACCTGATTGTATCCGGCATAGCCATCTGTCACAAGACAGCCATGGAACCCCTTCAGGAAGGCTGCTGCGTGCTTGCCGCTGCGGTTGGGCTGATACTCAAAGTACCGCACCGACTGACCGCTCCGCTCGCTGCCGGCATAGACCCACATCCGCGATTCTGAGACCGCTGCCTTTCCATCCTCCTTCAGGACCTGAACAACGGTCTCATCCGCATAAATGGTACTGCTGCCGAGCAATTCCTTCTTCAGCGTGCGGTATAGCGGCTTCAGCCAAGTCTGCGCCGTCCGAATGACCCAGTTGGCCATGGTGGCGCGGGACAGAGCAACTCCTTCGCGCCCAGATCTTCTCCTGGCGTGCCAGCGGCAGGCCGTCCACATACTTCCGCACCATAATATCCGCTACTGTGCTGGCCGATGCCAGACTGTGCTTGAGCAGGAAGGGCGGCGTTACCGTGGTTACCAAATGGGCATACCCCGTCTTTTCCTCACAGGGCTTACAGGCATAGGTCACCGCATAATACTCCAAAAGACTGCACTGACGCGGAATGACCTCCAGACGTCTGGATACCAGCTTTTTCCCGATCATGGCCATTTTACTGCCGCATACATCACAAATGAGTTCTTCCTCCGGCAGGGTGATAAGGATCTCCTTTACCGGAAGACCGGCAGCCAGCTCGTCCATCGTCCGCTTCGGCTTGCGGGTATGTGCCGGCACGAGGATCGTTTCTTCCGTAGGCTCCGGCGCCTTTGGATCCTGCTCCGCTTCTGCTTCATTGAAAATACCGACCTGATTCGGCATGACCTAGTCCTGCTTCTCGCTGGACGAACCGAAGCGGGCACGCTGCGCGTTGAGCAGGAGTTCATTCATTCGCTCGAGCTTCTGGCGCAGATCCCTGTTTTCCTTTTTCAGTGCATCGTTCTCTGCCTGCAGCTGCGAAAAAGCGGCAGTGTTATTGGCTGCAGAAGGATTTGTTCTGCCCATTTAACACCACCGCCTTTTCTCTCATTTCTTGGCTATATTATACCATAAAATGAGCTTAAAGTACAGCACTTTCTCTAAAATAGATCTTGTTTTTTACACTTTTGGATGCCCTTCGGCTGCTCCGGCTTCAGCCCCTCCATGAGCCACCGAAAGCTTCGCTTATCCAACAACCGTAGCTCCTGCTCCGATCTTGGCCACTGAAACGCACCATTGTTTAACCGCTTGTAGAGCAGTACATACCCATCCCCTGAGAAATACAGCGCTTTGATCCGGTCTGTCCGCCGTCCGCAAAACAGAAACAGGCTGTCCTCACACAGTGGCGCCCTGAATTGCTGTGACACGATGGCGGCAAGACCGTCTATGCCCCGGCGCATATCCGTATAGCCGCAAGCCACATAGTATTTCTCTACCCGACTCAGGTCTATCATGTTTGCTGCAGCGAACGCAGGACTGCGGCGACTGCATCGATGTCCACATGTCCCGGCAGTACCATGCTGGCTCCATGATACTCTATCCGCAGTTCATCCGGCTTCTCACGATCTTCTAACGCCACAAGCTGCGGGATCCCGCGTTCCACTGCGGACTCGCGCAGTTTTTTCAACCAATAGTAATAGCTCTTTTCACTGATCCCTTGCTGCGCACAGAATTCCCGATTATTCAAGGGGCTATCTTTGCGCTGCTGCATAAGCTGCCGCCACTGTTCCACTCGGTATGCTTCTCGTACTTGCATGACTTCTGTCATCCCTTATTCCTCCCATTCTCTCGAAAAACTTACCGGAAGTTTTTCGACATATGGGAAGATTTTTGCACACCTTTCTCCTTTGTTCCAGCCGTGCCATTATTGAGCGCTTACGCTCTAGACGCCTTCATTGCCGGCTGACTTCATTCAGCCGGAGCCTGCAAATAATTTTGCGCATAAATCTTGACGGCACCTCTTTCCCTGCTTATAGGCTTAGCTTTTTCCCGCGGGCACAGCCCGTGGTTGCATCTCTTTACAAGACAACAGAGGACAGGCGTGAGCAAATGCCTGTCCTCTGTTGTATAGCATATCAAGAGTTCCCGATATGTGCGGGTTATCCATGTGCTCTCAATTCCACCATCTTCTGTCGAAAGTGTTCAATATTTCCGTTCCAGTCTCTGTCACAAGGACCTCATCTTCGATGCGACAACCGCCGTGACCTGTTTGGTAGAGACCTGGTTCAACAGTAATGACCATTCCTGGAATGAGGACGGTTTTGTCCCGCTTTGCTAGCACTGGCGGTTCATCAACGCCGAGGCCAATTGCGTGGCCGAGGTATGTTGCAGGACCGCCGAAGGCCCGGGTATGATTGCTTGTAAAACCGTGTGCAAGCGCAATACTTCCGCTGATTTTCTCAAGCTCCTCGGAGACTACGCCAGGATGCATGGCGGCAACGGACTCTTCCAACATCTCCAGAGTCGTTTCCAAAATATAAATCTGCTCCTCGCTAGCTTTTCCCACTACTGTCGAACGGCAGATATCAATCATATAACCGTCGAGCTTTCCATTAATCTCCATATGGACCATATCGCCCGATTCAATGACCTTATCCGATGCAGGAACAAGATCATACGCAGTCTCTGAACGGTAGCCGGACTGACAAGTAGCGAATGCGCCGGTCACCCCGCGTTTTGTCAACTCGGATGTGATAAACTGATAAACCTGCTTTTCCGTAAGGCCAGGCTTTAAATAATTGCGAAGAAGTTGCCCAACCTCATCGCCGATTTTTGCCCCTCGTCGCAGAATATCGATTTCATAGGGGCTCTTTGCTGCCCGCAGAGACATAACAATGTCATCGGCAGCTGCAAGACCAGCTTTTGGCAACAGACGCCGAACATCCTGATAAACAGCTGCGGTCACAACGTCCATGCCCACGACACCGATATCCGACTTCTCCAGTCCCATTTCTTCAATCACCTTGGCAATATTGCTCGGAAGATCGTCATCGTAGCGCACATCAGTGATAAACAGTTCCTTTTCATAAAAAGGCGTTGTGGTCAGCAGGACGGGCTCCCCTACGACTGGCAGGACAATTGCCGAGCATCCGCGGCCGCGGAAAGCAAAGCGGCGCGGGTGGCCTGGAAGGAGTGGCTGATGGCCGCATAGGTACATTAAGTCACCGACTCTTCGCGGTGCCATGCCGATAATGATCAATGCCTCATAGCCACGCTTTGCCGCCTCGGCGCGAGTCCGCTCCATTCGTGATTCGTATTCTTTTCTCAGAGCAATATCCATTTGGTTTGTCCCTCATTTCTTTTTTCTGCCGCTCCAACATCAGCCATCCTGATGTAGAAAGCAGGAGATGAAGTGGTCCTTTTCCTTTTCTATCAATGTCGGTTCACATTGACGACACTGATCGCTTGCATAGGGGCAGCGCTTGGCAAACCGGCAAACAGCATCAGGGTTAATCGGCGAGGTGATCTCACCCTTAATCAGAATTCGCTCGTTCTGCTTGTCCAAATTAGGGGACGGAATAGCCGAGAGTAGCGCCTTTGTATACGGATGCATGGGGTTTTCAAATAGCTTTGCGGCAGGGGCTTTCTCTATCAGTTTTCCTAGGTACATAACTGCAATATCGTCTGAGAAATGATGCACCACGCTGAGGTCATGTGTGATGAACATATAAGTCAGCCCCAACTCTGCCTGAAGATCCTTCATCAAATTTAGGATCTGTGCCTGAATCGAAACATCGAGAGCGGAAACCGGCTCATCGCAGACAATAAATTTTGGATTTAAGGATAGTGCGCGGGCAATGCCAATCCTCTGTCGGCGTCCACCATCTAACTCATGGGGATAAGTGTTGTACAGGCGGCGCGCCAGCCCAACCGTGTCCATCAGCTTAAGGGTCTGCGTCTCGCGCTCATGACTGCTTTTGTACATTCCGTGCAGTCGCATCGGCTCTTCAATGATCTGACTGACCGACATTCGAGGATCGAGTGAAGAAAACGGGTCCTGAAAGATAATCTGCATTTCGCGGCGCTTGGCGCGCATTTTCGCATTGCTGAGTCTGGAAATATCTTCTCCATCAAAAAGTACGCAGCCACCTGTCGGTTCGATTAATCGAAGGATTGCCCGTCCAGTCGTCGACTTTCCACATCCGGATTCTCCGACGACACCCAGAGTCTTACCTTTCCCGATGGTAAACGTTACATCATCTACCGCATGGAGCATTCCCCGCTTAGTTTTGAAATACTTTTTTAGGTTCTGCACCTCCAAAAGCGGTCTGTTATCATTCATTACTTGTCACCTCGCTCTGGCAGAAGCTTTCGCTGTTATAAAGATGGCAGCAAACATAATGCTCCTGATTGCGATATACCGGAACAGGAGCCTCCGTTTTGCAGCGTTCTGTTGCAAAGTCGCAGCGTGGACAGAATGCACAACCTTTAGGGAGATCGCGCGGATCAGGCATCAGGCCCTTAATTGGCTTCAGTTTGGCTGTTCTATCCTCCATGTTTGGAAGTGAATCGAACAGTCCCTTTGTATACGGGTGGAGCGTGTGGCGGTACACATCATCCAGTGTGCCGTGTTCTACAACCTGTCCGGCATAAATGATCGACACTTCATCGCAAATATCTGCAACGATACCCAGATCGTGCGTAATCATTAGCATGGACATACCATATTTCTCACGCAGTTTTTTCATCATATCGAGGACCTGCGCCTGAATCGTTACATCCAGCGCAGTGGTCGGCTCATCCGCAATCAACAGCTGCGGATTGCAGGACAGCGCAATCGCAATCACAACTCGCTGCTTCATACCGCCAGAGAACTGATGTGGGTATTCCTTACCACGATGGGCGGGAATGCCGACCAATTCAAGTACATCCCGTGCTTTCTTGACGGCATCCGCTCTCTTTAAGTTTTCATGCTTACGTATCGCCTCAGCGATCTGATCCTCGACAGTGCGAATTGGGTCCAAGGAGGTCATGGGATCCTGGAAGATCATCGAAACCTCTTTGCCGCGTATTTTTCGCATCTGCTTGTCGCTTTTTTCCATGAGATCCGATCCAAACAACTCAATACTTCCGTTGACAATCTTGCCAGGCGGGTCTGGGATCAGCTTCAGGATTGAAAGCCCTGTCGTTGTTTTTCCAGCGCCAGTCTCTCCTACAAGGCCAAGAGATGTACCCTTCTTGATTGACAGATTCAAACCATTCAGGGCTTTTACGGTGCCTTCGTCTGTACGGTATTCCACGGACAGCCCCCTGATATCTAAGGCGAACTCATTTTGAGACATATTGTGCTCCATTTCGTCTATGCCCTCCCTTACTTCAGTCGGGGATCTAATGCGTCACGCAGGCCATCACCGAGCATATTGAGAGAAAGAATGGTGACCATGATCGCCAATCCTGGGATCACGCACAGGTAGCCGTACTCTGAAATAAAATTGCGTCCATTGGCCAGCAGTGCCCCCCACTCGGGCGACGGTACAGAAACGCCCATGCCGAGGAAGGAAAGCGCAGAAGTGTTGTAGATTGCCGAGGCCATACGTAGTGTTACCTGAACGATAATCGGTGCCACGCAATTAGGAATAATATGTTTGAAAATAATGGTGGAGTTCTTCGCACCAACTGCCCGTGCCGCCTCAATATACTCTGTATCGCGCACGGTAAGTACGGCGCTGCGTACAACACGAGCAAAAAGTGGGACGGAAGCAATACCGAGTGCGAGAATCAGGTTTGCTGTGCTTGTACCGAGAGCCGCAACGATAACAATTGCAAACATAGTCATTGGGATAGCCATGACAACATCCATAACACGCATGATGATGTTATCGACCCATCCGCCGAAGTAACCCGAGATCGCACCCAAAATACCGCCGACGACCAGAGAAAACGTCACAGAGGATGCGGACACCGCCAAGGAAATGCGACTGCCATGCACAACGCGCGCAAGCATATCACGTCCAAATTGGTCGGTGCCGAAGGGGTGCGCCCAGCACGGGGCGAGCAGACGTTCAGGAATATTGTTGGCCTCAACCATCGTTTCATAGTCAAACAGCAAATCTGCAAAAAGCGCCATCATCAGGATAATGAACAGGATAACCATGCCGATTACTGCGCCACGATTTCGGCACAGGCGGCGGAAAGTTGTCTTCCATTGACTCGTTTTTTTGAAGCCTCCAACTTCAGGGGCATATTTTTCTGACATAATTCCCCTCCTCCCTTACTTGTACATAGAGCGGACGCGGGGGTCAATAAAGCCGTAGATTAAATCTACGATGAGGTTGACCACGGAATAGCTGATAGAAAGCAATACAATGCAGCCGAGCACCAGCGGAACATCGCGGTTATTGACAGAGCTTACCATTAAGCGCCCCAGCCCTGGCCACGCGAAGACGGTTTCAACCAAAATTGCACCGCCAAGAAGATTGCCAAACTGTACGCCGATCACTGTAATTGTAGGGATTAACGCATTGGGAAAGGCGTGCTCCATTACGACCTCACCCTCGCCGACACCCTTGGCGCGTACGGTGCGAATATAGTCCTGTCGAATTGTCTCCAACACGGTTGAACGCGTCGTGCGGGCGATAGCCGCCATGTTAATAAAGCCGATGGAAAAGGCTGGCAGTACGTAGCTGAGCCAACCGTCCCGCATTCCCTGTGAAGGAAGCCATCCAAGTTTTTCTGAAAACAGCATCATCATCATAAGCGCTAGCCAGAATGCGGGCATGGAATTTCCAAGCAGTGAAATGATCATACTGCAGTTATCAAACAAGGTATTTTGCTTGACTGCCGCAAACACGCCGAGCGGTAAAGCTAATAGTGTTGAAATCACGGCGGAAACAATTGCCAGCTTTAGGGTATTGGGGAAACGCTGAAACACCTCATCCGCCACGGAACGGTTGGAAATATAGCTTTTGCCCATATCCCCATGAAGCAGACCAATTACATAATTTGCGTAGCGGACCAAAAGCGGCTTGTCCAGCCCTAGCTCCTCCGTTTTCTGCTGAACCGCCTCCTCAGTTGCATTGTCGCCCAAAATAAGCATGACCGCATTGCCGGATGCCAGATTCATGACGATAAACACAAGAAGAATCACGCCCAACAGAACAGGAATCATCATAAGCAATCGCTTGGATATATACTTTATCATCTGTCTGTCTCCTAAAAGTCTGTCTAACAACATATAGCGGTGGGCGTGCCGGATGGAACTCACCCGGCACACCCCGTGACGCCTTAAAACTTACTTCCAGTACATATCGCAGAAGTTGGCATAACCGGTCGCACTACAAAGAACTCCGTCCAGATCCTTGTCATAGGCACGGAACCATGTGGACTGATAAAGTGTGATCTGCGGAGAAAGGCTGTTCACGATACCGACGATTTCATCAATGATCTCCGCACGCCTGCTGGCATCCAGAGTCATTTTTGCCTGATTGACCAGCGCATCGAGCTCATCAGTCGCCAGGGCACCTGCATAAGTCTTACGACGGTCAGAATGGAAGCGCTGGACATAGGTTAGGGCATTCGAAGGAGACCACGAACCCATCGTCGCAACAAACTCGCCGGATTTCCATGCATTGGAAGCAGCCGCGGCATCCATGGTAACCACATCGACATGGATACCGATCTGTGCAAGGTTGCTCTGAATGACAGTGCCTACCGCCACGCGGGTCTCATTGTTACAGATGATCTTCAAATCAACGGTGGAAGGATCGCCCCCCCACGCAGCGAGGTATTTCTTGGCGGTGTCAAGATTATAGGGAATCGCGTTGGTATCCGTAGATTCAGAGAAGCCACTAGCAATGCAAGAGTAGTTGACGGAACCGTAGCCATTAAGCGCGGCAGCAATGATATCCTCTCGATTAATCGCAGCGGCAATTGCATTTCTCAGATTTGCATCGTCGAAAGGCGCGCGATCATTGTTGAAAAAGAGAATAACAGCATCTACGCTGGGTACTTCGGCAACAGTAATCGCATCATTGTTCTGCAGACTTGCAACATCCGCAGTATTAACATCCCAGACAAAGTCCACATCGCCGGACTTTAGGGCGATCGTACGGGAAGTCCCCTCGGGAATAATGTTGAAGACGAGGTTGGGGATCTTGGCCTTGTGCGCCTCGTCAAAATAATCGTCGTGGCGCTCGAGACTGATGTAATTACCCAGATTCCATTCCTTAAGCTTATAAGGTCCGGTACCAACAGGGTTTGCGCTGAAGTCATTGTTTGCGTCAATAAGGGCTTTGGGAACAATATAATTATAGTAGTAGGCAAGATCATACAGCAGACCGGCATAGGGGGCGCTCGTAGTGATTTTCACGGTATATTCGTCTATAGCTTCGATCTTGGACATGCTGGCTGTGTACAGAGTCGCAGCAGGGAGGGATTTCGCGTATTCGAGAGATGCGACGACATCGGCAGAGGTCATCTCATCTCCGTTGTGGAATTTAACACCCTTGCGCAAAGGGAACGTCCACTCCACTTCGTTCTCAACAGAGTAGCTTTCCGCCAGGTCACAGACCGGATCCAGCGTTGCATTGTCAATCCGCATTAGGCCGTTGAACATCTGAACATTCATTTGCACAGAAATCAATGCACTATGATCATAAATACCAAGGGATGGGGGCTCGCTGGTAAGGGCTACACGCAGGGTATCTTTGGGGTCTGTACCGATCTGTTCCCCATTTCCTGTCGGATTTTTTCCACATCCAGGAAGAAGTGTGAGCAGCATTATGAGTGCAAGGGACACGCTAAGCCATTTGGTGTATCTCTTCATGTTGACCTCCATTTTTCCGTTTTTATTTGCTGATTGCCTTTTACCGCCCAGTATGCAGTATTTATGTCTTCCCGTTTTCTGTCGTCTCGCCTTTGCAGGTGATTTGAGCGTGATTAGGGAAAGCATACCATTTCATTACGTCCCTATGAGGGACAATCCTCGTATTCCGCCAAGATGTATGCGTAGAGTTCTTCCATATAGGCTGTAAGGCTGCTCCGTTTGACATGCTCGTTCTCCGTGTGGAATGCGATGCCGTGCGGACCAAACAGGATCGTTGGAATGCCAAGACTATTGTAGAGGATATTGCCGTCGCTAACGCTTTGGTTTATGCGCAGCTCGGGGATGCGTCCGAATCGTTTGTGTAGAAAGTCGGTGAGGTGCTGTACGTCCTTTTGTTGTGGTGAAAGCTGATAAGCCGGATAACTTGGTGTCTCCCGTTGAATGGTCAGTGACCCCTTCCCCACCTCACTTTGGTACAGCGTCTCAAGCTCAGAAATAAACGCTTCGAGACTTTCAGTGGGTAAAAGCTGCTTATTGATTAGAGCGCTGCAAACGGCAGGAATTGTTAGGCTATAGCCAGCGTAGTCGCTCACCATCTGCAGGCAACAATAGGAAGCCCGTTCCCCGCGCTCATATTGAGGCATATATTTTTTCTGCATTGCACAAAGTAGCGCTGCCATGCAATCAATCGCATTGACCCCTCTCTCCGGTGTAGCTGCATGTCCCTCCTTTCCCTGCACACGCAAGGAAAGAAGTGCCTTTCCAGTCGCGCCAATCACCAAATTATCGTAGTGCGGTTCACCCATTAAAAAGACTGCCTCGCGCGAATCTCTTGCCGCAGGCTTTGCCTTTGTGACATAGGCGTTGGCTCCAATAGAATGCCGTTCCTCATCTGCAAGCCCGACAAATTCGACTGCGGCATTCAGCTTTTTGCCCTCTGCACGCAGGCGCTTGAGCACAGTGAGCTGTGCTGCAAGTCCGCCCTTCATGTCCGCGGCGCCAAGGCCGTGGAGCTCGTTGCCGCAGCTTGTCAGTCGATATGGGTCGGTTTTCCAGCGTGGGGTGGGTGCCACCGTATCGATGTGTCCGCCAAGGAGCAGCCTCCGGGACGGTGAGCCAGTTTCTTTCCAGTAGCCGAGCACGTTATAGCTCTTCCCCGCTATGTGCTGGAGTTCGCTTTCCATTCCCAACTCATCGTGCAGATAACTGCACAGAAAACGTGCGAACGCCTCTTCATTCTGGGACTCGCTAGGGATAGAAACCATCTGCTCAAGCAATTCAAGACAATCCATCAATCTGCCGCCTCCTTTCGGTATGCAGCAACGGAGCGCCGGCTTGGGCAAAGATTCAGTCGGGCAGCAAGTTCGGCACAGGCAAGTGCCAGGGGTGCCGGGTCAATGACCTTAACGCCGCAGCAGCGCTCGACCTCCTCACCGTACTGCGCCATTCCGAGACAGCCAAGCACGACCGTGTCGACTTGGTCTTCTTCGACAGCCTGTTCGCAGACTCCCTTCAGATATCGCATAGTGGCGTTTGGATCCTCACGAAGCGCCACCACTGGGATGTTCAGGGCTCGAACAGAGGTCATTTTTCGCTGTGCAACCGTGTTTTGCATCAGCCTGCGGTATGTGCGCGAAATATTTTCCTCGATCGTTGTAATAACAGCGAAACGATTGGCAACAATATCCGCCGCGGCAAGGGCAACCTCACCGGGTCCGACAACGGGAATGGACACATTTTCCCGAATGGCGTCGATTGCCAAGTCACTGAAGCAATATACGACAAAGGCATCGTAACCGTCCCGTTCCGCCTGAACGGCAGCATCAATCAGCATGGACCCTGCGAGTACTTCGTCTGTGTTTGATTCAATGGCACGGGGACCGAAAGGAATGCAGTCTACGGAAATTATGACCGCAGGAGAAACTGCGTGACTGAGCATCAGCTCTCGTGCGTTCAGCGTCCCGCGACTCATCTCGCTGTTCGGAATCACGACTTTTATCTTCATATCGCTACTGCCCCTTTTTTTCAATGTCCCGATACACAGTAAGTGACTGGCAATGTGCATCTCCTTCCAGAATATTTCTGACTGGACAGAATTTCACGTTTGAGCTATAGCCCTCGCGGATAGCCGTGTCTACAAGGCAGTAAATATGTCCAACCTCGGCCCAATCCTTTTCCAGCCATACATCCGCAAACGTGCAGCTGTCCGTAACGTTCATTTTCATATCGTTTTCATATGTACGGTGAAGATCCCAGCCTTCAGCAATTGGGATGTCGTAGAAGGCATCAAGATTTTCGATTGTCAGCGGAAGCCCCGCGGCCAATACCTCTTCTGCGATCTTTTTTCCACGCGCGTGACCGAATTCCATCATCGCCCGTTTGAATGATTCCTTTGCCTCGTCGCCAAAGTCCTCAATCACCGCCTTTGTCATGTAATAGTACATATTCGCCATATGTACGGACATATTGCGGACAGCTTCACCAATCGTTTTTACCTGTTCCATATACTTTTCTCCCTCTGCAGTAAAATGCTTTCAGCCGCTGCTACACGCACAGTATGCGTTTATAAAGGTCGGCAAAACAACTGATTGTAAAGAGCGCGTCGTTAATGCGATTTTTATTTTTCACGAGTTGGGTCTTTATGAGCCCATACTCCAAGGACGCAGGGTCTAGCTTGACCAGTCGTTCAAAGTCTGCAAACAGAGGGACAGGATAGGAAAGGCTTGTGTAGCCATAGCTGTCTTGTGAATACTTATCCGCACAGGTCATAGTCACATTTGTAATCTGCCGAGCAACCATCTTTACGAAATCGTTATAGAGCTTTGCTCGCTCCTCGGAAAGATCGTCGGCCATGGATTGAATCTCGGCAACCTGCCGCTCGACCATTTGCAGATTGTCCTCCAGATCCATGAAGTCCATGTGATCACCAAATTTGTCGGCGATTTTTTTGACGTTTGTGTGGAAAGCAGAAAGCTTATCACTAAAGTCATAGGGCAGAATCTTCGCCGTTGCTAAATCATAAAGGACCTTGAGCGTTGCCTGCGTGTCCTCTTCCAACGCTGTGGGATTGCATTTGTCCTCACCGTCTTCAATGGTGTGGTTCCACCACCCGAGTGTCGCGCCGTGCGCGTGCTCCATATATTCTTTGGTAAATGACTTCCTCTGCGTAATGGAGGAAACTCCGATGCCCATAAAACTCTGATCTCCGATTTTTTTGAGAGCCATGGCGCGCAACTCCAGCTCAGGGAGAACATCATTAATGTTCTTCTTGGCAAAGCTGAGCAACTCCTCGGAGGCCTTAATCTCGTAAAGTTCTGTCTCCTTTACACCAGTAGAGTCAATATGCATATAGCAAACACAATGCTTATTGAGCTTGTCCCAGTTGTTGTCAACAAACCATGTAGAGCCGGCAGCCTCCGCGACCTCATGTCCGTCCCAGAATACAAAATACACATCACGGTCAAGCTCCTGACGATGTTTGCTGAGAATACGGCAGATTTCCAGCGTGGTGGCGTTGCCAGTCGCATTGCAGGTCACCCCTGGCTTCCACGCATCCAGATGGGAGCAGACAAGCAGAAATTCATCGCTTTTCCCATTGCCTCGAAGGATCGCTGTAGGCTGATGGACGATGCTCCAGGTGCGGTCCGCAATTGCTGTTACTTTGACCTCGACCTTCTTTCCTTCTAAGCAGAGTTGCTTGAGCTTAAGACCAGCTCCCCTCGTCACGCCGACACCAACAATTTCAGGAATACAATGAAAATTGGCCTCTGTCGGGTTGCCCCACACGCCCTTAAGCCCGCGCCTGCAGATAACCTCTTCGTCATTCCCCCAGTTCATGCACATAATGCCCGCAGCGCCCATCTCATAGGCAATACGGGCCTTTTCCGGTACAGGTGGTGCATAGGAGACTTCCACCAGTACCATCTTACCCTCGACATTGATGTCCTTGTAGGATGCATAATCCCCATTACCTACATAAATCAGCTCAAAGACCTCGCCTTCCGGTTTGGTCGCGCGGATATGGGCACAGGGCAGGCTGTCAATTTCCATTGCCGGATCGAGCACGGTAACCTTGGAATACATCGGATCGCTGTTGTAGGTATAAAACTCTTTGTTTTCCACCTCCAGTCCATATTGGCGCAGCCGCTCTGTCACATACCGTGAGGCTGCCGCTTCACATGGACTTCCGGCCAGGCGGTACGGAAAATTCTCCGTCATATAATGAATCGTTTCCAGCATTTTCTGCTTGCTTACTTCTTCCGTCAGCATACTCATAAAAGTTACTCCTTCTTCAGCTTGCTCACTTGGTCACCCAGTACATTTTTATAATATAAATAAAAATGCCAAAAGTCAAGAAAAACTTTCGGCATTTTTCGTATATTTTTATTATTTTTTAATTCAAAATGTCCAGCGTATGCTGAATATGGTCAAACATTGCCCGCTGCGCTTCATTTGTATCGCGATTTTGCAGTGCACGAATGATTCGTTGGTGGTCGGTTTTCTCTTCCTCCACTTGATGCATGTCCAATACACTATGAGACGTCGTATGCATCATTTCTAGGATCGTAGAGAGGACGATATTCAGGGTTTGTTCCATGAAAACACTACCAGTTTTCTTTGCATAGAGCTGATGTAACTCAAATTCGCCCATGGTCGTGTTCGTTTCCGCAAAACGGCAGAGCATCGTCTGATAAGCCGCTTCAATCTCATCAAGGTCAGCATCTGTTGCATTGCGAACAATCAAATCCATCGCCTTTGTTTCCAGCACCTGACGAACCTCGTAAGCCTCATAGAGAGAGTATCGTTCAAGATTTTTTGACATCTCTTCCTGCTTGTTCTCGCCAAATCGGCTAACCGGCAGTTCTCGCAGAAAACGGCCCTTTCCTTGTCGGGAGGTGATGATGCCACGCTGCTCCAAAATATGAAATGCCTCTCTCAGAACATTGCGGCTTACGCCAAGTTGCTCCATCAGCTCACGCTCGGCGGGCATTTGATCTCCAGGATGAAGGGTATTGTCATCTATAATGCGGTACAAAGCATTCACTACTTCCTGATAAAGTAGTGGGCGTTTTGCCGAAAGAGACAAACTCATTTTCTGTTTCCTCTCATAAGAATTTAACTTATCTTACTTTCTTTCTTTTGAAAAGTCAATAAGGGCTTTTTACCATGCGCTTCTCTATCCGCGTTGACCTCTTCCATCAATTCCTTCGCATAGTGCCTGGCAGCTGCCGGGATCTGTTCCTTCACCTGCTTCTTCGTGTTGGCGTTGGCCTTGATGTGTGTTCCGTCGATGAAGACGGCCTTGGGAGACAGATAGCCTGCCTTGGCTACCTCATCCAAAATCCACGCAAATACCCGATCCACGGTCTCTTCGGTGAACCGATGCCGGAAGTTATAGCTCACCGTGGAAAAGTGCGGCGTTTCCTCCTGCAAGGGATAACCGAGAAACCAGCGATAGCAATTGTTTGCGCTGACTTCTTCCGCTGTCCGCCGCAGCGAGGGAAGGCCGTACAGATGCTGGATCAGCACCATCTTGAACAACACCACCGGGTCGATGCTGGGGCGCCCATTATCCTCGCAATAGAGCGGCTCCACCATTTCATACAGCTGTGTGAAGTCCACCGCTGCATCTATCTTTCGCAGCAAATGCTCCTTCGGCACCAGTTGGTCTATGACTACGAACTCTACCAGATCTCGATCCATTTTCCCGCGTTCCAGAATTTTTCATCACCCTTACCCATTCTACCATATCCAGCAGAAAAAGCCCAGCTCCAGCCGGACTTTTTCGACAGACTGAGTCAGAGGAACGTAAATGTTCCTCTGACTTTTTTATTGAAGGGATATACGCCAGACTTATGCTTGGCCATTCACCAGCTCACGGACGATGGCCTCGCCCGTCAACTCGCTGGTACGGTAAATATTTTGGCAGAATGGCTTCAAGCTGAAGTCCATGCCTGCATTTCCTTGATCCAGCAAAATGCCCGTGATCGTAAAGCGGCGCGCAGACTGTTCCTTCTGCAAATTTGAGATGTACTCCTCCGGCAGAAGGCACTCACCATCGGTGATGAACACAATATCAGCGTTGTCGAAGCCTTCCTCCTGCATCAGCCGCATGGCCTCGTTCATCGGCGTGCAAAAATCCGTACCGCCGTCAAGAAAAGTCTCAGCTGCGCGCAGCTTATCCTCCACCGTTGTCTGCTTTGGAAGAAACCGGTCCGTCTGAAATCTGCCCGGGCCGGAGAAGTGGACGAGGGCGAATTTGCGTCCCTCGCTTTCCGCAATCTCCAGCAGCGTCAGCGCAACGGCCTTGCCCCACGCAGCACATTCGCCTGCGGTGGAGCCGGATTCGTCGAGGCAGCAGATGATATCGCCCGCGCCCTTATAGATGGGTTCACGGCGGCAATACTGCTTGATCTGCCTCCGCTGATACTTCCGCAGGAACAGCGGCAGTGTCTCCGGCGCGGCCAGCATAGCAAGCTCCGAGGTCAGCGCACGGGAGAGGTCATTGCCCAGCTCCAGCGAATACTTCTCACCGCGGCCATAGGCGTACCCATTTCGTTTTCCCTGTGCAAATATCTCCCGGAAGCGGCCGAGGTATCGGGAAACATCCCGCAGGGCCTCGCTTGCCCGGACACGCTCCAAAAGGGTCAGATTGGCCGGTGTTCTTTTGAGGTCTCCCGGTTCATCGCTCCACGCGCCAATGATGCTCTGTACCTCCTCGGCCCTTTGTGAAGCGGCAGACAGGGCGTGATGGACGATACCACCTACAGCCTCCTTGCTTTGCATCGCGCTGTTGTCGATGAGTTTGGTGACCGCCTCCACCTGCCGGCGCTTGCTTTCCGCTTCATTGGCAGCTTTTATCATGTCCCTGTTCAGAGAGGGATCGTCCGGGTGGGAGGCATCATACTGCTCCAGCAATTCCGCGAGCCGCTGTACCGCAGTTTCCTGCGCCCGTTCCAGCCTTTCCAATATACTCAGCGCGTCCTTTTTCCCGCCAAGCTGACGCATCAGTTCGTCTAATTCATCGGACGCCGCAGACACAAATTCCGCTGCCGCTTCATAGGCCGGGAGCTCGCGTCCCTCGCACACCTCTTTGAGCGTGGGATACTCTTCGCTCTGCGTGATATGCTCCAGGATCGGTGCGTTGAATTTACGCGCCGCCGCAGAGAGCGCCTCCTCGTCATTGCGCCGGGGCATGAGGGAATAAAACGACTGGAATACGTCCTGCGACAGTGCAGGAAAGGATCTCAGCTTTTTCCCCGCGCTCTGCTCGATCTCGTCCATAGCGATATCCTCTGTGCGCAGGTCATGATAGATATTGTTCTCCAGCTTGGTAGAGCGCAGCACGCGGTCAGTTCGTTCCACACGGTCTGCCTGCGGCTGCTGCGTCCACGGAGAAGCCAAAACATCCTGAATGGTCCGATAAGGCTTCAGCATGGCGTGTCGTCCTCCTTCCCATTAAAGGTCCTGATCCATGCCAGGAGGATATCTCCCGCCCTGTTTCGATCATAGCGAAGCTCGGGAAACTCGGATTGCAGGTAGGGCGCCGCGCCGTACATATTTGTCTCACCGCTCTGCCGCAGCCGTTCCAGATAATCGAAGTATTTCTGATTATCATTCTCTTTGGCATAGGCATTTAAGTACATATTGTAGTCCCCCTTGCGGGTAATGAGCCTGATCCAGAAATTACAGCGTTCGCCCACATAGTAAAAGCTGAACTCATCCTCATACTCCTTTGAGATGCAAGCGTCCATGTGATCGGTGCAGAATTTGCGCAGCGCCGCAAGATCCTTTAAGGCATCCGGAGCGGTCAGCGCATTGTAAACGCGGTCGATCTCCGTGCATACCTCCGGTGTGGCAAGCGCCTTATGGCACGGCCACACGGTATTGTACCAGCGCCAGCTGTCATGGTCGGCGCGAATGTGTCCGATCTTACGCCGAGGGGTTGGAAAGGCGCAGCCCTCCACAGTCTCCGTGTCCTCAAGCACCTCAGAGAAGGGACACTCAATCAAGAGCCTGGATAAGATGTTTTCTTTCATTGCGTCCCTCCGTCACGCTGCCTTTGCGGGGAAAAATTGCTCCGCCCTCTTCAGAAGCCACGCCTTGACGCCATTGCGGCAGGTCATGCCGCTGACCTGGCTGGTACAAGTCGGCACCGCGCACATGGCGCAGGCGTAGATAGCATGGTTCAGCACGATCTCCTCGGATAACTGGTCGATGAACCACGCGAGATCCGCAGGGAGCGTGTATGGTGCGAGGCCCTTGGCGCAGTGTCCGCACAGCACGATGCCCGTGGTCACAGATTTCTTACAGATAGCACAGTTTGGCATATTGTAGTCTCCTTCGTATATGTATGTGCGGGAGGGAGGGCAGCCTGCCCTCCCTCTCCATTTTTCTTAGAACGGCAGTTCGCCATTCTCTTCGCCAAAGTTCGGTGTAAAGCCGCTGGGCGGCGCGCCGAACCCTGCGCCGGGTTCTCCCTCATAGGCGGGTACATCGCCGCCGTCTTTCGGCTTGGAGTCGCCAAAATACACGTTGTCGGCGATGACCTCCGCGCTGCGGCGCTTGTTGCCCTCCTTATCCGTCCAATCGCGGATCTGGAGGCGTCCTTCCACAACTGCCATACGCCCCTTCGTGAAGAATTTACTCACAAATTCCGCCGTCGCTCTCCACGCGACAATGTCGATAAAGTCCGTTTCCTTTTTTTCGCCGTCCTTCTTATAATCGCGGTCAACGGCAAGAGAAAAGGAGCAGACCGGCGTATCCGACTGCGTTTTCCGCAGCTCCGGGTCGCGCGTGAGTCTTCCCATCAGAATGATTCGATTCAGCATAGCTTCATGCCTCCATATAAAATGTTTTCGTTTTAAGATTTTCAGTTCAGCGCCGCGAGCTCAGAAAGCGGCGTGTAGGTAAAGCCGGTCTCCTCATGGGCTTGTCGGCTGATACCCTCAAGGTCGGCAAGCAGGCTGTCCGTCAAGGCGATTTCACCATCCGACTGCGCAGCAGCGCGAAGCTCGCTCTGCTTCTGGTAAAGCCGTATCAGCTCCCCGCGCAGCTTGATAAACGCCTTGCGGGCGAGATCTGCCCGTCCGTCGCCGCAGGCTTCCTTGAAGTCAGACTGAGACTCCAGCGCCATAGCACGGAGATTGTCCGTCTTTTCCTGCATGGGATTAACGCACAGGCGGTTCAGAACGCTTTCCACCTTTTCCCGGTCGGCAGGCAAACGCCAAAGGTAATTCTTTAGCGCCAGAAGGTCGGAAGCCTCTACCTTATCATGGCCGGAGAGCCATGCCTTAGCCTGCGCGATGGGATAGTATCCAAGGTATTTGCGGTCCGATACCGCCATGCTCTTACGCAGCTCGCAGAGAATATCGTCCGCCAGCTCGTTCACGGCGTCCGGCACGGGGATCGCGGCCACCTCGCGCTGCATCTCGACCAGCTCCTCCAGCGTGATCGTGGCGGTGATCTGCCCAAAGGCACCGCTCTGCTTGTTCTTCAAGACAGCAAGGCGGGTATCACGGTCTTCGATGTTGGCCGTCACGACCTTCAGCTCCAAACGGTCATACAGTGCCTCCAGGATCTTCTCCTGCGGGTCGCTGAAATTGGGGATCTCATTGGACGCCGCGAAAAAGGAGATCGTGGGGATGGGATATGTATGGCCCTCATTGGTGTACTTGCGTTCATTGAGCGCTGTGAGGAGGGAGTTCAAGACACCGTCATTGCACTTGAAGATCTCGTCGAGCAGCACGATGTCCGCCTCCGGGATCTTGCCGGAGGTCTGCACGACCGGCTCGCTGTGATGCAGCAAGGCCACGGCCTTCCGGTATGTCTCCAGCTTGTCTGCGGCTTTGCCCAGCATGGTGAGGGTTTCGGGCGCATTCTTCCTCTGCCCCAGACCGTCTACCGCACGCTTCAGATTGAAGCGCAGATTTTGGTATACATCATCATTCTCCAGCGCGGAGTCTGGGATACTGCCGGGGATCAGGCTGGATAGATCGACGCGCCCGAAAAGCTGTTCCTCATCGCTCTGCTTGGAGAGCAGGCGCTCAAACTGCCGCGCGCCGGTGATGTGCCGGCGAAAAAGGTTGATGGCATAGCTCTTGGCCTGACCGGGCTCACCCAATACAAATAGGTTTTTGCGGGTCAGAAGGGCAATGGCGATCATCTCCACCAGCTCTTCGCGCTCGGCAACGCTGCCGTTCACATCGTCGATCACAGAGAGCATTTTATCGCGCAGGCTCATTTACAGGTCCTCACTTTCTTTTAATCTGTCTTTTTGGTACTCGGCATAGCAGCTCGGACAAGCCGTATCATAGCGAAGGCGGCGGCCGAAGCGCTCCAGCAGCGCGGCAAGCACCCGTGCGCTCCGTTCATCCTTGAACGAATAGGCACGCATATCACAGCCGCCGAGACCGCAAACCTCTGTCACGACCTCCCATGCAGCTTCATCCTTAGTAGGCGATACCGGGAAAGCGCGCAGGGCGCGCAGATCTTCGTCCGACATTTGGAGCACCTTGGCAAAGATGTCTGCCGCAGCGTCCATATCTTTGCGTATATCTTCCCGCTTCCCGGGCGGCGTATCCAGCGGCTCAAGCATATCGGGAGACATGATCACGCAGTCAAGGCTGATGTCATCTAAGGTTTTAGTCTCTCCGTATAAGTCTGAAAAGCGTGCCTCCAGCTCGCGGAGCATTTCCTCCGAGGCGGGTATCTCAAAATCACAGTAGATATCCGGCACATCGTTTTCCGTTTCGCGGTCTGCACCGCTGCGGATCTCCGTGATCGTGCCGAAAAGGCCCTCGTACTCGCTCTCACCGTTTGCCGAGATCCTGCCGCCGATGGTAAGTACTTTTCCTTCCACGTAGAAACGTGTGCCGTTTTCCCGTAAAATCATTCCTGTCTCCCTTCCTCACGCGGCCATTGTCCCTTCGTATAAGGGGCTATTCTCTGAAAGTGCATCAAGCGAGACCATATCTTTTTTTCGATACTCCTTGGGCGCACCGGTCAGACCGCACAGGCGGTAGGCGGACTTGCAGTTGAGAAGCTCATACTTGAGCTGCGCGAAGATGTGCTGCTGAAGCGTTCCCTTCTGCGGGTCAAAGCCCGCCACGGCCTTGATGAGCCGAAGCGCAAGCTGCTGGTACACATCGTCATATTCCAGCTGTGCCGCCCGCATCAGCGGACGGTTCTTTCGGATCACGGTGTCGATGCACCAAAGGTGCTTTTCCACGAGGGCATTGCGCTGAGCGATGGTATAGTTGTTGTTCATGTTCATTTCCTTTCTCTGTGATAGGGGTCCAAAGGCGGCAGAAGCCCTTGTCCCAATCCTCCAGTAACATCTCATGCGTGTAGGCGGGGGAGTTGTAGACGGCGTTGCGGCAGTGCTGCAAGCGGACCGTTTTCTTCCCGCCGCTTGGATTTCGCTCGGTTTCGTAATAGGAATCGTTACAGGTATCGCAGTGCCTTTCGATATTGTTCAATTCGTGTCCTCCATCTTGTTTTTTCGTGCGGTCTCCGCGTCAAACAAGGCCAGCAGCTCGTAGTCGTGCTTCGTCTTGTAGAAGAATGCGGGGCTGATCCCGTCGTCGATCTCAACCACATAATGCCGGTAAACGGCTGCGCCAACGGTTTCTGCGTCCGGTTCCTCATTGCATCGCCTTGCAAACTCCATGGGTGAGAAAGGCGTATGCAGTTCATACAGCACAGCATATCGGTGCGCCTCCGGAGAGATCTCTTTGCCAAGGTCATAGCAGAGCCTTTCGTGCAGCATCCAGTCTACCGTGCTCTTGAAGCAGTAGACCCGCAGCTCGCTTGGTATCTTTCTCTTTGGACACCAGCTCGGCACATAGGTCTTTGGATCATTGCGCCTAAATTTGTGTGCCCGTTTACCGCCGGTGCAAAAGCGCTCTCCCATGTGCATGGTGACGCCCATCTGCTTGGTAGGGTTGCTCTCCATGTAGCGAAGGTGCTTTTCACACTCATAGCAGGTTTCTTTTCGCAGATGCATTTATACCTCCTTCTCCCGCGGTGCGCAGGGTTCTTTTGCGTCCTCGTGAAGCGGACTCTCCAGGATCTCATAGCGGATAAACCAGCCTGCTGCATAGTCCTTGCAGTATGCCTCCCAAAATTGGCAGTCGTACTCCTCGCAGTAAAACGATTCATCGTAAGGAAAGCTCATTTCGTCCTTTCCCTTCTCCACCAATTCCCGCAGCCGCTTCTCGGCAAGTGCCTTGTCAAAAAAGGTCGCGATAGCATCCGGAGCAGGGAAAACGCCGCGGTCGGCGTAGGCTGCCGTGTGGACGATGGTGTAGGCTTTCTGCCCCTCTGTTTTGTCTCCAGTTTTCGCTTCTCTCTGCACCAGCCAGTCCTCTACAAACGGTCGGTCTTCCTCATGGAACATCGCCGCAAATCTTTCACGAAAAGCCGGATGGGAGAGAGCGGCATCGAGCCGTCTATGGAATTGATCGAGCTGCCGGTACACCGCCGCAAGGAAATCCTCCGGTGTCTGTGCGTCAACAGGGTATTGGCCGGCGCACAGGCGTCCGCCGCACTGACGGCATTTGCTCACCGCGCAGAGCCGATGGCCGCTCAGGTCCGCAAGACTTTTGTAGTCCAGCTCCCAGCGGATGTCCTCCATGTTCTCTGCAATGTGAAATACGATCTGGGCCACATCTCCGCTCTGCACCGGGGCGCAGGAGCAAAGAGTCTCCGGTGAATGGGTACAGTAATGCTTTTCACACATACTATGCCGCCTCCTTATTTCGTTCCTTTTCGCACAGATCGATGAGCCTTTGGCAGCGATCCATCTCAAAGCCGCCGATGTGGGCGAGCTGCTCGGAAAGCCGCAGCTTCTTTGCCATCCAATGGTAAGCCTGCGTCCGCGTCATACCGCGTTCCTTCCAAAAGCTATCAAAGACCTGATGCGTTTCCTTTCGCTTCAGCCGAAGCGTTTCGTTGGCCAGATTGCCGAGCGGCCGTGTGGTGCCTTTATGACAGCCGACGCGGGCGTTGCAGTTCTGGCATTGATAGAATTTCTCCCGTTCGATGCCGAGACGCCTTGCTGCTGCCGCTCCGTAGACCTCCGCAGCAGGGACCAGACGGACAACACCACCGCAGTAGCGGCAGATCTTCGGGATCTCCAAATGCAGTCCCCCCTTTATGCCGCCTTCGCTGCGGGCGGCTCGGCCGCCTTTTTCGTTTTCTTTTTCGCCGTCGGTGCGCGCATGACATTTTGCAGATAATAGGCATCCTGCGTACTGATCGTCAGCATACCGTTTTGTGCAATGCCGAGCGTGACCGTTCCGCTAAGCGCCTTCAGGCAGGATGTAAGCTGCCGTGCGCTGTACCAGTATTCGCCCTCGGGCGTGCCTGTCAGCGCGATCACCTCGATACTGGCGGAGGCGCTGCCAAGATCGCCGGAGCAGTGAAATAGCAGCCGTTGATCCTGAAAGCTCAGCCGCACCCGCCCATCCAGAGCGACGGACATGACCGAGAATAGCGCGTCGCGCATTTCCTTAATATCCGTGAGCACGGTGAAGCGGTTCGTGATGGTCTTTAGCAGCGAATCCGTGTCGATATAACCGCCATCCATAAGGCGCGAGCTGAATAGAAAGTTTTCTTTGAAAAAGACAATGCTTTTTCCCGTAGTGCCGACGCGGAATACATCCTCATTCCCGCACATTCCGGCGAGCTTTCCCAATGAGGACGCGGGGACCAGCAGGCTGATGTCTCCCGTGCTCTGATCGTCGCCCTTGGCGGTCACGATGCAGCTCCCGTTACTCCCTGCCGCACGCAGGCCCGTTCTGGTGAACATCAGGTTCACGCAGCGCAGCAGCGGCTTGCTCTGGTCCTGTGCCGTAGCAAAAACGGTATGCTGCGCCATGTTAGGCACGCCGCTGACCTTGACGGTATCCTCTGGGAATGGCAGGTCGGGCTTGGGGAAGGCCCCCATGTCCCACACATCCACGCTATAACCCGCGGCGCCGCTCGTAAGAACCATGCGTCCGCGGTTTTCCCTGCGGCAGAGCTCTGCGGTTTCCTCCGGGAGCCGCTGGATCATTTCTCCGAGCGTCTTTGCGGCGAAAACGAGAGCGCCATCCTCATGAACGGTGCAGGGCAGCTTTTCCGCCAGCGAGACCTCGAGATTCGTAGAGGTGACGGTGAGCATACCGTCCGCGCTGTCTGTTTCCAGCAAAACACCGCGCAGCACATCCAGCGGGGAGTCCGGCGGCGCGATGGTCGATGCGCGCTTTACCGCCGCAAGCAGCTCGGCGCGGTTGATGGTTATGTGCAAATGATCTCCTCCTTTAAGCGGCGAAATCGAAGATCGACAGCTGGTTTTCATCCACCTCTGCCACCTTCGACCTCTGCTTCTTCTTTTCTACCTGTGTTCTTGCGAGCAGTCCCTCGTAGAGCTCCCGGCTTGCCGCAGTCTGCACGGGTCGCGTGCCGCCGTCTACGGCTGCCGGCGCGAAATTCGGAGCAGGCAGAGCGGATTCCTTTGACGCAGGCTGTACTGCCGCCTTTCGATTGGGGTTGACGACTGCCATTTTCTTGAATGCCGCAGCGATATCCTCCACATTGTCCCGTATGCCTGCTGCCAACTCCTTCGCCATCTGCGAGGTCAAGTCCTTGACGTCGCTCATGGCGGCAAGTCCCTCCTCGCTGAACGTTCCTTCGATGATGCCCGCGACCGCCAACTTAGAGGCTATCAGCTTCATCGCCTTGGCCTGCAGGGTATCCGCATAATAGAGCATATACACCTCTATCTTTGGCGCCGTCTGATTGATACGCCACGACCGGCGCGACGCCTGCCGCAGTGTAAAGAGGTTATAGCCCATCGAGTAGAAGATGATGGTGGTGAAGGCATTGAGGTCGAGGCCGGTCTCCACGCAGCGAGGATTTGTGATGAGGACCTGCAGGCCGTTTTTGACCCGCTTATCCACCCACTCCTCGCGTTTCTCCGTGGCGATCTGCGGCGCGAGGATCTCTGTGCGGTAGCCGTTTTCCTGCAACAGCTTTAATAGCTTCTGCTGCGAATCCGTGCGCGTCCAGCTGGTGTAGATCAGCACGCGCTCACCGTTCGCCGTCTTCTGCCGCACGAGCTCCAGCACCTTTTCCTCTTTAGGGAACAAGCGTGAGAAGTCTCCGCAGCTTTTGGGCGTTACGATTGGCATTCCCGTAATGGGATGAATGACCTCCGGCTGATCGTAGGGCTGGTCCGGGTAGACCGTCAGCAGGTTGAGATAAGCCGAGAGGATCTTCTGCGCGGCTTTTCGATCATTTTTCAGGACCTTCTGGAGAACATTCTGCACAGCCTGATAGCACCTTCCGACGTCCTCCGGCATATCCAACGCCACAGGGATCTCCTCATAGCTCGGCAGATCCTTTCCCATGTCCGACAGGGACAAAAAAGCCGTGTATTCCAGCAGAAAGCGCGAAAACACCAGCGGCGAAACGCCGGGGAGCTGGCGTGTGCGCGTTTTCCGCTTACTGGCACGCCGGTTGGCGTTATACTCCGCGTCCCTTGTTTCGTAAGCATTTTCCACCACACCGTACTCCGCGTCAAAATCGCCGGGACTGCCATACTGCTTTCCATCCTTGAGCATAAGCCCGGGGACGATGCGGTAGAGCAGGTGAAAAATACCGGAGGAATAGCCGTTGATAAGGGTCGCCGTCATACCGACAAAGAGCCTGGAGGCGCCGTACAGCTCCGCCATTGCGTCACCTTGGCCGCTGGCATTGTTGTATTCGTGCAGCTCATCGCAGAGGAAGGAGCCGATCCTGCCGTGCAGCTTTTTCTTGATGTAGGTGCTCAGCGGATAACGCCGCTGTGCGCCGCGAACCGGATAGTAACCGTCCGGATCCTGCGCGATCTGCGCGAGCTGGTCGCAAACGTGCGCGTTTTTCGTACGCTTGAGATGAGCTTCAGCGCCATAGCGGTGTGCCCATCCGTATTCGCCGATTTTGACCCATTCCATCCGTCTGTCCGGATTGACCGCTGACCATAGCGGAGTGCCGCATTTAGGACAAACATGGTTTTTCTTATGCTCCCTCTGAAAGAAGAACTGATCGGCCGGTACGGTGTAGTGCGTCCCGTCCTCGCTGATCTCCATTTCGATGGCCGCGTCGCAGTCCGGGCAGAGGAATGCGCGGCGGCGTTCATTCCAACGCACGGCGGGATAGCGCATATAGCCGTCCCGCGCCCGCTCCTTGGAAAAGACCGCGTACACACTCTTATCGCCCTGCTCGTAGAGAGCACAGAGCCGGTCCAGCTCTGTGATGCTGTGCACGACCATGGCGTAGGTGTCCGGCAGCGTTTCTCCGATCTCACGCACCCATTTTCGTGTGACATGGGAGGGACACATGACAATGCCGAAGGACTTCTCCGCGCCGCGCCCCCTCTGTGCAGCCCATAAGCCATGCAATGCGCCGAGGGCAGTCGAGCCGATTTTTGTTTTGCCCGAGCCGCATTCCGCAATGATAAGCGCAGTTTTCTTGCGGTCAAGCTGCCGCTTGACAGCCTCCGTCACCGCAAGCTGGGCGTCATAAAGGGAATAGCCGGCCCGCTGCGTGATAAAGTCGTTGATGGACAACACTTCATCCGAGAGAGGCTCGCTGGCAGGATCAAAGAGCGGCATGAACTGATTGCGGATGCGGTCCGCGACGGTCACTCCGAAGGTATTGAGATACCCTGTGACATTGCTGACCTCATCAAAGCCGTCCGGGGCGCCGGGTACAGCGCCGGGGATCTGAATTGTCCCGGCCTTCAGCCCCTCCTCCAGTACCTCAATGACATTCCTATCCTCTACTGCCAGCTCCAGCACCCATGCGTCGATCCGCTCCTTTTGCGAGATGACCTCCAGCTGCCGGAGGTCTCCTCGACTTTGGAGAGAAGCGAGCACATAGTCCCGAAACGCGGGAATGAGCGGCGCTGCCGTTTTGTGATCCAGCTCCTCGAAAAGACGTGTTCGGTCTCCCTCGGGGCAGAAAATATAGCACTTTCGCGGCTGCTCCGATCTTTCAAGCGTTCGTTCCTCGCCGTCGTCCTGTCGACGGCTTTCCTCCTGTGCGTCGTCGCTGGCCATGAGCGTTGCCACGGCATACACACCGTCGTGAGTCAGCTGCCGCCGATACCCTTTCAGAGAGCTTTGCAGCAGCCGCACCGTATCGTTTTGGGTGGCTTCTATGGTCGCGCCGCCGTAGATGGCGTCCGCCATAGCCCGAACCATCTCGGGGTATCCACCGAAGCGGATCGCACAGATCACGCCTCCTTTTTCGTTGTGATCGAGCACAATCGTATCAGCGTAGGCGGATAACCGTACCTGCGCCGACGGATCGTAGTAGCTCAGCTCGATCAGCTTGCTATTTGACATTCATTTGCTTGCTCCTTTCGATTTTGAGACAAAAAAGACCGCAATCGCTCCTATGAGCAATTACGGTTTCGTTCTTGTCCTTTATTGAATTCCAGTTCGTTTGAGTCTGCCGGAGGGCGCAATAACCCCCTTTCTGTCGCCGTTCCTCCCTAACTTACTCCGCCCTAACTTACTTCGCCCTGAAATACAGCCTCATTCTACCATCCCGCCGCCTGCCTGTATAGTTGGAGTTTTTCCATACTGTCCACGGGAGTATTCGGTAAACAGCGCAGGCCGCAGAGGTAAGGGACAGGCTTGTATATCGTAGAACCTTATTGCTTGCCGTAGGTACAAGAAAGCAATCATCGCCGTTTGCCGGATGCTACCGACCGTTATCTGGATCGTTTTGTCCACGCTGAAATCTATTCTGCCAAAGGCAATCCAAAGGATAAGTTGGGCGGACTTACTGTTGTGATCTCCAAGGCGGAGTGACTGACGCGGCTTCGCAAATACGGCTACATTTTTAAAGATGAGTTAACAGTTGCGCCAAACTGACCCCGTAATCCCATTCTGTTTTTTTCCGCAGTTCCTGAGGCTGTGTTATATGCTCTTTCGAGGCTGCCTCGGCCATTATAATTTTCAGATTTTCACTCTTTTTCCTCCAAACATACTCGTATATTCGCACATACTCAACTCGAAAAATTCACATTATACTAAATCACAGAGTACACAAATGTGAGGATTTGGGATGATAAGCTATGCTCCGCTATTTGAAACGATGGCTCAAAAGGGAATTACTTCGTACCGATTAGAGAAGATGGGCTTCTCCCGTGCAACATACTATTCAATCAAATGTGGAAATAGTGTTTCTACCAATACGATCAACCAGCTCTGTACGCTCCTGCATTGCGAGGTTAGTGATGTTATGGAGTTTATCGAAGTCGAGGAAGCAGCGGACTGATATAGGTATACAGGGCTGGACGCTTAGGTCCAGCCCTCTTCTTTTATAAAGGTGGAAACGTTACCGGATGATAGAACGGACGGGAAAAGCATCTTCAAAGAAAACGAGAAGGAGTTGCAGACATGGCACCGTTTGTATGGCACGATGAATTTTACAAGGAGTGCTATCCAAAGCTGTATGGATTGGCGTTGCGAAATGTCCACAACGCACAGCTTGCGCAGGACATGGTGCAGGAGGCTTTTCGCATTCTGTTCGAAAAATGGACGACTGGACAAATCCAGCCGGACGACCATATCGACGTGTGGCTGAAAACCGTGGTGGTAAACTGCTGCCGAACAGAAATGCAGAAAATGAGTTACCACGCAGACGCGCCGCTTTTGGATTCGGTCACAATACCCGGCGTGGATGAAGAGCTCCCATTTGTCGACCGTCTGCCGCTCGGCTTGTCAGAGTCGGAAAAGAAGGTACTGCAATGCTTCTATGAGTACCGACTATCGCACAAAGATATTGCCCAGCTGTACGGCATTTCTCTGGAGGCCAGCCGCATGAAATTGTTCCGTGCAAGAATGCATTGTAGAGAACTTTTGTTAAAGTGTGAAAAATATGTGTAACATTTTACCTGATTCGACAAATAAAGATATGGAGGTGAATGGGATGCCTGATGCTCGCAAGCCCGCAACGTTTGGCAGTAACGATGGCCGGTTGGAGCAAATCCCGTGGCATTCGGAGAATGATCCGGAAGAAGCGATTCTGGATGAGCTGACTGGCCTGTCAATGCGCGAAACTCGCACGGACGCCGAACAGGCGCGCCTTGCGGAGTTGTTCGATCAGCTGGAGCAATTCGACCATTCGGAGAATACGCTTTCCGAGGAAGAAATCGAAGCACGTCTGCGCGAGCTGTATGAGCGCGTGCAGATGCCTTCTGCGGAAGACTCTGCCACTACTGCCGTGGCGCAAAAAACTAAATTAAAAAATGAAAAATCGATCGACGATACGAAGACTTCATCTATACACTCCCGCAAAGCACTCAAACTTCTCCCGCTTGTCGCAGTTCTTGTTCTTTTGATTGGTACCGTGTCCGCGCAGGCTTTCGGTGAAAATTTCTTTGATTTGTTTGCTAAGTGGACTTCTGAGATATTCCATCTGGACGACAGTGCAAAGCCCGAAGCATCCATCGGTCATAACGACCTCGAAGAGGGCGAGGTGCGCGAATATGCCACACCGCAGGAAATGCTCAACGATTTTGGCATCAAGGGGCAACTCATCCCGACAGAGGTACCGGAGGAATTCGGTACACCGACCTGTTGGGCAAGTAAAGATGAATGTGGGCTGAAGATTGAAATCCTATATGAGAATAAAGAGCACTATATTCTCTTTTGGTATAAGCAAATTACCAAGGATAACACAGTCGATGTAGAGAAAAATGATCACATGATCACATCTTGGAATTATGGTGGAATCAAGCATTATCAGCTTACAGATAACGGCATTGAAAAAATTGCTTGGGTCAATGGGAGCTTTGAGTGTCTGGCACAAAGCAATACTGAGAGCGAAGTATTTTGTCAGGTCGTTGAATCGATTTACGGAGGATAAATGAAAAACGTAACGCGGAGATTTTTTTGCCTTATCATAGCACTTTGCGTACTTTCCGTCATGACGACTGCATTCGCCCGATCCAGTTTGACCCTAAGCGCTTATAGTGCCGGTTGTGCCGCAAAAAGCGACGGCAAAATTGCTATTTGGATTGACGTAACAGGTACATATCCCCGTATGGATAAGATTGGGTCCGATGCAATTTACCTCTATGAGTCCACAGATGATGTACGCTACACGCGCGTAGCTGTTTTTGAACCAGAAGATTACCCCATTATGTTAACCACAAATAAAATCAGCTATTATAAGACTGTGGCTACTTATCAAGGTATACCCGGTCGTTATTACTATGCGCTTGTCTACTGTTACGCTGAAAAGGATGGTGTTTCAGACAGCAAGCCATATGAAACCGCTTCTGTCCAAGCCATCAGCTGAGTGTATATATTCATACGATGAAAAAGTGGGCGCGAGCCTGCTTTTTCATTGCCTAACGCGACAAGTAGGCCGCCCTCAATCCATCGAACACAAAAATTTTGTCTTTTTCTCAAAAAGTTTGTAACATTTTGCTGTAGTGAACAAATATAACCAATGGAACCATAGACGCAGGGCCGCCACAAATTGTCTCTGATTGCAAATCAACATTGCGAAAACCAGCGACCTTAATGGATGGAATCTGTCAGTACTTGGTGTGAGCATTTTATGAAAGGAAGGATGAAAAATGACGCTGCTTGAACAGTTACCTGCGTCGGCAAGCGTCTATGGAGCCATTCGAAAACTCGGAGGGAGCGAACGAACCGTAGGTTATTACTATGCCGCCTACGGCATACAACTTGCGCTGGAGCAGCCACAGCGCATGATGCTGATCACAAAATGGCTGCAGCCCGATATTGCAAGGAAATACAAAACGACGTCGGCGGCTGTTGAGCGTGGGATCAGGCTTTTGATCCACCACATGTGGAAGGCGCAGACACCAGCATGGCAGGAGCTTTTCCCAGATGGCAAACGCCCGACTGTATCGGAGCTTTTTCCCATTATGGTAGACTATCTAAGCTACGAAGATGCAAGTTAGCCGTTTTGGTCGCTTACATGAAATAAAATGTCCTGCCAACAACGAACATCAAGCCCGCAAACACAGGGTGGTGAGATTGGCACTTACCTCAGAGTTTTTCTAAATTTAAAAAGCTGCAAAGTCTTGATACAGTCAGACTTTGCAGCTTTTTTTACTCTTAAGAAAAAAACGCCATGTAAGCTCATGTCAACGTCTTGGTCGCACAGAAATCCATCGCTGTTTGTGCCAGGAGAAATTAGCCCTTAGCTGTGCCTCATTGCGCTAACAACACTGCATCGTACATCAAGATGTAACAAGCCGCACTGCCAATAAACTGGTGTAGCTATCAAACTTCGTCGATTTCTGAAAATGGCTACCCAATGTCTACCCGCTAAAATGCTTAGAGCCGCAAGGATTTGCGAGGGAATCCAGTTCTTTCTCCGTCTACCTAAATGTCTACCTTTTTGAAAGCTAAAAAACCGTAAAGCGTCTGATATGGCAGGTGTTTTGCGGTTTTTCTTCGCTTTTTTGCAGAGGATATGGCATCCCCATGCGCGGAAATTTCAGAAAGGAGAGTAACATTATATGAAAAAGTTACTCGCTCTGGTGCTGGCGCTGGTCATGTCCATGTCCCTCGTCACCATCAGCAACGCAGCTTTCAAAGATGCCGACAAGAT
>CEAF01016381.1_pt1 | contig 40900 bp, 36 predicted proteins | sample 557431 | NCBI WGS metagenome assembly CEAF01 (sample SAMEA3182068, study PRJEB8094) | gut metagenome | biome: human; feature: gut; material: Stool; isolation source: human stools | place: Canada | collected 2013-11-18 | reverse complement strand
GTGTAAGGCAGACATCAATGTCATTTTCGAGATAATTAAAAATAGGAATCCAATACTTTCCGGTGGATTCCATACAAACATGATAGCAATTATTCTCGATAAGCCAGTTGTGAAACCTTTGAATATCTGAGTTGATGGTTGAAAAAGATTTTTGCAGATATTCGGATATGCCGTCCTTATTGGTAGTTACGATGGTTGCAACGATAACATTTTTGTGGACATCAAGTCCACAGCAGATGGAGTATTTTAACTTCATCATTAAGTATCACCACCTTAATAAAAAGGGAATAGCAACATTGACTGTCATCCTGCGACTGAATAAACATGGTTTATTACCAATGATAAGAGTCCGGGCTCAATGTCCCACTTGTTTGTGCTTGTAAGGATGACGGCACATATAACTATACGGGGTCGAAATAAATTCGCCACTTCTCCTTCCGTGCTCTGTAGTGTATTGCTATTCCTTGAAAGAATTATAAATCAAAGAGTGGAGGGGCACAACATTTTTCATAACTTGTTTGTGCCTTGAGCGAAGCGAAAGGAATGACAAAAACTATGGAAAATAATGTAGAACTAAATAATATCGAACGAGATAATACAGGTGTAAATCCCCCCGGCACAGACGGTGTCGATGCGAATACACAGCAAACGCAGGGTGACAAGTCTGCCTGGGATACTTACACAAAGAAAACACATATTATCGGGCGAACCGTCAGCGTCATAGCACTGATCATGTTGGTAGGTGCACCGTTTCTCATCGGTAAGCTTTTAGGTGCGTATCCGGATCTGGGGGCTGTCGGCAAGGGGTTTCTCTCTGTGGGAATCGTATGGCTGGTCAGCAGCATCGCAGAGTTTTTGATCTACACACCGATGTTGGGAGCCGGCGGCGGATACCTGGCCTTTATCACCGGTAACCTGATCAATATGAAGATTCCCTGTGCCGTCAATGCCAGAGATATGGTGGGAGCCAAGACAGGAACCCCGGAGAATGAGATCATTTCCACAATCTCTATTGCTACCTCTTCTCTGGTGACGATCCTGGTACTGGCACTGGGAGTATTGCTGATGGTACCCCTGCAGCCCGTTTTGCAGAGTGAGGTGTTGCAGCCGACCTTTGAAAATGTGGTTCCGGCGCTGTTCGGAGCCATGGCGTACAAATATTACCGGAAAAATATGAAGATCGCTGCATTGCCGCTGATCCTCATGAGCCTGTTGTTCATCCTGGTACCGTCCCTGATCGGATCTACCAGCTTTATGATCGTTCCTTCCGGCGCGATTGCCATCGGTGTGGCATATCTGATGTTCCGGAAAAAGAATATGCAGAGCTCGGAACAGACAAAAGCTGATCCCGACAGGGCAAATACCGGGGATGAATAGTCAGAAGGCTATACGAACAGAAAACAGATGAATGGAAAAAGGGCCAAACCTGTCAGGTTATGTGAGTAATAGAAGGAAGCGCCCGGAAAAGAGGAAATATGAAATATATAGGTTTCATTTTACTGGCAGTGATCATTGCAATTATATTGTTGTTACTGATCGCGGTGATCCGTACCTTACTGATGCCTGGGAAGACTTCTTCCTACGTGGCAGAGGAACCGGAGGAGGAATCCCTGGCACTGGCACAGAAACTGGCGAAAATGATCCAATATGATACCACCTCCCATGCCAATGTGGCAGAGGTGGAGAAGTTCCTGGGGTTCCACAAAGTGTTGGAGGAATTGTTTCCTTTGGTACATGAGAAACTGGAAAAGACAGAGATTGACGGCAACCTGTTATTTTACTGGAAGGGAAAAAGCTCTGAGAAGCCGATCCTGCTCATGAGCCACCAGGACGTAGTGCCGGCGGAGGGTGAGTGGATCCATGCACCTTTTTCCGGAGATATTGCGGAAGGAAAGGTATGGGGGCGAGGCGCGTCCGATACCAAATGCTCTGTGATGGCATTTTTCCAGGCAGTGGAAGAATTGTTGGCAGAGGGCTTCGTACCACCCACTGATGTCTATCTGGCAAGTTCCTGTACGGAAGAGTGGGGTGGGGACGGTGCACCGAAGATCGTAGCGGAGCTGCAGCGCAGGGGGATTGAACTGTTCCTGGTATGTGATGAGGGCGGTGGTATCATCACGGAGCCCATCGGTGGAATCCACGGTAATTTTGCCATGGTGGGAGTATTTGAAAAAGGCAAGGCGGATGTGAAATTTACCGCAAGGAGCAACGGCGGCCATGCCAGCACACCGGTAAAGGGAACCCCTATCGCCAGATTGTCGGCATTCGTCAATGAAGTGGAGACGCATTCACCGTTCCGGAAAAAGATGCTGCCGGAGGTATCCGCCATGTTCACAGCACTGGCGCCTTATGCCGGGTTTGGAATGAAACTGGTATTTGGAAATCTGTGGCTGTTTGGCCCCTTATTAAAAGCGGTGATGCCATCGCTCAGTGCACAGGCAGGAGCGATGTTAAAGACCACGATAGCGTTTACGGTACAGAAGGGATCCGATGCCTATAATGTGCTGCCCCAGGAGGCTTATGTGGGTGCCAACATGCGTTTTATTCCCCATCAGGGAGAGAAAGAGAGCCTGGAGATCATCAAAAAAGTGGCAGACAAATACGGTCTGGAGACCGAAGTGCTGCATGCCAATGATTATACGCCGCCTGTGGATATTCACGGAGAAGCATTTCATCTGGTGGAGCAGACCATCGCAGATACTTTCCCGGGACTGCCTTCCAGCCCTTATGTTATGACAGGCGCGACAGATGCACAGTTCTATCAGTCTATCTGTAAGAGCTGTATCCGTTTTGCACCGGTGATCTATGGACCGGAGCAGATGAAGGGAATGCATGGATTGAACGAAAATATTGAGTATAATTGTCTGCCCGGAGCTGTCAGATTCTATAAGAACCTGATCCGCGCGGAGAAATAAGGAGCGACACTTATGAACACCATGACTACATATTCTGGCAGAAAGTTTGATCCCATGCAGATGACACCGGGGGATGTATATATTGAGGATATCGCTCATGCGCTGAGCTTACTGTGTCGGGGCGGTGGACAGCTGACCTATTTTTATTCGGTGGGACAGCATTCGCTCAACTGTGCTGCGGAAGCGCAAGCCAGAGGGTGGTCGGAGAGGCAGCAGCTCGCCTGCCTGCTCCATGATGCCAGCGAGGGATATATATCGGATATCATCCGTCCGGTGAAAATCTATCTGACCAATTATCTGGAGATTGAAAGTAAGATCATGGGAACAATTCTCACACATTTCAATCTGGACGATCTGACGGAAGAGGAGAACCGCCGCTGGAAACAGATCGACGATGAGATTCTGGAACTGGAACTGAAGACATTGCTTCATGGCGAAGAGAACAGAGAAGTGCCGAAACTTTTTTCCGTACCGGATCTGGCGGAGCATACGCCGGGAGAGATCGAAGTCAGGTTCCTGCAGGAGGCAGAGCGACTGGGGGTGCACGGAAGTGATCGTTGAGAAGAAGCCGGAACGCAGTTATTCTACGACAGTAATGTACATTCTGGCATATTTGGATCGTTATGGCTATCCGGTATTGATTCTGATAGCAGGAGCGCTGGCAGACTTCTACCGGGGGAGAATTACAATGCTGTTTGTACTGGCAGTGGGAATATTATTGGATGGCATCTATAATCTGGTGGGCTACCTGTGCCGTTGGAAACATATTTACCTCTGCTATCAGAGCATGAGCCATACGAAGATGACCCCCACACGTATCGAGTGGGAGCGGCTGGCAAAAAAAGATGCTTACGGTGTGCCGGCTACGCTGATTATTGGCGGAATCGTGGGGATATTGGTGAGTATTTTTCTGAAGTAGTGGGAATAAATACTGAATATGTGAAAAAAGTTGTGGAAAAGTCTGACAAGTGTGCTATAATAAATGTAAGTGCTTACATGGACTTGTATCATAAATAGAAATCAATGACATATGTTCCGGAAGGCATGGTATATTTTAGAATAGCAGATCGTCAGATTGGAAAGGGAGGTTATTTATGGGATTTTTAACAGGAAAGACAGCAATCATCACCGGTGGAGGAAGAGCGGTATTGAGTAACGGAGAGTGCGGATCCATCGGTTACGGAATCGCAACCGCTTATGCAAAAGAAGGTGCCAATCTGGTGCTGACCGGACGCAATGTACAGAAGCTGACGGATGCGAAGGAAGAACTGGAGGCAAAGTACGGTATCAAGGTACTTCCCGTACAGGCAGATGTCAGCGCCGGTTCGGACAATGAAGCAATCGTACAGAATGTGGTGAAGCAGGCGATTGACACTTTCGGAAGGATCGATGTACTGATCAACAATGCGCAGGCTTCCGCTTCCGGCGTAACTATCGCAGATCATACCACCGAGCAGTTTGACCTGGCGGTATATTCCGGTCTGTATGCAGCATTCTACTATATGAAAGCCTGCTATCCTTATCTGAAGGAGACCAAGGGTTCCGTTATTAACTTTGCTTCCGGTGCAGGTCTCTTCGGTAACTTCGGACAGTGTGCTTATGCGGCAGCCAAGGAAGGCATCCGCGGACTGACCAGAGTCGCAGCTACCGAGTGGGGTCCCGATGGCATCAATGTCAATGTTGTATGTCCTCTGGCATGGACCGCACAGTTGGAGAAATTCGAGCAGGCATATCCCGATGCTTTCAAGGCAAACGTCAAGATGCCGCCCATGGGACATTACGGCGACGTGGAGAAGGAGATCGGCCGCGTCTGCGTACAGCTGGCTTCTCCCGACTTCAAGTATATGAGCGGTGAGACGCTGACGCTGGAAGGAGCTATGGGACAGAGACCGTAATAAAATGTTTCATGGATGATTTGAAATAAGACTTGAAAGATCGAAAGAAAGACATTATAATTAATTGGTAAGTTGAAAATAAACCTACTTGTACTGGCCAAGTGACAAGGTAGGTTTATTTTTTTGCCCAAAACGGGACATTTCCGCAATGTCTGCCGTCTAATGTTCATAAGACGTATACTTATGGGAGAAAGGAACGGGAACACATGGGAGAGATAGAACAGCTGGTGCGCAGGGCAAAAAAACGGGATCCGGATGCTTTTACAGAGCTGATGCAGCTTCATGAGAAGGACATGTACCGGACAGCCAGTGCCATCCTTGCGCAGGATGCGGATATTGCGGATGCCATACAGGAGACCATTCTTACTTGTTGGGAAAAAATCGATACTTTACAGAAAAACCGGTATTTTAAGACATGGATGATCCGCATCCTAATCAATAAGTGTAAGGATATTCTGCGTTCCGGGGGGCGTGTCGTATGTGTGGAGGAATTCCCGGAACAGGAAGCAAAGAATAGCGTGGAGACAGAAGCTAACCTGGAATGGAAGGAAGCCCTAAGAGGACTGGACGAAAAATATCGTCTGATCGTGGTACTGTTTTATGCAGAAGGACTGCGGACAGCAGAAATCGGGCAGCTTTTGAAGCTGCCGGACAGTACGGTGCGCACGAGGCTTGCCAGAGGGCGGGAGCAGATGGCGAAATATTATGCAGGGACAGAGGAAGGAGGCAGAAGATGAGGCAGAAACAGGCAAAGCAGGATTTATGGATAGAGAAACAGCTCGTAACAGAAATGCTGAGACAGGCAAAGGAGATAGAGATTCCACAGATTGTGTTGGAGCGGGCAGATGCTTCTTATGCGCAGATCCGGCATCGGGCAGCGCAGGAAAAATGTATGGCGGTCGCTGCAAATAGGAACGGATGCCGACAAGAGCAGGCTCCCGGAAAAATTTTGGACAGAAGAAGCAGAAAAATCTGGCAGACCACGGAAAAAAGCTTTCCCCGGGTAGCAGGCATCCTGTTGGCGGTAGTAATACTTTCCGCCACAGCTGTCTCTGCTGCTGCCGTCGGAATCGTTGGTTACCGTAGGTACATGGCGGAACGCATGACAGACATTGGTACCGAGGAGTTGGGGCATTTGGAGATGGTAGCGGAGCAGGGCAATGTCACAGCAGAATTCAGTAGAGAGTTGACAGCGAGAGAACGGAGCATTTATGAGCAGCTGACAAGAGAATACGAAGCGGACGGCAAATATCCGGCGGGACAGATCCGGGAACTAGCCGAAGACGAGAACTATTCCGGCACTGGTGTGGCAGTCCGAAGTACTCCCGGAGAAGAATACGGTTGTCTGATCTATCTGCCGGATACTGTGCTCACAGAGGAAGAGTGGCTGGAGATTATAGAGTATCTGCATAAACTGGACTACAGCCTTCGGGAAAAACTATGGCAGCAGAAGTATTCCGAGGTTTCCTATTTTGACAGATATGAACAGATGACGGATGCGGAGATTGATGAATTATATGCCTTACTGGCTTCTGCACCAGTAGATGTATGGGGAACAGACAGTCGTAACCTGACAGCAGAGGAACAGAGCCGCTATGAGCAATGGACGGAAAAGTATGAAGTGGAAAATGCCTATACAGAGTCAACAATTAAGGTCATAACTGATCCGGAAGAATATGATGGACAGGAGCTTGCCTATTGCATCAGTGATGCGATGTTCTATGAGCCGGAGCGTGAGCTGACGGATGAGGAAATGCTGCAGCTGATCGATCTGGAGCACAAAAACCAATATATCTTTGATAGGATCGGCCGGGAGATCGAGTGCGGAAAACGGGCAGGATGGCCACAGACATATCATTTGCAATAGAAAAGATACTTGACAATAGAGACCACATGTTGTAGTCTGTAATTAGACCACGGCATGTGGTCTCTATACTTTTGCAAAAGTAAACGTGAAATATCAAAATTGATGTCATCAGGAAAACAGTAGTAGGAGGAAACAACATGGCAGAGATTCAGTTAGGTGTGGTCGAGGCGCAGTATGCGGATATGATCTGGGAGCACGAACCGGTGTCTTCTTCGGAGCTGGTGAAGCTGACGGAGGAAGCATTTCACTGGAAGCGCACCACGGCGCATAATGTGCTGCGCAGACTGTGCGATAAGGGGCTGTTTCGCAATGACAACGGAACGGTGACTTCCCTGATCTCCAGGGATGAGTTCTATGCGATGCAGAGCAGACAGTTTGTGGAAGACACCTTTGAGGGGTCATTGCCTGCGTTCCTTGCCGCATTTACGAAAGATCGTGCGCTGACCGCAGAAGAAGCTGCGAAGATCCGTAGGATGATCGATGAGGCAGAAGGGGGAAAAGAATGAGCCGCATATTTTCGGGTGTATTACAGATGAGTATTGCCGCGGCATGGATGATCCCTGTCGTAATGGTGCTCAGACTCTTGCTGAAACGGGCACCGAAGTGGGTGAATCTTGTGCTGTGGGGGCTTGTGGGACTGCGGCTGGTGTGCCCTTTTGTGCCGGAGAGCCGGTTCAGTCTGATGCCGAAGCTGCCGATATTGTCGGGCTATTTGTACGGAAATATGATAGGCAATCCGGCAGGAAATGCGTTCCGGGCTGATACGCTGCAAACCGGAACTAATTTTTCCAACAATATTTCCCAGGCAGCTTTAGACGGCAGCATGGGCGCAGCCGGATCCGGCATGGGCGGAGTGTTCGGAATTACCGGAAGTGGCATCGGAGCATTTGGAGCAGGAGTATGGAGAATACCGGAACGGCTATTATCTGCATTCTCGATTCTCTGGCTGGCAGGAGTGATCCTTTTTACAGGTTATGCGGTATATAGTTACGCCCGGGTGCGGAGGCAGGTAGCGGAAGCTATGTGGCTGCGGGAGAACCTGTGGATCTGTGATGAGGTAAAATCCCCCTTTATCCTGGGACTGCATAAGCCGAAGATCTATCTGTCCTCCAGTATGGACGAAGCGCAGTACCCTTACGTCATCGCTCATGAACAGGCGCATCTGAAACGGGGCGACCAGTGGTGGAAGCCGCTTGGATTTCTGATCTTAGCGATTCACTGGTTCCATCCTTTTGTCTGGGCAGCGTATATCCTGTTCTGCAACGATCTGGAACTGGCATGCGATGAGAGCGCGGTGAAGAAGCTGAATGCTCAGGAGCGAAAGGACTATTCCTATGCACTGCTTTCCTGCAGTATGCAAAGGCGGCTGGTGACGGTATGCCCGTTGGCCTTTGGGGAAGTAGGGGTGAAAAAGAGAGTGAAAGAGATATTGAATTATAAGAAGCCGACCTTTTGGGTGGTGCTTGCCGCTGTGGCAGTCTGTGTGATCGTAGCGGTATGTTTTCTGACGAATCCAAAGCAGGGGACGACAACCACAATCCTGCTGACGAATGAGGCCGGAAAGAGCGAAAACGGTGTGGATGCCGGAAATGTCGCAAGCGCAGACGAAGTCAATGCGCAACAGGAGACGGACGCCGCATTGCAGGAGGCGCTGGATAAACAGAGAGAACGGGCAGAGGCGGTGAAGGAAGCAAGCGCTGCAGAGCAGGAGAAACAGGCATCGGAGAATCCTGCCGGCTGGATCCCAATGCAGAATGGTAATACTACTACATGGATGAATATGCAGGACGGTGCAACCGCCGGTTTTGTAACAGGAAAGGAAGATGCAGCGTATGCGCAGGTAAAAGTCGGTGATACGACTCTGTTGTTATTATCGGACGGAATTTATCAGGACGGAGAGCATACCTATGCCATGTACTGTGATGTCTACGGTATCGGAGAGGATGCAGCACCGGTGCAGATCGGCAAGCTCCTAAGTGAGGGAACCGCATATCCGATCTGCGTCGGAACTGCCGGGTTCTACGTGACTTCCGGGCACAGCATCGAAGTGTACAATCTTGATACTGCGACCGGACAGCTGGTACTGACTACTTCCAATACAGAAAGCTTTGACGAGAACGGCAATGCAACCTATTATCGTCTGGACAGCCGGGGACAGCGTGTGGAAAGTACCGAGGAGGAGTATCTGCAGGCATGGGAGGAATACAGAAAAGATGCGCAGCCGGTAGAATTCACGACACCATAACAAAAAACTTATACACTTCTGAAAAACAAAATAAAATCATATACACTAAAAAGAATCCGAATGATCCTTCATCCGGATTCTTTTTATGGTTCTGTAAAAAAGTACCAAAAAAACATAATAAAAATCATGAAAATCAATGAATAAATATATTTTTTATGACAAAAACAGATACACAACTTCTTTTGACGAAATATTCGGAAAATGATAGATTGCATATTGTATAGAGTGTATAATTTTCTTTGGATATACACATAGATGCAAGCGTTGAAAAGGAGATGCACCCTATGAAATCAAACAAAGAAAAGATATATGACTTTATCAGACTCCATGCAGATGAAAAGGCAGACAGAGGAATATCCACTGCATACATAGCGGATGCCATGGAACTGCAGCGAACGAATGTAAGCAGCATACTGAATCTTCTGGTACAGGAAGGCAGGATACAAAAATGTAACGGCAGACCGGTTCTCTATAAGGTTGGAAGAGAAGAAAGCACATTGGAAGAATGCTTTTCTGATTTGATCGGAGCGGACGGAAGTCTGAGGCAGATCATTCAGTTGGCAAAGGCAGCAGTACTCTATCCACAACGAAGTCTCAATACGTTATTGGTGGGAGCCCGTGGAACCGGTAAGAGCCGCTTGGCACAAAGAATGTACCGTTTTGCGGTGGAACAGAAGATTCTGCCGGAAAATGCTCCGTTTCTTCACATCGATTGCCACGATTATGCAGCAGGCGGAGAAGTCAGTGCTGAGTCGGATGACAGCTGGAAACAGTCGGAGCAGGGCTTTGTATTTTTCGATAATATTCAGTTTTTAAGTCCGAGAGCCAGAAAAAGGGTGCTGGAGTATCTGCAGTCACCATCCCGAAAATATGCGGTGGCGGTAAGCTGCACGGACAAAGAACAGCTGTCGGATGAGTTCCTGGCAGAATTTTCAGTACAGTTACAGCTGCCGACATTATCGGAGCGGCCGCTGAGGGAACGGATGGAAATGATAAAACACCTTTTTTCCAAAGAGGCTGTGCGGATACAGAGACCGCTGATCGTCAGAGGAGATCTGATGACATGTCTGCTTTTCTATGAGTGTGAAGCGAATTATTATCAGCTCAAAGGAGATATCAAGATCGGCTGCGCCAATGCCTATGTGAGAGAATATGGGAAAATAGGAGATATTTCATTATTTATCAGCGATTTTTCCAATAATGTGCGCAAAGGCATGTTAAAGTACCGGAGAGAAGCAGAGGAGTTGATCGATTTTGAACAGAGATTCACGTTCAGCGGAAAAGAAATCCGGGTCAGCAGGCCGGAAGACGGAACACTATATGACAGAATCAGCCGGAAGGCAGCAGCATTAAAGGAGACAGGAATAGAGGAGGAAGAGATCAACCTTTTGCTGAGCATGGAGGTAGAAAGAACTTTTGATAAATATCGGAAAGCCCTGATACAGGATGTGACGGATAAAAAACAGTTGGAAATCTTGGTGGAAGAAAAACTGATCAATATTGTGGAAGCATTTCTGCAAAAGGCAAAGGAACAGCTGAAACGTAATTTTTCTCCGTCTGTACTATATGGGCTGTGCCTTCATCTCAATGCAGTGATTACGGGAAAAAGAGAAAAAAGTGCTCCGGACAAAGAAAGTATTGCAGAAATACTGGTATATCACAGAGCAGAATATCTGCTAAGCGAAGAACTTGCGGAGCAGATCAAAGCAGAATACGCAGTGGAATTGTCCATGGAAGAAATCTTACTTCTCACAATGTTTTTGTGCTATCAAAATGAGGAAAAGACGGAAAATGCAAGACCGGTATTGATATTTGCATTCTACGGTGTGGGAATAGCTTCCTCCATTGCACAGACGGTCAGTAACATGACAAAGCTGGATAATATTTTTTCTTATGAAATTACCAGTGAGAGAGCCTCTGCAGAGGTATATGGGACACTGAGAAATTTCCTGAAAAAAGTGCAGCAGGGCAAGGGAATTCTGGTCATCTATGATAGCAACTTTTTGGGAGAAATGCTTCTGGAGATAGAAAATGAACTGGAAATTCCAATCCGGCAGGTCAGAGTTCCGGTAACTACACTTGGAATTGAGCTTGCAAGGCGAACCCTTACAGAAAATGATCCCGACAAGATATTGCAAAGCACAGTGGAGAGCATAGATGGTCTGGACTGCTACAGAAAATACATTGTAACGCTCTGTACCACCGGGAAAGGCGGAGCAGAGGAACTGAAGCGTTACATCGAAAAATATGGACAGTTGGAAGATACAGAGGTGATCCCGATGTCGGTTACAGACAAAGAACTGTTGCGTGATAACCTGAAACGCCTGATGACCACGGGAGTGGTTCAGTGCATTGTGGGAACCTATGATCCGGGAATGTTTGCGATTCCCTTTCTGCCGATCAGTGAAGTATTCGGAGCCAGAAAAGAGAGTCTTCCAAGATTACTCCGACTGGAAAAAGAGGCAAAAGCAAAGATAGATTATGATGCAATGTTTGCATATCTGGGAGAGCAGCTGACGCACACCGATATTGAAAAGCTGAGAAAAATACTGCCGGATATTATGAAAGAAATCAATGCGGCGCTTATGGAGTTATCTTTGGATGCGGAGGCCGGTCTGTTGATTCATATTTCCTGTTGTATTGACAGGCTGCTTGCAAAACAGGAAGTTGCCACAAATCCCAGAAAAGCAGCAATATTGCTTCAATATGACAAGGAATTTAAGAAACTGCTTAAAATAGTAAAACCGTTGGAAAAGACATTTCATGTCATTATCAATGATGATGAGATAGCAAATATTCTGACGATTATATATCAGCTCTAAGAAAAGGAGGTTACAAAATGGAAGAAAACATGCAGGAAAAGCTGGAAGAGATCGCGATGATGATCATAGCCAATTCCGGACAGGCAAGATCAGATGCCTTCGCTGCACTGCAGGAGGCGAAAAAAGGAAATTTCGAAGACGCAGAGAAACTTCTGAAGGAGGCAGAAGAGAGTCTTCAAACAGCACATGAATCTCACAGAGAACTGTTGAAAATGGATGCGTCCGGAGAAGTGACGCAGGTAAGTATTTTATTGTGTCATGCGCAGGATCATCTGATGGGAAGTGCACTGGCACTGGATTTGATCCGGGAAATGATCGTTTTATATCAAAAGTAGGGAAAAGCAAGGAGGAATCGTATGGAACGAAAAGTATTATTGATCTGCGCAGGTGGGATGTCTACCGGAATTCTGATGCGTAAGATGGAAAAATATGCAGAGGAACAGGGAATTTCCCTGAAGATCGAAGCAGTGGGAATGTCGGCATATGAAGATGTATATAAAAACTATGACGTCATTCTGTTGGGACCGCAGGTATCTTATAAAAAGAGTGAGATCGAACAAAATACGCAAAAACCTATTGCAGTGATTCCGGCATATGATTATGCAATCGGTAATGTGGCCAATATTATGAAGCAGGTGGAAGACTTGTATCAATAAGTCTGCAAAACGTAAAAAGAAGGTATTTCAACAGGGAAGGAGTAAAGGTATGGCAAATTTTTATGAAAGCAAGCCCATGCAATGGGTGAAAAAAGCGGGGGAAAAAGTAGTGGGAAATAAGGGAATACAGGCGATTTCCTCCGGTATGATGATGGTAATGGGTGTAATATTGTTGGGAGCGGTATTCCAATTACTGGCAGTCATATTACAGACGATCGGTATTATCGATCAGAGTTCCGGAATCTATAGTGCACTTATGGTACCGTATAAGGTGTCTATGGGATTTATTTCGCTGTATGTAGCTTTTACCATTTCTTATTCTTATGCAAAGTCTTTAAAAATGCAGGCACTGATGGCAGGACTGAATTCGATTCTGATCTTTTTGATTGCAGCCGCGCCGATCAAAACAGTAGAACTGGCCGGGGAAGCGGGCGGAACTTTTACCGGAATGGATACGGTAGCCCTTGATGCGAAGGGTATGTTTGTAGCCATTATTGTAGCGCTGACCAGCGTACAATTGACACATTTTTTTGAAAAGCATCATCTGGTTATCAAGATGCCGGATGCGGTTCCGGAATTCCTGCAGGATACCTTCCGTTCACTGATTCCTCTGATAGTAAATGCGATTATCTGGACGGTATTGGGGTATGGCTGTGTGGCATTGACACAGACAGCGCTTCCGGTACTCATTACCGGTCTGCTGGGAATGCCGCTGGCAGCACTGACAAGTGTTCCCGGAATTATTATTATCGTAATCATTGCCAGTCTGTTATGGACGATGGGTGTCCATGGAACAGTGGCGGTATATGCGGCAATCGCAGCACCGTTAATGCAGTATTATGCAACCAACTATGCCAATCATGAGGCCGGTCAGGCGCTTGTATTTATGCCGATCGCGTTATTCGGTATTATCAATTGCTGTGGCGGAACCGGCAATACACTGGCGCTCTGCGTGATGGGACTGTTCTCGAAATCCGAACAGCTGAAAGCAGTCAGCAAGGCAGCAATCGTGCCCGGTCTGTTTAATATTAACGAGCCTGTGATCTTCGGTTATCCTATTATGTATAATCCGATCATGTGCATTCCCTTTATCCTGAACCCTGTAATTACCATGATCATCTGTTATTTTGGATATATGATAGGATTTTTCAAACCGGCTTACATTTCCATTACGGCGAACCTTCCGGTTGGATTTGCACAGTATCTGACGACTTTGTCCTGGACCAATATCTTTATTCCGGTGATTGCATTTGCGGTAGCGTTTGCATGCTATTGGCCGTTCTTCAAAGTATATGAAAAGGACCTGGTAGCAAAAGAAGCACAGGCAAAGGAAGAAAAATAATGGAAGAAAAGCAGAAAACATTTCCACCCGGATTTCTATGGGGCGGTGCCGTGGCAGCCAATCAGGCAGAAGGCGCCTGGCAGGCGGATGGAAAAGGAGATTCTGTAGCGGATCATATTACTGCGGGGACAAAAACGTCCCCACGGCGATTCACGGAACAGATTCGTCCTGAGGAGAATTATCCAAGTCACGAAGCCATAGATTTCTATCACAGATATGAGGAGGACATTGCTCTATTTGCGGAAATGGGGTTCAAAGTATTCCGGATTTCGATTGCCTGGACCCGTATTTTTCCCAAAGGAGATGAGATATCGCCCAATCGTGCCGGAATTGCGTATTACAGGAAAGTATTTGAAACCTGTAAAAAATACGGAATAGAACCGTTGGTTACCTTGTCTCATTATGAAATGCCTTATTACCTGTGTGAACATTACGGCGGCTGGACCAACCGGCAGACGATTGCATTTTTCCTGCGGTATTGTGAGACGGTATTCAGAGAATATCAGGATCTGGTTCATTACTGGCTGACATTTAATGAAATGAATACCCTGGTCAGCCGTTTCGGAACGCTCCTTGCGGGAGGCATTTTACCCGAGGACGGAGAAGACCTATTCGGGATAAAACGACTGGGATCCCCCGAGACCGCGGCAGAAAAGAGTCGCAGATTCACTGCATTGCATCATCAGTTTTTGGCTGGTGCACAGGCAGTAAAAATAGCACACGAGATCAATCCCGAAAATAAAGTGGGATGTATGCTGTCTGCTGCCGGTGTGTATCCATATACCTGTAGTCCGGAAGATGTATTGGAAGCACAGGCCCAGATGGAACGCAGCAACTGGTTGTGCGGAGATGTGTGCGTAAGAGGAGCATATCCTTATTTTGCGGAACGCTTTTTTAGGGAAAATGGGGTACAGATCCGAAAAGAGGCCGGGGATGATGAAATATTGAAGAATGGAAAAGTGGATTTCTTAAGCTTCAGTTATTACAGTTCCCGTTGTGCCACGGCAGATCCGAAAGTGATACAGACGGCGGGGAATATGATGCTTGGTGTGCCGAATCCCTATCTGGAAGCAAGCGAATGGGGATGGATCATTGATCCCAAGGGATTACGTTACCTCCTGAATGAACTGTACGGCAGATATCAGATTCCGCTGATGGTCGTAGAGAACGGACTGGGAGCGGTGGATCGTGTGACAGAAGACGGACAGATTCATGATGATTACCGGATTGCTTATTTAAGCGAACATATCAGACAGATGTGGGAAGCAGTAAATGATGGTGTGGAGTTGCTGGGATACACTCCGTGGGGATGTATCGATTTGATCAGTGCAAGCACCGGTGAAATGAAAAAACGCTATGGCTTTATCTATGTGGACAAAGACGATGAAGGAAAAGGAACCTTGGAACGAAAGAAAAAAGATTCCTTTGCCTGGTATCGGGAGTGCATCAGGACGAATGGAGCCAGCGTACTTTCCACGAATAAAAAAGAGGATAAATTATGACAAAAAAACAGGTTGAGATTGTGAATAAGACAGGACTGCATGCCAGACCGGCTTCTGATTTTGTACTGGAAGCCAAAAAATATGAAAGCAAAATTACGATTTGCAGAGAAAACGGCGTACCGGTGAATGCAAAATCCGTTGTACGGATTCTGGCGGAAGGAATCGGACAGGGAACCAAAATAGAGATTGCTGCGGAAGGCGCAGATGAAGAGCAGGCGGCAGCATCTCTTGCCGCCTTGGTGGAAAGCGGATTTGGAGAATAAAGGCGGTAAATGTGTATGGAAGAAAGATTACAGGGAAATCCGGTATCTGAGGGAATTGCTTATGCGAAATCTTATATTTACATTCCCGGTACACTGACAAAGGCTCCGGGATTTTTCCCAAAGGGTCAGGAAGAGGAAAAATATCGGGAATTCAGGGAAACCTGTGAAAAGGCAGACGGTGAACTGGTGACATTGTACAACGGTATGTGTAAAGAGGATCCGGATAAGGCAAAAATCTTCAGTGCACATCGGGAATTACTCCAGGATGAAGAAATCCTTGATGAGATCCGGGAGGCAATCTGTGCGGAAAGCATGAATCCGGACAGCGCGGTCAGTAAGGTGTATACGGAATTTGCAGAATTGCTGGCAGGTGTGGAGGATCCGTTGATTGCCGAGCGCGCGGCGGATCTTAGAGATGTCAGAGACCGGCTGCTCCGGATTCTGTCGGGGCAGGAAACGTCTAAGCTGTCTTCGTTTTCGGAAGATGTAATTCTGGTAGCCCATGACCTATTACCCAGTGATACGGCCACCATGGACAGAAAACATATCAAAGGAATCCTGACGGAGGTTGGCGGAGTGAATTCACATTCCGCAATCCTGGCAAGAAGTTACGGAATTCCTGCAATTCTGGGAGTTCCGAATGTTACGGAAAAAATTCCTACAGATACTATGCTTGCCATGGATGGTTTGACCGGAGAAATATTTGTCACACCGGGAGAAGAATGTATTCGCGATATCATGGAAAAACAGGTCTCTTTTTTCCGCAAAAAAGAGACAGAAAAGAATTTTTTGAACAAACCTGCGATTATGAAGGACGGAACAGAAATAAAGATAGGAATCAATATCGGCTCGCAGGAATTTGATGTTCCGACAGACCGGTACGATTTCATCGGCTTGTTCCGTACAGAATTTCTTTATATGGAAGGGAAGGAACTTCCGGGGGAAGAAACACAATTTGAAGCCTATAGGCAGGTTGTGCAAAAGGCAAAAGGACATCCGGTTACTTTGCGGACACTGGATATCGGCGGAGATAAGACATTGCCCTACATGGAATTGCCAAAAGAGGACAATCCTTTTTTGGGGAAAAGAGCAATCAGGCTTTGTTTTGCGGAAAAAGAGTTATTTTTAACGCAACTGCGTGCGGCACTGCGTGCTTCTGCTTACGGACCTCTGCAAATCATGTTTCCGATGGTCGGGAGTCTGGAAGATATTCGCAAGGCAAAAGAGTACCTGAATCTGGCAAAAGAGCAGCTGAAAGAGAGAAAGCAGCAGTTTGATGAACAGATCCGAATCGGTATTATGATAGAGATTCCCGCGATTGCCTTGATTGCAGATCTGGCGGCGGAAGAGGTGGATTTTGCAAGCATAGGATCCAATGACCTGACGCAGTATTTGTCGGCTGCGGATCGGATGAATCCGGAGGTGGCCGCTTATTACAAAAGCGATTCTACGGCAATGCTTCGGCTACTTGGGTTTGTATTCCGGGAGTTTTCCAAACGGGAAAAGGAGATATCTGTCTGCGGAGAAATGGCAGGAAATCCGGAGACCGCCCAATTGCTGGTGGGATTGGGAGCGAGAAAGCTGTCTATGAGCAGTGGAAATATCGCCGGTGTAAAGGCAAAACTGGCTGAATGTACATTACAGGAGCTGACAGCTTTAGCAGAGAAAAAACTATGATCCCTCTTGACAAAAAAATGAAATGTGTTTATATTCATAACAGTGTTATATAACGCTGTTATGAATATTTTTTTGGAGGAAAAAGTGACAAAACCGATTGAAGGAGTTTCAGAGAGAATTCTCGCCTGTGCCAGAGAAGAATTCCTGGAGAAGGGCTATTCCGAAGCGTCGCTTCGTACGATCGCAGCCAAGGCAGACACTACTACCGGATCCATCTATTCCCGGTTCGGGGACAAGGAAGGATTGTTCAGTGCGATTGTGGAACCGGCGGCGGAAGGGCTGACGCAGATATTCCTTAAGACCCAGGAGGCGTTTCATGCCAGAGAGGCAGAGGAACAGCCTAAGGCGATGGAGACTTATATCACGGGCGGTATGGATGAAATGCTTGACTATGTTTATGACCGGTTTGATGATTTCCGGTTACTTTTGGATGCCTCTTATGGTACCAAGTATCAGGATTTCGTGGAACATCTGGTGGACATTGAGACGGAGTATACCTACAAGTATATGGAAGCTACGAAATTCCTACAGGAAGGCAGCATGATCACCGAGGAGTTCCTACATATCATGTCGAGAGCCATGTTTGACAGTATGTTCGAAGTCGTCAGACATCGCATGGACAGGGATACCGCCAGAAAATATCTGCATATGCTGGAGAAGTATCACTACGGCGGATGGGGAGCCATCATCAAGCTGGGGTGAAGCATAAGATAAGACTGCTATGGAAGATTACGGTAGCAGTCTATCTTAAAAACCGACGGTTAGTTGAAGCTAATTCCCAATAAGCAGTGTTAGATAGGAAAGACAATAGAGCCTCAAATGTCCGGAAAAGAGAAATGATGAAAAGCAGGGCAAAATGAAAAGAAATTCTAGAAATTAAAGAGTTACATTAAATCAAAAAAATTAATTTAAATCAAAGGGAAAGAGGGAAAGATCACATGAAAAAAGAAAGCTCTATGCAGAAGCTGTTCGCTTATGCGGGCAACTACAAGTACCTGACCATCGCGTCATGGATTCTGACCGCGGTCAGTGCACTGATTGCATTACTGCCGTTTTATGATATCTGGCGGATCATGCAGGAAGTCGTACTGGCGGCACCGGATTACAGCAAAGCGCAGAATCTGTCCGTCTTGGGCTGGCGTGCGGTGGGATTTGCACTGTTATCTATGTTCATCTATATCTGCGGACTGCTGTGCTCCCACATTGCGGCATTCCATGTGCAGGCCAACATGCGCAGCATCCTGATGCGGCACATTCTGACACTTCCCATGGGGTTCATGGACAGTGAAGGCAGTGGCAAAATCCGCAAGATCGTCAACGAATCCACCGCGGCCACGGAGACCTACCTGGCGCATCAGCTGCCGGATAAAGCGGGAGCGGTGGCAACACCTGTGGGACTGTTGCTTTTGCTGGTAGTATTTGACTGGAAACTGGGCTTATTAAGTCTGGTGCCTGTAGTATTTGCATTTCTCATCATGGGAGCCATGACCGGTCAGCGCATGAAGATCAAAATGGAAGAGTACCAGAATGCGCTGGAAGAAATGTCCAGCGAGGCGGTGGAGTACGTCCGCGGTATCCCGGTGGTCAAGACCTTCGGACAGTCGGTCTTTTCCTTCAAGCGTTTCCAGACTTCGATTAAGAAATATGAAAAATGGACCATCGCATATACGAAAGATCTGATGTGGCCCATGGTCGGTTTCACTACATTGATCAATGCCATTTTTGCGATTCTCATTGGCGCTGCCTATTGGTTCGGCGGAGCAAACGGTGATCCGGAAATACTGATCAATCTGCTGTTTTACATCATCATTACCCCCGTGCTGACTGTGACCCTCGGTAAGATCATGTACGGCGGCGAGAATCAGATGATCGTGGAGGATGCTCTGAAGAGAACGGACGGCATCTTAAACAGAAAACCTCTGCCGGAGGCAACGACGAAGCAGGAGATTCCGGAATATTCCGTTGCGTTGCAGAACGTATCCTTCCGTTATGAAAAAGCCGAACGCGATGCCCTGCATCAGATCAATCTGGATATCAAAGAAGGAGAGCATGTCGCTTTCGTAGGACCTTCCGGCGGCGGTAAGACGACGCTAGCCAGTCTGATCGCCCGTTTCTATGATGTCACCGAAGGGAAGATCAGCATCGGCGGCGTGGACGTAAAGGATATTCCTTCCGCACAGCTGATGGATATGGTATCTTTCGTGTTCCAGGACAGCAAACTGTTGAAAATGTCGATCTATGATAATGTCCGCATGGGGAAAAAAGATGCCACCAGGGAAGAAGTGATGGAAGCTCTGAAAAATGCCCAGTGCGAGGACATCATTGCCAAAATGCCGGACAGTGTGGATACGGTCATCGGCAGTCAGGGTACTTATGTCTCCGGCGGTGAGGCACAGCGCCTGTCCATTGCCAGAGCAATGCTGAAAAACGCACCGATCCTGATCCTTGACGAGGCGACCGCTTTTGCCGATCCCGATAATGAAGCCAAAGTGCAGAAAGCATTCACCGGACTTTCCAAAGGCAAGACCGTGATCATGATCGCCCACAGATTGTCTTCCGTGGTGGATGCAGACCGCATCTGCGTCCTGAAAAACAGCGAGATCGCAGAACAGGGAACACATGAAGAACTGCTTGCACAGAACGGACTGTATGCCCATATGTGGGAAGAATACAACAAGTCCGTGAGCTGGAAGGTCGGCGCTTAAGGGGGCTGATAGTTTAAAGTTTTGCAGGCTTTGAATAACGTAGAACAATCAGAAGAAAAGAGTTATGCAGAAGCTCTTTACGACGCAGAGTTTGCAAGGTGTATTTAATATAGAAATGCGGGAGAAATGTGAAAAATATACTCGATAGCATATTTTTTCACAAGCCCTATCTATATGGCTTTGGCTATATTGTGGCGCCTGCGGAATGGAGATTAGAATGAGTAGTTTACAGGCAAAATTACAACATAGATACGCACTTTCGGAAAAAGGTGCACAAGATATGATGAAAGCATTCGTATCCGTTACGATTTCAGATCTGGTATTGATGTTCCCGGTGTGGATGTTATATTTTCTGGTGAGAGACTATCTGCAGGGGACGATGGCAGGCAGGGGTGTATTCTACCTGATCGGGTGCCTCTTGTGTCTGGCACTGATCGCCATTACTACATTGATCCAGTATCGTGCCACGTTCCTGGCAACTTATGTGGAGAGCGGCGTGCGCAGAATTGCTCTGGCAGAGCAGCTGCGTAAGATCCCGTTATCCTTCTTCGGGAAAAAAGATCTGTCCGATCTGACCAGCACCATTATGGCAGACTGCGCCACCATGGAGACCGCATCCTCCCATTTCATTCCGGAACTGGTTGGTTCCTGTATCTCCACCACACTGATCGCTGTGGGTACTTTTTTCTTGAACTGGAGAATGGCAATCGCAGCGCTGTGGGTGCTGCCGGTATCTTTTCTCATTGTAGGCTGTTCCAGAAAAGTACAGAAGAGCCTGAGTAAGAAGCAGATGAAGTTAAAAATGGATTGCGCGGACGGGATTCAGGAGTGCCTGGAAACGGTGCGTGACCTCAGAGCCAACAATGCACAGGCAGAATACATGGAAGGCCTGGAGGGCAAGATTCGCGCGGTGGAGAAGCATGCGCTGACAACGGAACTTGGAACAGCAGTCTTTGTTGGCGGGGCGCAGATGATCTTAAAGCTGGGAATCGCTACGGTGGCATTGACAGGTGGAATTTTGCTGGTGAGAGGCGAAATTGATGTATTAACCTTTTTTGTGTTCCTGCTGTTAGTGTCAAGAATGTACGATCCCCTGCAGGTGGCGCTGCAGAATCTTGCAGCCATTATCAGTACCGGTGTGCAGAGTGAGCGCCTGGACGAGATTCTGTCAGCGCAGATTCAGACCGGCGCGGATACCATGCATCCGGCAGGCTATGATATCGAATTTTCTCATGTGGGATTCTCTTATGACAATCAGGACACGGTCTTAAAAGATGTGACTTTTACTGCAAAACAGGGAGAGGTGACGGCCCTGATCGGACCTTCCGGCGGTGGCAAGACGACCGTATCGAGATTAGCCTCCCGTTTCTGGGACATCGAAAAGGGTAAGATCACGGTAGGCGGTATGGATATCTCCACGATTGATCCGGAGACGTTGATGTCCCTGTATGCCATCGTATTTCAGGACGTGACGCTGTTCAACAATACGATCATGGAAAATATCCGTATCGGTAAACAGAATGCCACAGACGAAGAAGTGCTGGCAGCCGCAAAGCTGGCGCATTGTGATGAGTTCGCGGAAAAACTGCCGGACGGCTGGCAGACCATGATCGGCGAGAACGGTTCGGAACTGTCCGGCGGTGAGAGACAGCGTATCTCCATAGCGAGAGCGTTCCTGAAGGATGCGCCCATTATCCTGTTGGATGAAGCGACGGCTTCCCTGGATGTGGATAACGAGACGATGATTCAGGAATCCCTGTCGAAGCTGATCTGCAACAAGACTGTTATGATCATTGCGCACCGCATGCGTACCGTGGCGGATGCGGATAAGATCGTGGTATTGAAAGACGGCGTGGTGGCAGAGCAGGGAACGCCTGCCGAACTGGAAGCAAAAGACAGCATTTACCGGCATATGAAAGCCACTCAGATGGAGGCTGCCGGCTGGACATTATAATCAAACAGCCTTTTTAAAAGGAGCGGTCCGCTTGTTTACAGGCGGATCGCTTTTAGCATATTGCGTAATTCCTGCGAACGACATATAATACAATCCAACGGCAGAAAATTATCCAATGGAGAGGAACACAGAGGAATACCATGCAGATAGCAGCAATGAAAAAAGACGATTTTTACCGGCAGATGTTCAAACTGACCATCCCGATCATTATACAGAATCTGCTCAGTGCAGCAGTGAATTCCGCGGATGTTATTATGTTAAACTATGTGGGACAGTCCGCAATATCCGCAGTATCCCTGGCGTCAAATTTTTCAAATGTCCTGTTTATGGTATATTACGGACTGGGGACGGGAGCCACTCTCTTGTGCGCCCAATATTATGGAAAGGGGAACCTGGAAGCAATTCATACTGTAGAAGGAATCACACTTCGTTTCTCTATGGCAATTTCAGGTATAGTTGCGCTGATTGCATTTTTCCTCCCTCAGAAGATGATGCTTCTCTTTACTCCTGATCAGGAGCTGATCACCATCGGCGCCTCTTATCTGCGGATCATGGGCATCACATACCTGTGCTGGGGCATCACGGAAGTATATCTAGCCATTCTGCGAAGCGTAGGTCGTGTGACGGTCAGTATGGCGTTGAATATGCTGGCTTTCGTATTGAATGTCATTCTGAATGCCACATTTATCTTTGGACTGTTCGGCATGCCGAAGCTGGGAGCTACCGGTGTCGCCATTGCCACAGCACTGTCCCGACTGGTGGAACTGGTGGCATGCTTCATTGTATCTTTCTTGAGCAAAAATGTAAAACTGCATCCGAAGTACCTGTTTGTTCACAGTAAGGTGCTGACACAAGATTTCATGCGTCTGTCTCTGCCCGCACTTTGCAACGATGTGTCCTGGAGTGTGGCGTTTTCCATGTATTCCGTGATCCTGGGGCATCTGGGAACAGATGCGGTGGCCGCTAATTCACTGGTCGTCGTAGTGCGCAATATCGGCACGGTGTTCTGTTTTGCCATTGCCAGTGCAGGTGGCATATTACTGGGAAATATTATGGGACAAGGCGATCTGGAGAAGTCGAAGAGTTACGCTTCCCGGATGCTGAAGATGACGGTAATCGCCGGAGCTATAGGCGGCCTGATCGTACTGGCAATTACCCCCTTTGTGTTACGGTTTGCTACATTGAATGACACTGCCATGCATTATCTGAAATACATGCTGCTCATCAATACTTATTATATTATGGGTGCTGCCGTGAATACGGCGCTGATCGCCGGAGTATTCCGTGCCGGCGGGGATACGAAGTTCGGACTGATCTGCGATACGATCGATATGTGGTGCTATGCGATCCCTCTGGGATTCTTCGCCGCATTTGTACTGAAACTCCCGGTGCTGTGGGTCTATTTCCTGTTATGCACGGATGAATTCGTCAAATGGCCCTGGGTCATTAAGCATTACCGAGAGGGTAAATGGGCGAAGAATATTACCAGAGAAGAAGTATGATTCTAAGTTAAATTACATGGCCTTTTCCTGTTCTTCCTGAATCTCTGGGAAGACAGATAACATGGGCTTTACGTCTTCCTTTTTAATGATACGTGCCACGTAATTTTTTGTGATCTTCATTACTACGGGAGACAGGGCTATGACACCGATCAGGTTGGGAATCGCCATCAGACCGTTGAAGGTATCGGACAGATCCCAGGCAAGACCTAAGTTCATGGTGCAGCCGATGAAGATCATCAGTACGAATGCAATCTTGTAGACAATGGTGGATTTCGTACCAAATAAATATTCACATGCCTTGGATCCGTAGTGGCTCCAGCCCAATACGGTAGAAAATGCGAACAGCAGGATTGCAATGGCGATGAAGGCGGGACCGAAGCTGCCGAATACGGTAGCGAAAGCCTGACCTACCAAGGCGGAACCGGACACATCCACCAATACGGCACCGGTGTCCAGATCGATCAGTCCGGAGGACAGAACCGCGAAAGCTGTCAGCGTACATACGACCATGGTGTCGGCAAATACTTCGAAGATCCCCCACATACCCTGACGCACGGGCTCCTTTACATTGGAACTGGAATGTACCATGACGGAGGAACCGAGGCCGGCTTCGTTAGAGAAGACGCCGCGCTTCATGCCCCAGGTCAGCGCCAGCTTCACACCGGAACCCACGATACCGCCGCCTACGGCTTTCAGACCGAAAGCGCCTTTGAAAATAGCGGTAAATACGGCACCCACGTGGCTGATATTCGCAAAAAAGATTATCAAAGCACCGATGACATAGGCAATCGCCATGAAAGGAACCAGCTTCTCGGTGACAGCTGCGATTCTTTTTAATCCGCCGACAATGACCAGCGCACCGATGATCACCAGTACGATGCCGGTTACCGTAGCGGGAATGGAGAAGGCGGAAGTCATGTTGGCTGCAATGGAATTGACCTGACTCATGTTACCGATACCAAAGGAGGCTAACAGACAGAAAGCAGAGAAGAGCACAGCCAGTACGGCACCGATCTGTTTGCAGCCCTTATAGGAGCCGAGACCGTCCTTTAAGTAGTACATGGCACCTCCACTCCATTCCCCTTTGGAGTTCCGGCGGCGGTAGTAGATACCCAGAACATTTTCCGAGTAGTTGGTCATCATGCCAAAGAAAGCCACGACCCACATCCAGAAGATGGCGCCGGGACCGCCGGCCACCAGAGCACTTGCCACACCTACGATATTACCGGTACCGATGGTGGCTGCCAGTGCGGTGCACAGAGACTGGAACTGGGAAATGGACTGATCTCCGGCTTCTGTATGTTTCGTCACATGTTTGTCTTTCAAAATGCCGCCCACCGTATTTTTAAACCAGTGTCCGATATGGGATAACTGGAAAAACTTCGTCAGAACGGACATCAGGATACCGGTACCCACCAAGAGTACCAGCATGGGAACGCCCCATACGAAACCGTTGACGGCGTTGTTCACATTTGTAATGAGCTCTACCATAACATTCTCCTCCTTTTGTCGTATCAGGCAAAAGAAAAAGCGCAGACATCCGAAGATGTCCACGCTGACATAGTTACCTGATCTGTATTTCGTTTCTGATTTTTTCCCAGTATAACATATAGGAAAAGATGCCGCAAGAGAAAATTTTTCTCAAAACACCCATTGACCTAAGGTCAGCTTTAGGTATTATGATAAAACCATCCCGTAAGAAATGTCTCTAACGTGGAAAATCAAGCATATCGAAAGCTACGGCGCCAACAGCGGCTTCCCTGTATACGGCGGAAAACTGTAAGGCGAACCGTCAGTGTGACGAAAACAGGAAATGCGAGCGATTACGGAAAGTAATGGCTCGCATTTTTAGCTTTGTATTGTTTTGTACTATAAAGTTTCCCCCGGGCTGTGTCGATATTATTCATATAGGAAAATACAGACACCATGGATGGAGAAAAAGCTACGGATGGCGGCCTTGAGAGAGGCAGCCATCCGTTTTTTGCGGCAGTAATCGCTGTCGGAGAGGGAGATATTATGGCAATTACAGGAATCAGCTATGGAAGGACTTTCGTGTATGAGACACAGAAGAGAGTGAATGAGGGAGTTTTGCAGAGTACGTCAGATGCGGAAAATCGTTTTGCGGAAAACCTGGAGGCTGCGGAGGAAAATGACAAGGCACTGGCGCCGGTGACGCGGGGGGTGCGGCTGAACCGTCGTATCGAAGGCAAGGATAAGGTGCCTTATGGGGAGATGGCGGAGAACGGTGTTATCGAATATGAAGGTGTGGTCTTTGTCTGTGACTATGATCATAACCGTCTGACCCTGGGGGATACTTCGAATGAGAAAAACTGTATCAACATTCCGCTGTCCGGCGGTGGAAGCCTGCTGGTTAACCGGAATAACATCGATGCCCTGTCCAAGGCCATCGGTATGTTCAGTCCGGAGGATGTGAACCGGATCCTGCGTGCACTGGCACAGGATAAGAAGATACGGGAGATGGAGAAAGAACTGGATGATATGGAGAACGGTGACAATGTAGACAGCAACGAGGAAACTTCGGAGACGCCCGATGCGGACAAAGCAGCGGAAACGGACCCGGCCGGAACCGCCGGAGAACCGGAAAAAGAGGATCTGAGTCTCATGGAGCAGATCCGCGAGAAAATGCAGGAGATCTACGACAAGCTTCAGAACGGCGATACAGAGACGAAATTCATGATCGGCAATCAGGAATTCAGCATCAAAGAATGGGACAGTTTTCTGGAGAAGTTCGACAGCGTACAGGATGCAATCCGGGAGGCACTGGAAGAGAAAATCGAAAAACAGACGGAAGAACATTTCGAAGAGGAAGACTTAGAGGAGACTGCCGATAAGAAACCCGATGTCAATCCGGATTTTTCCGATATTCCCGAGGAGACTTTCCGTAAACTTTTTTGAACAGATCCTTGAAATAATTGCTGTCGTTGAAGCCGTATTCTAGAGCAATATCCGTGATGGAACTGTTGGTGGTAAGAAGCGCCGTCTGGGCGTGTTTGAGCCGTACATAGTTTAAATATTCCTTGAAGCCCATGCCGGTGATCAATTTGAATTTCTTGCTGAAATAAGTGGGGCTTAGGGAAGCCACGGAGGAGACTTCCTCCAGTGTCAGGGGCTTGCGGAAGTTGTTGTAAATGTATCTTGTGGCAAGCAGGATGTCCGCATCCCGGGAGTTCAGCAGATCCGGTTCCTTTTCATTCATGACGGAATGCCGCATCAGCATGAGCAGAAGCTCTTCCAGATAGCAACGCTCAAAATGTTCGGAGTATTGGTCGAAGCGGGAATTCTCGGTGAGCATCCGGGTCAGCAGAGAGTGCAGATATTCCTGGTATACCGTAGGAACGCTGCCCATGAAGGAATGCAGCTGTAGCCCCTGCCCGGATATGGAAGTGAGGCTGTCGGCAGACCGGTCCGATAAATGCAGATATTCTTCTTTGAAATAGATCATTACGATCTCGCAGACCTCTCCGGCGGAATACAGAGAGTGATGCAGTTCTCCCGGAGCGATGAAGACCAGATCTCCGGCTTCCATCTGATAGACCGTATCTTTTAACAGGAAACGGCAGCTTCCCGACCAGAGATAAAAAATTTCATAAAAGCTGTGATAATGATCGGGCTGCAGGGGAGAAAAATCACCTCTGCGGCCTTTTTCCACGATGATCCGGTCAATATCCTTTCTGCCGCGTCTGCCTTTTTTCGTTGTGATATCCATAGCTGCTCCTTCAATTTTTAAATCTACTGACATTGATACAGTCAGAATACCACAAAAAAACAGTGTTTTCAACACAAACAAGCTATAAAAACAGCAGTAAATATAAATAAATTACGCTATTATAATAACTGAAAAAGGAACCCGCCTCTTTCAAAAATACTTTTCTCTCTATCCCCCTCGGTACACTCCCCCCTCGCCGAGGGGAATTTTTTGCGCAAAAATCACAGAAAACAGGCAGTCTCGTTACAATGGATTGCGCATTTTCCAAAGGATTGTTACCATAAGGGTACAGATAGGCCGGCATACGGTGCTAAAGCAAAGATGCTAAAGCAAAGGTGCTAAAGCACCTAGAGTTTGCAGAGTACAGAAAGGTATAGGGATTAGTATGGATAAAAAGAAAACTGGCAATCTGATCCGGGAAGCCAGACAGCGCAAAAATTATACCCAGAGTGAACTGGGAAGGATGTTAGGGGTGACCAACAAAGCGGTATCCCGGTGGGAGAATGGAGAAAGTTTTCCGGATATCGGCGTATTGGAGTCCCTGTCCCATCTGTTGGAACTGCCGATTCAGGACATTGTGACCGGAGAGCGGGCGGGAGACCGGGAGGAGGCTGTGACGGAAGTCGTGAGACTGGCAAAGCTCCAGGAGCAGCGGAAACGTGAAAAGAGGATCCTGTATCTGATCGTGCTGGGGCTTTTGATCTATAACTGTGTCATCGGGATCTGTTTATTTTCCGGAAGAGGGTTGTTTGGGGGAAGAGATATTGCCTGCCTGGTGGCCGGAATCTCCATGGCGGGGACGCTGACGATGCTGGGGCTTGTATACCGGTATTTCGGAAAGGAAGAGGATGTGAAAATGATTCCCTCCAGTCAATTAAGCAGAGGACTTGGAATAGCATCCCTTGCGATGCTATTGTGGAGTGTTGGAATCATGTATTTAAGCTTCGGAATGGTCCGGGCAGGAAGTGTTCCCCTTGGTATGGAACTCAGCTCACTGGGACCGTTTTTGAACAATCAGCTTTGTGCGGGCTATGCCCTGAATGTAATATTTTGGGCAGTGGAAATGTACCGTCTGCTCATGGAGCGGACGGTACTGCATCCGGGATGTGTGATCTCACCGGCGGTCATCTATCTGGATTTCTTTTACATAGACATTCTGGGCCGGATGGATACCCTGGACAGCGTCTGGAAGGCACTGGACAGAGGGACGGTGTTTATATTACTGGAAGCAGCTCTGGCGATCGCGTTCCTGTTTATACAGTCCCGACGTTCTCGTTCTCACGCATCCGATAGCCCACACCAATCTCAGTGAAGACATACTGGGGCTGGGCAGGATTCTGTTCCAGCTTCCTGCGGATGTTAGCCATGTTGACTCTAAGGATCTGGTTGTTATTGTCCATGTAGGGGCCCCAGATGGCATTCATGATGTAACTGTAGGTCAGGACTCTGCCGGAATTCTCTGCCAAAAGTGTGAGCAGCTGGTACTCAATCTGGGTCAGATGCACCTCTTCACCCCGCAGGCGGATCAGTCGTTTCTCGAAATCAATCTCCAGATCCAGTGCCTTATATACATGACCGGGAGTCTGTGCGTGGCTGTGCCGCAGAGAAGTGCGGATCCTTGCCATGAGCTCGCCGGTGCCGAAAGGTTTTGTGATATAATCATCCGCCCCCAGATCCAGAGCGGAGACCTTCTCCTGCTCCTTGGTGCGGGCAGATATGATGATCACCGGAACATCGCTCCAGGAACGGAGTTTCTGTAATACCTCCAGCCCGTCCATGTCCGGCAGCCCCAGATCCAGCAGGATCACATTGGGGCAGAAAGAAGTGCTGAGACTAAGTCCCTCTCTGCCGTTTAAGGCATGCATGATCTTGTAGCCTTCCCGGTCCATGGTAGCGGTGATGAAATTACTGATACTTCTATCGTCTTCGATTAAGAGAACTTTGATCTTATTCATATCTGTGATCCATATCCTTTCCGGTATTTTCAACAGTTCTATCGTATGTGGCTGAGAGTACACTTATTTTTCCGAAGCGAGAGCTTCCGCCTTGGGAAGTGTGAAACAGAATTCCGCGCCATCCGCATGATTCCTGCCACTCAGCGTTCCGTGATGGGCGGTGATGATGGTCTTGCAGATGGACAGACCGATACCCATGCCTTTGCGGGAATCCGAGCTCCGGGAATTGTTGTAGGTACCCGTCTCGAACAGATTCTGTAATTTTTCTTCCGACAGTCCTTTTCCGTAGTCTCTCACAATAAAAGAGACATGCTCCGGATGATCCTCCACGATGAAATCAATGGGCAGGATACTTCCGGAATGAACGATGGCATTTTCCAGCAGATTGATGGTGACCTGCTCGATCAGCACCGCATCCATGGGTATCATCAGAAATTCCTCGGGGATCTTGACCCGGATGGCGGCATCGGGATAGCGTTTTTTCAGCTTCTCCAAAGCTTCTCCCACCACTTCCTCCACCGGCTCCTCTGTGGTATTGATGCTTAAGCTGTCTCCCTGGATACGGGTGACGGACAGCAGATTTTCCACCATATTCAACAGCCAGTTGGAATCCTCGTAGATATTGGTCATGATCGTACGCTGTTCGGTGGAGCTTAGATCGTTCTGACTTTCCAGAAACAGGGAGCTGTTGCCGATGATGCCGGTGAGCGGCGTGCGCAGATCGTGGGAGATGGCGCGCAGAAGATTCGCACGCATCTTTTCCATTTCGGCCTCTGCCAGCCGCTTTTCCCGCTCTGCGATCATCTCGGACTGGATGGTCATATGAGAGGTCATGGTACACAGGATCAGAGTGATCCCACTCATCAGCAGGAAAGTGATAGGGTAGCCGGTCAGTGTGAAATTAAGCTTATAATATGGATAGGTGAACAGATAATTGATCGCTATTACGGAAAAAAGGGTGCAGGCAATGCCGTAGCCGTAGCCCACCGTCCATCTGGCGATGATCACCAGTGCCAGAATGTAGAACAGTGCTACATTGGCATGGTTGTCCGGGACAATATGCTGATATAAAAAAGAGGCAAGTGTGGCGCACAGCATGCAGGCAGCACAGATCAGGATACTGATGGCGTGCCTGGTAAAGGGTGGTTTTAAGCGGAAGCTTTTCCGCGGAGATTTTTTATCGGAAAATGATCGGAACACGGTGTGATCCTCCATGAAATATTGTTAGTTGTTTTGTAAATTTATTATAACTATAGTACCATTACTTTGCAATGCAAGGTGTAAAGAAGTAGTTAAGGATATATGAAAACCGGAATATTTTTCCCTAAAGCTGTGGCAAAAGGCAGGCAGGTATCCTCCGGAAAAGCTAAGACACAAAAAATAGGAACATATACTTTCGTTAGGTTGACATCAGGAAAAACATTAGATTAAAATGTAGTATGGCGGCGGTCCTGAAAGGGCGGACCGTCTATGTGGACAAGAGAGGAATAGGTTATGTTTCTGACAGGATTGGCACTATTGCCGGCCATCGCACTGGTGGTATGGATCTATAGACAGGATAAGGTGGAGAAGGAGCCGAGGGGATTATTGTGGAAGATTTTCCTGTTCGGCGTGTTGTCCGTGATCCCGGCCATGATACTGGAAATCATTCTGGATGAAGTATTTCTGGTATTTGTGGATGCAGATACGCTGTGCTACGTGATCCTGGATAATTTTATCGGGGTGGCACTGATCGAGGAACTTTGCAAGATGCAGGCGGCCAAATGGGCGGCATGGAAGCATCCGGCATTCAATTATAAATTCGATGCCATCGTGTACTGCGTGACTTCGGCATTGGGATTTGCAGCCATTGAAAATGTTCTGTATTGTCTGGGCGGTGACTTTGGGACGGCAGTGACCAGAGCCCTGTTGTCCGTGCCTTCCCATGCCATCGATGGCGTGATCATGGGATATTTCTTCGGTGTGGCGAAGGAGGCAGAACTTGCAGGCGATAAAAAACGCAGGAAACGCTACCTGAAGCTCAGCGTGTTCATGCCGATGGTCGAACACGGTATCTATGATTCCGCATTGTCTCTGGATGCGGACTGGATCTTCGTTTTCTTTTTCCTGTTTGTGATCGTGGTGGATGTCTGGGCCTATAAATTTGTGAAAAAGCAGTCTGGGCAGGACCGGGAGCTGTCTGCATAAAGATTGCGTTAAGAACCCGTGAAAATTTTATAAATTCACGAAAAACGGTAGGATCGGGTCTTTGCTTCATGTTAAGATAAAGAAAACCTAAAGAAAGGAAAGACCAATATTGAAGTTATTGAATCCAAAGATCCGGCAAAAATTTGCAGAATCCTTGAAGGCGGTCCTGCCGGTAGTAGGGATCGTGATCATATTAAGCTTTACCATAGCTCCCATTACCTCCAGTATCCTGCTGTGCTTCCTGGTGGGGGCGGTGATGGTCATGGCCGGTATGATGTTTTTCACCCTCGGTGCGGAGATGTCCATGACCCCCATGGGAGAAAAAGTGGGTGCCAGAATGACCCAGAGTAAAAATATTCTGCTGATCGTAGTGTTATCTTTTCTGTTGGGAGTGGTGATCACCATTTCTGAGCCTGACTTACAGGTGCTGGCGACACAGGTGCCTTCGGTGCCGAACATGACGCTGATCCTGGCAGTGGCAGTGGGCGTGGGAATCTTCCTGGTCATTGCCCTTCTGCGTATGCTGATCGGTGTGGCACTGCCGCCGTTGTTAACTTTTTTCTACATAGCAGTGTTCGTTCTTGCATTTCTCGTACCGGAGAATTTCCGGGCAGTGGCGTTTGATTCCGGAGGTGTGACCACGGGACCCATGACCGTTCCTTTTATCATGGCACTTGGTGTCGGTATTGCGTCCATCCGTAATGACCATCATGCGGCAGACGACAGCTTCGGTCTGGTAGCACTGTGCTCCATCGGCCCGATCCTGGCGGTCATGGTGCTGGGGCTGATCTATAAGCCGACCAATGCGGATTACCAGCCGGTGGCAATCCCGGAGATCGCTGATTCCGTGGAACTGGCGCAGCTTTTTGCCCATGGGATTCCGGATTATGTGAAAGAGATCGCACTCTCATTACTTCCCATTGTATTGTTTTTCGGTCTGTTCCAGATATTTGCCCTGCGGCTGTCGGGGAAGACACTGGCGAAGATTCTGATCGGTCTGATCTATACTTATATTGGTCTGGTACTGTTTCTGACAGGGGCAAATGTGGGCTTTATGCCTGCCGGTAATTACCTCGGTCAGGTCATGGCAGCCAGATCCTACAGGTGGGTACTGGTGCCGGTGGGAGCACTGATCGGTTACTTTATCGTAAAAGCGGAGCCCGCGGTCTATGTACTGAATCATCAGGTAGAGGAGCTGACGGACGGTGCCATCTCTGCCAGATCCATGGGGGTTTCTCTGTCCGTGGGCGTATCCTTATCCGTAGCACTGGCGATGATCCGCGTGCTGACGGGGATTCCGATTCTATGGTTTTTGATCCCGGGCTACGGCGTGGCGATAGGACTATCCTTTTTTGTACCGAAGATATTCACAGCGATCGCCTTCGACTCCGGCGGTGTGGCAAGCGGTCCCATGACAGCTACCTTTTTACTGCCGTTAGCGCAGGGTGCCTGTGTGGCGGTGGGCGGCAATTTAGTCGCAGATGCTTTCGGTGTGGTAGCAATGGTAGCCATGACACCGCTGATCACGATCCAGATATTGGGAATGGTATATCAGTTAAAGCAGCAGAAGAGCGGTGCAGGCGTATTTGCCGGTGCGGCGGATGCATTTGGTGCTTTGGATGAGAATGCCATCATTGAACTGTAGGAGGTGTGCCCATGAGTGAATTATATATGATGGTCACCATCACCAATCGTCAGCTGACGAGGAAATTCGTGGAATGCTATAAAGAAAACGGCACACAGGTCGGCAGTGTTACCGTCGGCATGGGAACCGCGGCGAATGAGATCTTAGATTATTTTGGACTGGACGGCATGGAGAAGAGCGTATTGTTCCATCTTGTCACAGATGCTGCCTGGCGGCAGATCAAGCCTGCTCTGCGTAAGAAAATGCAGATCGATCTCCCAGGAATGGGAATTGCATTTATTATTCCCGTGAGCAGTGTCGGCGGCAAAAAAGCATTGAATTACCTGACCTGCGGGCAGAAATTCGTAAAAGGAGAGGAGTCCACATTGAAAGAGACGAAGAATGAGCTTCTGGTAGTGATAGCCAATCATGGATATACGGAACTGGTCATGGATGCAGCGAGAGAAGTACATGCGGCGGGCGGCACAGTCATCCATGCCAAGGGCACCGGAACAGAGAATGCACAGCAGTTTCTGGGCGTGACACTGGTGCCGGAAAAAGAAATGTTGTTCATTGTGGTAAAAAGTGAGCAGAAAAATTCCATCATGCGTGCTATAATGGAAAAAGCAGGACTGGAGAGTAAAGCACAAAGCATAGTATTCTCCCTTCCTGTGACAGATACTGCAGGCATGCGCCTGATGGAGGAGATGGGAGAGACATGACAAACGGCTTATCCGGACCCAGGAAGCAGTTCCTGGACGTGCTCCGGGTACTGGCAACCTGTGCAGTGGTGCTGATGCATGTACTGACAGGTGCGACAGATGTGACAGATGCGTCGATAATGCCGGAATACCGGTCATTATTGCTGTCAGTTATGGATCTGGTGACCTGGTGTGTTCCTATATTTTTATTGATCTCGGGATATTTGTTCCTGAATCCGGAACGTACATTGACTTATCCGGTCATGATTAAAAAATATTGCAGGAGGATTGCGCTGGCGATCCTCCTATTCGGCATTCCGTATGCAGCTTCCGAGCTGGTAGTGGCGGAGCGGACCTTCCGGGTCATGATGATCCCGGAGGCACTGAAGATGACTCTGACGGGACATACCTGGTCCCATATGTGGTATCTGTATTTGATCTTGTTTTTATATCTGATCACGCCGCTTCTGAAAAAAGTGCTGCGTGTGCTGCCGGTGTGGGGTGTTGCGGCAGTGATGGCAGTGATCTTCTTAGGAAGCAGTGTGGCACCGTTTCTGAATAAGGTACTGGACGTCAACAGTATTCCGGTATTGCCGGATGGCGGTGTGTATTTCCTGTATTATCTGTGTGGATATTTCTTCGCGGTGAGAGAAGTATGTGTGGACAAGGGAAGGAATGTATGGCTGACAGCTGCAGTAGCGGTTCTGGCTCTGGGAATGATCCTGAGCAGAACACTTGCGGGATTCTCCATTCAGATGGCATACAATTATCCGTTTACAGTACTGCTTGCAGTGCTTCTGTTCGCTGCAGGATGGAATGGGAGTATTAAAAAATACCGGATCCCCTGGCAGGAGGCGGGAGCCTTGAGCTTTGCCGTATACCTGGTACATCCGGTGTATGTGAACCTACTGTATAAATTTGTGAAGATCACACCCTTTACAGTGTTGGAACAATGCGGTGTGCAGTCTGTAGCCGCAGGACAAGTGGTATTGATTTTGTTGCTGGCTGCATTCTGCCTGGTAGTGCTGGCACTGGCAACGGCCACCGCATGGGTGCTGCGCAAGATCCCGGTGTTAAGAAAATATGTGTTATAGAAGAAAGGAACCCATCGTGAGGCTCCTTCTTGCTTTTGCTCGTTATGCGTATAATTTAGTCACGCTGCCAGCGTCCGGAAGCACCGCAGGGCAGTACCAGACCGCTCTCGGTTACGGGGAGGCCGATTTCTTCGGCTTCCACATGACCGCCGAACTTTTTCGTCAGGGTGGAATTCATCATATAGGATAGCACGGCGGGCTGCAATCCTGTAGTGTAGGAATTGATCAGGAAGAACAGTGCATCATCGGATAAAAGCTGTGCGGTCAGTCCTACGAAATCCCAGATATTATCTTCTATTTTCCAGATCTCGCCCTTGGGACCCCTGCCGTAGGAAGGGGGATCCATGATGATGCCGTCGTATTTGTTGCCGCGGCGGATCTCACGTTCTACGAATTTCATGCAGTCATCCACCAGCCAGCGGATGGGAGCATCGGCAAGTCCGGATGCAGCGGCGTTTTCTTTCGCCCAGCCGACCATACCCTTGGAAGCATCCACATGGGTCACGGCAGCTCCCGCAGCCGCAGCGGATACGGTGGCACCACCGGTGTAAGCGAAGAGGTTCAGCACTTTCACAGGACGGTTGGCGTTATGGATCAGTCCGGAGAACCAGTCCCAGTTCACAGCCTGCTCCGGGAACAGACCGGTGTGCTTGAAACTGAAAGGCTTCAGATGGAAGGTCAGCGGGTCGGAATCCGTTACTGCCTTCTGGAAAGGCAGGGTGTAATGAATCGCCCATTCATCCGGCAGGCTGAAAAATTCCCATTCGCCGCCGCCCTTGGCACTTCTGTGGTAATGACCGTTTTTTTGTTTCCAAGCCTTATGGTCGTGGGGCGTTTTCCAGATGACCTGAGGGTCCGGACGCACCAGAATGTAATCTCCCCAACGCTCCAATTTCTCTCCGCTGGACGTATCCAGCACTTCATAATCTTTCCAATTATTTGCAATCCACATATGTTAAAAACCTTTCTTTGAATAAACATTATAAAATACAGAAGCAAATGATTCTCTCTGAAAAAACAACGGATTTCCGTGTCTTCTGACTTTCTTATCATATAATAGACGGGAGACTTTTTCAAGGAATACTTGCGGTTTTCTCCCCATTCCCGGTAGCTTTGGAAAGTAAATTGACAGAAGTATTGGCAGTGGCTTATGCTGTAATTAATAAGGTATTTCGAAAAACAGGCGGGAGGGGACTATGCTGCAGATTGCGATTTGTGACGATAACAGGGCAGATGGACAAATGATGAAAGCACTACTTTCGGAGTCTCTTCAAATAATGGGAGAACCCGGTTGCTGTCATATATTTCAGAACGGAAAAGCATTGGAATATGAAGTAGAAGACGGACAAGACTTTGACCTGCTGTTTTTGGATATCGAGCTGGGGGATGAGGACGGATTTCTGTTGGCAAAGCGGCTGCAGAGCAGTCTTCCGGCGTCACTTCTTATTTTTGTTTCTTCCTATGAAAAGTATGTCTACGATTCTTTTAAATTACAGCCCTTTCGGTTTCTGCCCAAAAGATGCCTGACACAGATGCTTTCGGAGACTCTTTCGGCAGCTGTGGCGGAACTGAAACGCAGAGAGAATCGGTTCCTGCTGGTAGAGAACGGGCAGGGAGCAGAGAAAATACCGTTGGAAGCAATCACATATATCCGGCAGCGGGGGAAATACGCCTGCATTGCGAAGGCGGACGGAAGCCGGAACAGAGTACGGAGAACATTAAAAAGTCTGTCGGAGGAGCTGCCGGAGGAACAATTTTTTCAAATTGACAGAGGATACTTGTGTAATGTGACAAAGGTGACACAGTTGAAAAACGATAAACTGACGCTGACAACAGGGGAAGAACTCTATGTCAGTTCGGCCAGAATGCGGGAATTAAAGGATAAAGTCATGGAGTATTGGATCCGGGAGAAAAAGATATGACAGACGTGACACAAATGCAGATGATAACTTTTTTGTGTAGCTTTCACGAAGCATTTTGGATGGTATGGTGGATGGAACGGGATCATGCCCATGGTTTATATGGGAGTGATGGCAGGGAAAATAAGCTTCTTATGGGAAATAAGCGAGTGCTGTGTCTGACCCTTGGATATGGATTCTTATGGTACGGTATGAGGGAGATGCTGTCCTGCCTTCCGGCATTACTCCTTTTTACCGTCTCCTTCGGTCTTTTGTGGGAATGCGAAGAGAAGGAGTGTTTTCTGTATGCCGCAGGTTATCTGCTGGGACTGGAGGTAACGTTGTGGTTCGCCGGCAGGCTGCCGGCATACGGAGTGCTGATCGGACAGGCGGCATGGTTTGGGGTGAACTTAATGGGAAATCTGGTCTTACAATCCGACACGGTGAGGAAATACAGAAAGCAGTTTCCGGTCATACAGGGAACCATGGGAGCGGCTTTTTTCCTGACGTTGTTTTTCAGCAATTTTCTCTGGGATATGATGCGGGGAGAACGAGTGAAAGAATATTTTTATTTTTCCTGCCTGACAACGGTTCTGGCGGCAACTTATTTTTATGCACAGAAGACGCGGATGCGAGAGCAGCTGGAGTATCTGGATCTGCAAAACGGAATTCTGGAGCAGGGCTACCGGAAGGCATATGATTTTTATGCGGAAAATGCGAAGCTGTATCACGATATGCATCATCATCTCCGGGCGGTGGAGCAGATGGTCACAAGAGGGGAAGATGCCGAGGCTTTGAAATACATTGCCGGTGTGCAGGAACCGGTCCGGACAGCAGCGGTGCCGGTATATACCGGAATGGAGCTGGTGGATACTGTATTATATGAAGCGAAAGAGCAGGCTGAAGCGGAAGATATCGACTTACAGATCGAGGCATCCCTATTTGCCGGTATTGACAGATTGCAGAAAAAGGATCTCTGTGCCCTGTATGCCAATCTGACGGAAAATGCACTGGAGGCGGCAAAAAGCAGAATACATATTGCCACCCGGACGGTGCCGGGGATGCTCTTATTGGAAATCAGGAATGATTTCAGAGAGAAACCGGAGATTTCGGAAGGACATCTTCGGACGAAAAAACAGGATAGTACGAAGCATGGCTGGGGACTGCGGATCGTGGAACAGATCGTTGGAAAATATGAGGGGCAGATTGATTATGAAACAGTGGAAGAGACGGAAGAATTCCGGGTACGTGTCTGGTTGAACCTGTAAGCTTCGTTGTGAAAACTTAACCTCAGAGGCTGTAATTGTCAGAAAGTCAAATTTCAAGGTCAAAAAACAGTCATTCGGGGACAAAAAGAAACAAAGACTGTTCCGGCTGTTATTATAAAGGCGTAACTTATAGAGTGTAGCTTACCATGATAAAGCAGTCATGGTAAGCTGCAATGACGGATCCGACAGAAAAAATGGCGGAGGGATAAGAATGGATAAAGTTAAAACAGCTGTAAAATGTGCCGGTGTGGCAGCAACATATCTGTTATTGCTAATGTTCAGCAAATTGTTGGAATTCTGGATTTTTACATCAAAAGTGACTTACGAGGAATTGCTAAACCAAACATGGAATTGGGAAGCTATGCCGGAGAGCTTTCTGTTTACCTTCCCTTATGGCTTGGGAATCTTCCGGGTGCTTCTGATTACACTGCTGCTGTGTCTGCTGATCCATGGCAGAGATTTCCGGATCCGGAGAGAAAAATCTGTATTACAATGTCTTCGGATGTATGCGGGAACGTTCCTTTTGCAGGGGGCTGCGCTGACAGGGGCGGTCATCGGAGCCTGTTATGCAAGACTGGATACTCGCTTGTCGATGCTGCTTTCTGACGGATATTTTTACTTTAGCGGGACACATGCTCTGATGGGAGCAATGCAACTGACAGATCCATTGGCGGAAATATGGACGATTTTTACTGTGTTGGTATATCTGTATGAATCAGACTTCCTGATGGGGCTGGCAGCCTACGTGTTCTATGAATTGCTTCGCGTGTGTTTTGACAGAAAGTTGTAATAAGATACACATGAGCACAATTATATACTTTCACACATTACAGCGATAACAAACTAATTTGTTGACGAGGAGCCGGTTATTGTTTATAATAAAGCGTATCACTGTATACAACAAAACTATTCGGACTGCATCTGAGGAAAAAATTATGATTCCAGAATGTATTTTGGTGTTTTTCAGACAAGTGTATTTCGAATGGTAAACTTACGAGGAGGATATTATGACTGGAAATACGCTGGGCTGGGTAATTGTGGCATTTGTGCTGTATTTACTCATGATGATCGCTATCGGAGCGTTCTATGCAAAGGGCAATAACAATTCCGAAGATTACTTTTTAGGAGGCAGAAAGCTGAACGGCTTTGTCGCTGCACTGTCTGCGCAGGCATCGGACATGAGCGGATGGCTGTTGATGGGACTGCCGGGAGCTATTTATTTAACCGGTGTCGGCGGTGACGGCTGGATTGCCATCGGACTTTTCATCGGCACGACGCTGAACTGGCTGTTCATCGCCACGAAGCTGCGCAGATATACGATCCGCGCCAACAATTCCGTTACGCTGCCGACTTATTTTGAGAACCGCTTCCATGATGAGAAGAAGGTATTGATGACTGTTTCTTCTATTACTATTGTAGTATTTTTCCTGGTATATTGCGCTTCCGCGCTTTCTGCCGGCGGTCAGCTGTTTGAGTCTGTGTTTGGCATTGATTATCATGTGGCACTGACCATCGGTGCGCTGGTAGTTTTGGTCTATACCTTCCTCGGCGGATTTACCGCGGTATGTGTGACAGACTTTATCCAGGGTATGCTGATGCTGGTCGGTATTCTGGCAGTACCGCTGTTCGCTTATCATTTTCTGACAACCGGCGGCACTACATTGTCAGCCGGTCTGGAAGCCAGCGGTGCTGACAGTGCCAACTTCCTGAACCTGATGAAGAACGGTGACGGCAGCAACAATATCGTCAGCGTGATCTCCGGTCTCGGCTGGGGACTGGGATATTTCGGTATGCCTCATATCCTTGTGAGATTTATGGCAGTCCGGGATGAAAAGGAAATGACCAAGTCCAAGGCTACAGCCATCAGCTGGGTGGCATTATCCCTGGGATTTGCAGTGTTTATCGGTATCCTGGGCAGAGCTTATCTGCCGGAGCTGGTGAACGGCAATAATGAGAAGGTATTCATCGAGATGATCAAGAAGGTATTTACCGTGGAGATGCGGGCTCCGTTCATTGCAGGATTGTTCCTCTGTGGTATCCTGGCAGCGATCATGTCCACGGCGGATTCTCAGCTGTTAGTCAGCGCCTCTAGCGTAGCGGAAGATATCTTCAAGGGACTGCTCAAAAAGGATGCGGATGACAAGACGGTTATGAATGTGAGCCGTATCACAGTACTGGTAGTAGCTGTGCTGGCTTATATCATCGCATGGAATCCGAACAACACTGTCATGGGACTGGTGTCCAATGCATGGGCAGGCTTAGGTGCCGCTTTCGGGCCACTGGTAGTGATGTCCTTATATTGGAAGAAAACCAACTTCCCCGGCGCCGTGGCAGGTATTGTCACCGGAGCACTTGCCGTTATCATCTGGGATTACATCCCTCTCGTGGGCGGACAGACCCTGGGCAAAGCTACCGGATTGTATTCCCTGGTAGTAGGCTTCGGGCTGGGACTTATCGCTATCATCGCAGTCAGCCTCACTACCAAGGCTCCTTCCGAGGAAATGCTGCAGGAGTTCGAGGATGTGAAAGCGAACAGACTGTAATCGATCATTTACGAAGTAAATATTGACAGACAAAAATACTGATGGACAGCGAAGACATCTGCCTGTCAGTATTTTTATGTATTTGTGTTGGCGAGGGTATAGGATACAAAATCAAGCCAATTATCCCCACTGGTTTTCGGACTAGCGGGGCTTAGAAAGAGATTTTGTCAGAATAAGCCCCGGGGATACCGGGACATCGGGGCATAGATAAGGATTTTGCCGTAATAAGCCCCGTCGATACCGGGACATCGGGGCGCAGAAAGGAATTTTGCAATAATAAGCCCCGTCGATACCGGGACATCGGGGCGTAGATAAGGATTTTGCCGTAATAAGCCCCGTCGATACCGGGACATCGGGGCGCAGAAAGGAATTTTGCCGTAATAAGCCCCGTCGATACCGGGATATCGGGGCGTAGATAAGGATTTTGCCGTAATAAGCCCCGTCGATACCGGGATATCGGGGCGTAGATAAGGATTTTGCCGTAATAAGCCCCGTCGATACCGGGATATCGGGGCGTAGATAAGGATTTTGCCGTAATAAGCCCCGTCGATACCGGGA
>CEAF01069001.1_pt1 | contig 41547 bp, 47 predicted proteins | sample 557431 | NCBI WGS metagenome assembly CEAF01 (sample SAMEA3182068, study PRJEB8094) | gut metagenome | biome: human; feature: gut; material: Stool; isolation source: human stools | place: Canada | collected 2013-11-18 | reverse complement strand
TCGCAGGCGGCGCAGTAGGCCACGCCCCGGCCCAACAGCTCCGCCTCTCCGGCTACGCCCAGCGTTCTGGGGTCTGCGCCGGTGGCCAGCACCACGGTTTTCCCCCGGAAGATCCCCTCGCTGGTCTCCACGAGCTTGGGAACCGCCGTCAGATCCATGCGGAGAACTTCCGCGTATTCGCTGCGTGCCCCAAAACGCTCCGCCTGCTTTTGCATCTTCTCCGCCAGAGAGTAGCCGTCGATCCCGTTCTCAAAGCCGGGGTAGTTGTCGATCTGCTCGGTCAGGGCCATCTGCCCGCCGGCAGACAGCTTTTCCAGCACGACGATGTCCAGCCCCGCCCGGGTCGCGTACAGGGCGGCGGTGTAGCCGCCCGGGCCGCCGCCCACCACGAGCATATCGTAAACATGGTTGTTGTTCATATCTGAACCCTCCGTTATTTCGCCAAGGCTCCCTGAATGAAGCGGTCGATCTCCGCCTTTGAGCCGGGCGCGGTGATGGAATCCACGGCCTTTCCGTTCCGGTACAGCACCAGTGTCGGGATCACCTCGATCCCCTCGGCCCCCGCCAGCCGCGGCTCCTCGTCAATGTTGATCTTGCCGACGGCGAGGCTGTCCGCGTATTCCTCTCCAATCTTCTCATACGCGGGGCCGATCCTCCGGCAGTAGCCGCACCAGGGCGCCCAGAAATCCACCAAAACGGGCTTTTCCTCCCGGATCGCCTGCTCAAACTGTTCCTGATTCATATTCATAGCTGCCATATCTGCCAGCTCCTTTCCTTTGTTTGGGTATAGTATACCGCATGACAGGCGGTTCTACTGTGACGGCGTCACATAATTTGAAAAAATCGGCGCGGCACCCGTCGGGGCCGCAATCCCCACACCGGCGAGACCATCGAGATCGCCGCGGCGAAGGTGCCTGCCTTCAAGTCCGGCAAGGCCCTGAAGGATGCCATCCAGTAATTTCATAGCGAATAGCAGCACCACTCGGACGGTTTTTCGTCTGAGTGGCGCTGTTTTTTCCAGCAGATTTGGATCGGCGCTCCGGGGCACGGTTACTGAAAACAATTCCAGAGACAACATCCATTAAGTCGCATCATAGAAGCAACATTCATCCGAGACGAGCGGGCAACAGCTTTTCATCCCGCGCTTCATTTGTGTATAATCCGCCTTTCTGCGAAAGGCACCGACGTGGTTATGAAACCTGCGGCCTTTCGTACATTTGCAAAATTTGTTACAATATCCACGGAGCGTTCGGTACACTACAGAACCCGTGGAGGTGAGTGGTGGGGCTGTATAGCGGCAACCCCGCATTTCTATATGGCGTCGGTCATCCGTTAAGGCATCAACGAATGGCGCAAACAAGTAGCCCGTAAACTTATCTCTTTCAAATCGACTCGATTTTGCCGGATGACCAGTCACTGCCGAATCTTTCCAATCTATCTTGGGAGGTATATGTGGCATTTAAGATTTTCCGCAAAAACTGCTGTGGACTGGATGTTCACAAGACTTGGATTTACGCCTGTATGGGAATTACTGACACAAATGGACGTACAGAGTATAAGCAGGCTCGCTTTTCCTCCTTTACAAAAGGCTTGCAGAAACTGGCTGACTGGCTTGCCAAATACGACTGTAACGATGTTTGTATGGAATCCACCGGTAAGTTTTGGATACCGGTGTTTAATATCCTTGAGAAAACCTGCTGGGTAACTTTGGCCTATCCAAAATACACGAAACCCCAAAAGGGCAACAAAACCGACCATAAGGATGCCAAGTGGATTTGTGACCTGTATATGTGCGATATGGTCAACCCAAGTTTTATCCCTCCGCCGGACATTCGCCAGTTGCGCGACCTGATGCGCTACCGTTCCAAGCTCACTAATATAATGACCAGTGAAAAGAACCGGGCATTAAATTGTCTCACCGTTTCCAATTTGAAGCTGGATGATGTGTTTTCTGACGTGTTTGGGAAATCCTCACGTTCCGTTATCCGCTACATTTTAGAGCATCCCGGTGAGACCTTTCAGGTTGCCCCGTTCATCGACAGACGTTGCAAGCACCCTGTTGAGGAAATTCAGGCCGTTATTGATGGCACTATCTCCCACCAACAAGCCGTAAAGCTCAGAGAATGTTTGCAGCACCTGGATGAGCTGAAAGTCCACAAAACCAATGTAGAAAAGGAAATTCTTTGTCTGGTTCAGCAGTACCCCTATCAGTTGGAACTGCTTCAGACTGTCCTCGGCTTTTCCGGAAACATTATGACCGCCATCGCACTGATCTCGGAAATCGGTGCCGATATGTCGGTGTTTCCTTCCGCAAAGCATCTGGTTTCATGGGCGGGCTGCTGCCCTCGCAACGACCAAAGCTCCAAAAAGGTCAAGTCCACTCGCATTTCCCGTGCCGGTGTGTACTTGAAGCCCCTGTTGGTACAGGTCGCTATCCAACCATTTACCGCCAATGCGGATAAGCTTTCCGCCGCAGGTGCACTGGAAATACGGTGTCAGATATGTGATGGGAGATTTCTCTCCATGTGGGCGGCGCTTTTCATTTTTCTCGGCTGTCCTCTGCCGCCCTGCCCGAAAAACCTCCATGTCCACAATGGCCGGATAGTCATCCTGGCCAGTGTAGCGTGGATTTTCTAAGAGACGCTTCACTTTATGCTTATTCCAAAGAGGAACTTCCTGACTGTATGGGATATTTCCTTGATTCAATGCATCGGAAATGCCCTGGTAGGAAGCCCCGGCATTATAGAGGGTAAAGATTCGCTTCACCGTCTGTTGTTCTTCCGGTACGATTTCCAATATACCGTTTCGAATCCTGTACCCATATAAAATTTTTCGGTTGATCATCTTGCCGCCACCTCCAATTGTTCTGCCAGTTCTAAACCACCACAAAGCCGGAAGCGGATGCGTGTCTGGGATTCCGCGATGACCTTCTCCACCAAGCTGTCGAACAAGTCCTCATCAAAGGTATTCATCTGTTCCGGCCCATTCTTTATGACAGCTGTCATCTTGCGAATGGCATCCATGGTTTCATCCAAAGCCTCGTTTTCCGACAACCAGCGGCGTTCTCCACGGAGTTGAGTCAGTTTGGCGCTGATGGCATTCATGCGGACGGCGCAGGCATCGGCATCCAGCAAGCCGTTAGCCCGCAGGGTGCTGATTTTATGACTTTCTTCCGTTGCTTCCGCAATCGCCTTGTTAATCATCAGCATTTTGGGATTATTTTACCTGTCCCGCGTTGTTCTTTCCGACGAACACGCAGTTGTGATGCTCGGCGTCCTCATACAGCAGGCCGCTGTTCAAAAACTGGCGGATCACCTGTGGGGCGATGCCGCGCTTGTGCAGGTAGGCAAACACCCTGCGATCATCCGCATTGCGAGGGGGCAGGGCAAAGGGCTTTTGCACCTCGTCCCGCTTGACAAAAGGCGCCGCTTTGGTGGGGGAGTCTCTGGCCCTGCCGTGGAAGGCCAGTAGGTACTCCACAGCCTCTGAAAAGCTCTTGCCGCAGAATTGCTGCAGGAAGGTAATGGCGTCCCCGCCGGTATTCTGCGAGTACCGAAACCACTTGCGGCGGTCCTTGATCCGCAGGCTGTCCATTTCCGCTGTGGTGTGGTATCTGCCGATCCGCCGCACCTGATAGCCCAAATGGGACATCAGCTCCGGCAGATCCGTTTCCTTGGCGATCTGCATTTCTGTGTCTGTGAAGCGTCTTTTGATCTTGCTTGCCATAGTGATGACCTCCTTTCTGGCGAAACGCAAAAAGCCACCCAGGGCATCCGAGAGATTCGGATGCCCTGGGTGGCTTTTCCCTAAATCATGTTCTTTTGTTTGGGCTTTAACGCGGGCCTACACAGCGTTATCTTCGTGGGGGGTGTCCGTGTCCGCTGGAGCGGTCACGTCGGCCACACGGGGCGCGACAGGGGCCTCAGTGGGGGTGTTCTGCTCTTCGGTGTTCTCAGCGTCCGCCTCGTCCAGCGCCTGCGTGATCAGGTTCAGCACGAAGTCTCGCTGGGTGAGCTTTTTGCCGGTTCGGAGCGTCTCGCGCTCCAAGTGACGCTTGATGCGCTGGAAGAGTTCTTCGGGAATCTGGAATGCCATGGTTCTGCCTTTTTCAGTCATTTGAATGCCGCCTTTCTGATTTTCCATCATGTTGTAATAGTCTTGGATGAGATTTGTGATGTACTCGCTGGTGGTCTGGCCCAGCCGTTCCCGTTCTTCGCTGACCCGCTCATGCAGGTCGATGGGAATCTGAGCGCACAAGTTTTTGGTGGTTGCCATTCTCGGACACCTCTTTCGTATTTTTGTAACGCAAGCATACCCGAAAGGTTACGAGAAAGCTATTACCAACACCACCAAGGAATGGCAGACAAACGAAGCGAAAGCAACATAAGCACCAATGAGACGAAAAAGGCCACCGTCCGCTCCCACATGGGGAGCCGAACGGCGGCCTGCCTTCTTATTCTTCATTCTTTTTTAGCCTCGGTGTTCAAGTCACACCAGTCCATAAGAGCGCTCTGCTGCATCTCTGAAATGTCGCCTCTCGCGTGGAAAAACTGTTTTTCTGAAAAAAGCGTTTTTCCCAACTTTTTCGCCAGCAAAAAGCCTGTAAAGATGCAAAAACGCCGCACTTTCGTGCGGCGTTTTCTGTGTTGCATCTTTCATCAACACATCTTGGGCCGAGATGGGAGACTCGAACTCCCGACATCTTGCTCCCAAACGATTGAACTAAATTTTTTCTGGTTATTTGTAGTTGTTTTTAACCATTTCCGCTACATTTCACTTACTCTTTGACACTCTTGAACCCACTGTTTCCGAGTGCTCCGGCGCTGTCTGTGGTCAAACATGTGGTCAAAAACGCTTCCTGACCAGGGGCGGCAGATGTCTGCCGGTCCCGGACGGGAAGCGTTTTTCGTGACTCTGGGTTTGGGGTATTGTACCTCTGGCGCAGCAGTTAGGCAAGTCTTTTCTCAGCGGTAGGCGTATCAGTTTTTCACACGCCTATTCAAAGAATAAAAGCCTGCGGACCGCAACCTATCTGTTCAGTAGCCACTGGATGCCCGCCACCGTCCGCTCGAGTCCATAGACAAAGTGGTTTCCGGGATTCAGATGGAACACCGTGTCGATGCCCTTGTTCTGGTAAAAGGTCCGGATCTCCTCTGTATTTTCCTGAACTGTTTTCAGGTCTGGATTGCGGGTCTTGGCCTCTTTGTCCCCCAGAGAGAAATAGATGCAGTCCGGCCGGCGCTTCGGTTCGTGGGAAAAGACGTATTCCTTGAAACCAGGAAACCACAAGGATCCGGACATACACCCTACCCGTGAGAACACATCTGTCTGGTAGATGGCGTACAGTGCGAACAGCCCTGCCAGAGAGTACCCAGCAATCCCACGCCATGCCGGAGGCCCGGGTAGCTCTTTTTCTGCCCTGGGTATGATCTCCTCCACCAGCAGCCGCAGATAGTCGTCTGCCCCTCCGGTGAAGGGATCCCCTTTCTTGAATGCCGCCGGGCTGTCCCATGGGGCCATCTCTCGGTTCCAAGCCAAATTGCTGATGGCAACCAAATTAAACGGTAGGCAACCGGTAGCCTGCGTGGTCTCATAGACCTTTTGTCCCTCGCCTGAGTATGTATTCAAGTAAATCATAGGGGCATTTGGTGCTGCGTACGGAAAGACAGCTATGTGCTTATCCTCAATTACAAATGTGTGCATGAATTCACCGGCTTTCTGATTTGTCTCTATTATAGCATAATTTTAACTCGGCGCAATTTTTAATGTTGAATTTTATGTATTTATGTTGCGGTTTCTGTTTGCGCCTGTTATACTGCCAATAGATAGTAGCAAATTTTGTCATAGATAAGAGAAACGGACACAGAGAGGGCGATTTTGATATGACCGCAAATGAACAGCTGGCCTCTGTGGGGAAGAACATCCAGGAGAAGGCCACCCTCATTTGGAATGTGGCGAATACTCTCTTTGGTGCATTCAAGCCCCATGAGTATGGCCTGGTGATCCTGCCGATGGTGATCATCAAGCGGTTCCACGACTGTCTGTTGCCTACTCACCAGGCGGTGCTGGATACATACAAGAAGGTGGAGCATCTGGCGGTCAAGGAGGGCTTCCTGCGGACTGCCGCCGGATACCAGTTCTACAACACCAGCCCTTTCACTTTCGAAACCCTGCGGGCGGACCCGGAGAATATCAACGACAACTTCCGAGCCTATCTGAACGGCTTTTCCGACAATGTGCAGGACATTCTCTCCCGCATGAATTTCAGCGCCCAGATCGACCGCATGGAGGAGGCGGGCCTGCTCTATCAGGTGATCGTGGACTTCTGCTCTGACAAGGCGGATATGGGGCCGGAGAAGATCAGCGCCGTGGATATGGGCTACATCTTCGAGAACCTGGTCCAGCGGTTTTCTGAGTCCTACAACGAGGAGGCCGGAGCGCACTTCACAAGCAGGGACATTATTTACCTGATGTGCGACCTGTTGGTGACTGGCGACCAAAACGCCTTCAACGGGGATGGCATCACCAAAGCGGTCTACGACATGACCATGGGCACCAGCCAGATGCTCACCTGCATGGAGGAACGGCTGAAACAGTTGGATGCCGATGCGGATGTCACCTGCTTTGGCCAGGAGTTGAACCCCTTCACCTTTGGTATCGCCAAGGCTGACATGCTGATCCGTGGGGGCGATCCCGACAACATGCAGTTCGGCGACACGCTGGACGACGATAAGTTCGACGGCTACCAGTTTGACTACTGCATCTCCAATCCTCCTTTCGGCATTGACTGGAAGAGGGAGGCCGCTGCAGTGGAGGCAGAGCATAAGAAAGGGTCTGCAGGCCGTTTTGGTCCCGGCCTTCCCAGCAAGAGCGACGGGCAGATGCTGTTCCTGCTCAACGGCCTGTCCAAACTGAAACCAGAGGGCCGCATGACCATTATCCAGAACGGCTCCTCCCTGTTTACCGGAGATGCCGGATCCGGCCAGTCGGAAATCCGCCGTTATCTGATCGAGAACGACTGGCTGGATGCCATTGTGCAGCTCCCCAACGACAGTTTCTACAATACCGGTATCGCCACTTACATCTGGATCATCACCAAGGACAAGCCCTCGGACCACATCGGGAAAGTACAGCTCATTGATGCCAGCAAGTGCTATGAGTCCCGCCGTAAGTCCATTGGCAACAAGCGGGTGGACATTACCGAGGTGTGCCGAGACCTGATCGTCAGAGCCTACGGCGAGTACCGGGACAACACCTATGAGCAAGATTTGGAATCCGGATCGAAAATCGTCTGCAAGAGCCGGGTGCTGGACAGCGTGGCCCTGGGTTATAACAAGATCACGGTGGAAAGCCCTTTGCTGGACGAGAGCGGAAACAAGGTGATGAAGAAGGGCAAACCCGTTGCCGACCCCAAAAAGCGTGACACCGAGAATGTGCCGCTGGACGAGGATATCGACGCTTACTTCGCCCGTGAAGTCCTGCCCTATAACCCGGATGCCTGGATTGACAAGAGCAAGACCAAGGTGGGCTATGAGATCCCCTTCACCCGCACCTTCTATGAGTACAAGGAGATCGAGCCTGCCGACCAGATCGCCCAACGCATTGAGGCGCATGAGCACGCCCTGATGCAGAAACTCCACGACCTGTTTGGGAAGGACGGTGAGTGAGATGACCCCTGCAAAGGGTTATACGGAGATGAAGGATAGCGGGATTGAGTGGATTAGTGAGATTCCGGCACATTGGGGCATTTTACGGGGCAAAAATCTCCTCCGATTACTGGAACGACCTGTAAAGCCAGATGACGATGTAATTACCTGCTTTAGGGATGGTGAGGTAACATTACGAAAAAATCGTAGGGAAGAAGGATTTACTAATTCTCTGAAAGAAATCGGATACCAAGGTATTGAGCCTGGAGATTTGATTGTTCATGGCATGGATGGTTTTGCCGGATCTATTGGTATCAGTGATTCCAGAGGAAAAGCATCCCCAGTCCTGAATGTCATGGATAGCAACCAAAACAAGAGATATTTGATGTACTATCTCCGGGCTATGGCATACAAAGATGTATTTATGGCGCTTTCTACCGGAATCAGAGTGCGCTCTTGTGATTTGAGATGGAATAAACTTTCTGTGTTTCCGTTCCTTATTCCAACAAGTCATGAGCAATCCGCCATCGCCACCTACCTCGATACCCAATGCGCCAAGATCGACGAGATCATCGCCCAGGCCCAGGCCAGCATCGAGGACTATAAGCAGTGGAAGGCATCCATCATCTATGAGGCCGTCACCAAAGGTCTTGACCCGAATGTAGAGATGAAGGACAGCGGGATCGAGTGGATTGGGAAGATACCTGTACATTGGGCTATTAGCCGTATAAAAAATATTGCGACCAATCTTGACTATCTGAGAGAACCAATCAGTGCAGAGAATCGAGAGAATAAATTAGGTTTGTATGACTATTATGGTGCTTCTGGAGTAATAGACAAAATCGATGATTACAATGTTGACGATACCGCCTTGTTGATTGGTGAAGATGGAGCAAATCTGAGAATGCGAAATCTGCCATTGGTATATCGTGCTTCGGGAAAGTTCTGGGTAAATAACCATGCTCACATACTGAAAGTAAAACCTGGATGTTCGTATGGTTATGTTGCCTACTTGCTGGAAGCAGGAGATTACAATGTATACATTACAGGTAGCGCACAACCCAAATTGTCTCAGTTTAATTTAATGCGTTTCCCGATTGTTATTCCAGATTTGAAAGAACAAGTTCAAATTGAAAAATATCTTGACAAATGGTGTTTACAAATTGATACGCTCATTGCAGAAAAAGAAGATTTCCTGATAGACTTGGCATCCTACAAAAAATCCCTCATTTATGAGGTGGTGACCGGGAAAAGGCGGGTACCAAATACCAGCGAAACAACAATCGCCATTCTTACTCCTGAGATATTACGGTATAGGAAGGCTTTGCTCATGCTCAGAGTATTGGACTTGCTTGGTGATGATACCCGGGGACGAATTCAATTGCAGAAATGTATGTTCGCTGCTGAGTGCCTGCTAAATATGCCATTTCATACTCAATTCATTCGATACAAACAGGGCCCATACGATCTGGAACTCCTAAATATAGAAGAAATCCTTAACAAAGAAGGCTGGTACACAGTACTGAACGGTTCACCTGTCACCTATCAAAAAGGAGAGCAGTTTGAAGAAGGTTTGAAGAAGTATATGTCCGCCTTTTCCGATGTTGATCTGAAGCTCGAAAAGATTGTAGGATTTTTGAAACCTATGAAGACCACTCAAGCCGGACGAGTGGCAACTCTGCTGGCTGCATGGAACGATTTCATCATTGATGGGAGATCTCATCCGACAGACAGAGAGATTATCAATGAAGTCATGTCGAACTGGACACCCAATAAGGCAAATACGCAATATTCTACTTGGCAAGATACGCTTACCAAGATGCGGAAAAACCGCTTTATTCCGTCAGGGTTTGGAATTCATACCCTAAAAAAAGAAGTTCTCTTACAGGGGGAGTAAGTCATGCCCGACAACGAAAAACAATTTGAACAGGATATTGAATCCTTTCTGATCTCCCCCGCTGGCGGCTGGCAGAAGGCCTCTGACGCAGGCTATCGGACCTCTATGGACTCCGGTATGGCCCTGGACTTGGATACCCTGGTAGGATTCATCAAGGCCGCCCAGCCCATCCAGTGGCAGCGGTTTGAAAAGCAGTGCAACTCCGGCCCGGAGAAGAAGTTTTACAAGGCATTTGAGAATGCAGTGGAGAATGACGGCTTGATCAGCGTCCTGCGCCACGGGTTCAAGCACCGGGGGATCGAGTTCCGAGTTTGCTACTTCAAGCCGGAGTCCACCCTGAACGATGTGGCCGTCAAGCACTATGGCCAGAATATCTGCCAGTGTATCCGCCAGTGGCACTACTCCGGGCAGAACAACAACAGTGTGGACATGATGTTGGCTGTGAACGGCATCCCGGTAGTGGCCATCGAGTTAAAAAACCAGCTCACCGGCCAGAGCGTGGACAATGCCAAGCGGCAGTGGATGTTTGACCGGGACCCCAAGGAACCGGCGTTCCGACTGAACCACCGTGTCCTGGTGTTTTTCGCCGTGGATCTCTATGAGGCGGTGATGACCACCAAGTTGGACGGGGCCAAGACCTACTTCCTCCCCTTCAACCAGGGCAGCAACGGCCCTGGCAGGGACGGTGGAGCCGGGAATCCGCCTTCGCCGGATGGAGACTATGTGACCTCCTACATCTGGAAGGACGTATTGCAGAAGGACAGCCTTCTGGACATCATCCAGAAATTCATCAACCTCCAGGTGAAGAAGGAGAAGGTACCCCGGAAGGACGGCACACAGAAAACGGCCATTAAGAAATCAGTCATCTTCCCCCGGTATCACCAGATGGAGGTGGTGCGGCAGTTGGTCCAAGATGTCAGAACCAATGGCTCCGGCAAAAATTATCTGGTGCAGCACAGCGCCGGTTCCGGGAAGTCCAACTCCATCGCATGGACTGCCTACCGGCTCGCCAGCTTGCACGATGACAACAACAAGCCCATTTTCAACTCCGTAGTCATCGTGACTGACCGTACGGTGCTGGATGCCCAGCTCCAGGAGACCATCTCCGGCTTTGACCACACCTTGGGTTCCGTGGTCACCATCGATGAAAAGAAGTCCTCTAAAGACCTGCGAGATGCTCTGAACGACGGCAAGCGGATCATTGTCACCACCTTGCAGAAGTTCCCCGTCATCTATGAGCAGGTGGATGACACCACCGGCAAGTCCTTTGCCATCATCGTGGACGAGGCCCACAGCAGCCAGACCGGGCAGAGCGCCATGAAGCTGAAAATGGCCCTGGCGGATACCCATAATGCCCTCAAGGAGTATGCGGAGCTGGAGGGCAAGGCGGAGGATGAATTGGAGGACGCTGAGGACGGTTTAGTACGGGAGATGATCACCCACGGCAAGCACAAGAATCTGAGCTTCTTCGCCTTTACTGCCACGCCAAAGAACAAGACGCTGGAGATGTTCGGGGAGGAGTACGCAGACGGCTCCTTCCACCCTTTCCATATCTATTCCATGCGCCAGGCCATTGAGGAAGGTTTTATCCTGAACGTGCTGGAGAACTACACCACCTACAAAACCTGTTTCCAGATTGCCAAGAATACTCCGGACAACCCGGAGGTGCCTACTACAAAGGCCATCAAGACCATCCGGCGCTTTGAGGAACTGCATCCCCATAATTTGCAACAGAAGGCAGCCATTATTGTGGAGACCTTCCGGGATGTGACAAAGCACAAGATCGGCGGGAAGGGTAAGATGATGGTTGTCACTGCCTCCCGGCTTGCGGCGGTTCGCTATTACCATGAGATTAAGGCTTACTTGGAGGCAAATCACTATGATGATATCGAGATCCTGATTGCCTTTTCCGGCAGCATCAAGGACCCAGACGAGGCAGATGGACCAGAGTACACCGAAAGCGGCATAAACCGTGATAGAGCCGGTAACCGGGTCAGCGAGGCGCAGACCAAGCAGGTATTCCACGACGAGGGTAATGTGTTGATCGTGGCGGAGAAGTACCAAACCGGCTTTGATGAGCCGCTGCTGCACACCATGATCGTGGACAAGAAATTGCGAGATGTGAAGGCAGTCCAAACGTTGAGCCGTCTGAACCGTACATATCCCGGTAAAGAAGATAGCTACATTCTGGACTTCGTGAACACCAAAGAGGAGATCTTGGAGGCCTTCCAGCCATACTACCAGGAGACCAGCCTCACCGAGGAGATCAATGTCGATCTGATTTATAAGGCCCAGAAGCAACTCCGGGAGTTCAAACTGTATAATGACAGCGACATTGAAGCCGTCACTAAGATCTATTTTTCTCCAGATGCAAAAGAGGTTGGCTCGGTGCAGGCGAAGATCTCCAATGCCCTGCTTCCCGTTGCCAAGGCTTACAATGAGTTAAGCAAGGATGACCGCTACCAGTTCCGCCGCCTGATCCGGACCTTTGTGAAGTGGTATAACTACATTTCGCAGATCGTGCGGATGTTTGATAAGGATCTCCACAAGGAATATCTGTTCTGTTCCTACTTGTCAAAATTGATTCCAGCAGAACCCTCTACGCCCTGGGACCTCGATAACCAAGTAAAACTGGAATACTACCGGCTGGAGAAAACTTTTGAGGGTGCGATTGCCCTGGAGGAAAAGCCCACCGCTCTGGAGCCTGCCAAAACTAAAAAGGCTGTGACCATGAATACAAAAAAAGATCCTCTCGATGTAGTGATTGAGACAATCAATGAGACTTATAAGGGTTCGTTCACTGAAGCAGATCGGGTTTTAATTGGAACTTTGCGTGAGAAGTTGCTGGCGGATAAAAAACTCCGTAAGGCAGCCAAAGTGGATGGACAGCAGATCTTCGAGAAGAATGTGTTCCCCAAAATTTTCGACCAGACGGCTCAAGCATCTTACATCGAGAGCGCGGAGACTTATACAAAACTGTTTGAGGATACTGCTAAGTATAACGCCATCATGGTTGCCTTGGCAAAAGAACTGTATCGGGAACTTCGGAACGGTCAGGAGGGATAATGATGCCGAGAGCAAAGAAAGACGGACAGCATATCAACTGCTACATCGACAGGACCCTTTGTGAACGGCTGAAGGCCTATGCAGATGAAAAGGGGCAGACTATGACGGCTGCGCTGGAGAGGATCCTGAAACAACATTTTGAAGAAGAAAACAGAAAAACTATTGACAAGGATGATATGGAGGCATCACGGTGAATGGTCAAGGAAAACTATTGACTCATTTTCTAAAAAATGCAGACAAGCTTGTCATTCCAGTATATCAGCGTAATTATGACTGGAAAGAGGAACATTGCAAAAAACTCTACTCTGACCTTGTTAAAACTGTCAGGGAGGGGAAACGTTGGCACTTTTTCGGCGGTATCGTATCTGTCAGCGACCCTATGGGCAGTAGCTCAGACTACCTGGTCATTGATGGGCAACAGCGGATCACAACCGTATCCCTTCTTCTCCTGGCCATCGCCAACCTTGTGAAGGCCGGCATTGTCACGCCCAAAGATCCCAACCTGTACGATGTGATCACGAAGAAGTATCTGGTTGATGAGATCAATCCCAAACAGCGAAAAATGAAGCTGAAACCCATTAAAGGCGATCAGGACTCTTACGACCGACTCTGGGGCGATCCTTCTGAGTACAATCAGAGTTCACGAATTACCCAGAACTACCTGTATTTCTACAACCAGATCCAACGGGATGACATCAGCGTAGATCAGTTGTTTTCTGCAGTTGAAAAGCTCCAAATCATTGACATCACCCTGACGCCCCCAGACGATGATCCGCAGCTTGTTTTCGAGAGCCTCAATTCCACGGGACTGGACTTGAACGAGGGCGACAAGATCCGGAACTTTGTCCTGATGCGTCGCTCTATGGAGGAACAGGAACAGTTCTACGATGACTACTGGAGTCCGATTGAGAAGAACGCCAGCTATGACAGGCAGACCAACTCCTATGATGTCAGCCCCTTCATTCGGGACTACCTGGGCATCAAGGAACGACGTCTGACAGCCATGAAGGAGATCTACCAGGAGTTCAAGGACTATGTGGAAAAGCGCGGCCAGATCGAGGATGTCCTCAAAGAGTTGCGGGACTATGCGAAGAGGTATAACAAGATCCGCTCTGGCAGCCCTGAGTTCCCCCTCAGACTGAGAGCCTCCTTGTATCGACTAAATCGGTTTGAAAGCAGCGTCTGCCGTCCGTTCCTGATGGAGGTATTCCGACTCCAGGAAGAGGATATGCTCTCACTGGATACTGTGGCCGAGGTCTGCCGCATCGTGGAGGCATATCTGCTCCGCCGCCTGATTTGTGACCTGCCTTCCAACACACAGAGCAAGGTGTTCCTCACCCTTTGTAATGACATCAAGCGGCTGGACGGCACTTACGATAGTTTCCTGGAGAAAATGAAGTATGTGCTGGGCAGCAAAAAAGAGAAGGCTGCCTTCCCCACAGATGAGGACTTTGCGGAAGGGCTGAAAGCGAAAAACATCTATACCATGCCAACCCGGTACAAAGCCTATATTTTTGAGCGTCTGGAGAATGGGGATAGCTCTGAATATAAAGAGATCTACAACCGGCTGGACAGCGGCGAGTACACCATTGAGCATATCATGCCACAAAAGTTGACTCCAGCTTGGGCGGCTGAACTGGGTGACGATGCAGAGAGCATCCATGATCAGTGGCTCCATCGGCTGGCAAACCTGACATTGGCTGCATCAGCCTACAATATCCGGTACAGTAACGCCTCCTTCCAGGAAAAGAAGACTATGAAAGACGGTTATCTCCAAAGCGGCCTGAAGATGACCCAGCAGATCGCGAAAGCAGACCACTGGGGCCTTACTGAATTGGAGGAACGCTGTAGCAGCTTGATCCAGCAGTGTATCTGCCTCTGGCCATATGCGGACACTACATATACGCCCCCGCAGAAACAGTATGATGAGATTGCTCTGGATGATGACGCAACCTTTACCGGCAGGCAGCTGGTGAAGTATCGTTTCCGTGGGAATGAGCACGAAACGACTACCTGGGTGGATATGTATGTCGCAGTCCTCAAGGAGTTGCATAATGTTGATACCGCATACCTCAATTACCTCGCAGATGCTGATGACAGCGTAGATCTGGCCAGCCAGTTTTCTCGGAGTGAAAACGGAGCGGATGCGTCGGCGATGGTTACGGACGGCATCTATGTCAATACTGGCACCTCGACGCAGCACAAGATCAATATGCTTCGGCGCCTGTTCGAGCATTATGGGCAGGATCCCTCTGATTTGGTGTTCTTCCTCAATGAGAAATGGGATGATGAGGAATCCAGCCAGCGGCATAAAATCCGCAGAGCGTACTGGACACAGGTTTTACCGAGCCTCCAGGAAGTGACCGGATCGTTCAAGTATGTGTCACCCACGAAGAATAACTATCTCTCAGGTTCTACAAATAGCCCAGGGGTTCAGCTGTCTTGCGTTGCCAACTATAATCAGGCCCGGGTCGAGATCTATATTGACACGGGGGATGGAGCCAAAAACCAGCAGATTTACGACAATCTGAAGAAACATCAGGCGGAGATCGAAGAGACCTATGGACGACCGCTGATGTGGTACAACCAGGAGGGAACTCGTTCCTGCAAAGTGTATGATGAACTGCTGGATGTCAGTGTAACAAACCGGGATGACTGGATTAAAATGATGAAATTCCACAGTGAGCGCGGAGCAATGCTATTGCGGGCTGTGACGCCTTATTTACCTTGATTCTTGAGTTATTTAGTTGCTTATCTTGTGGACAGGGATTCACTGCTTCATAATGGAAAAACCGTTAGAGGATTCAGATGGACTAATCCAATTGAAGAAACTCATCCATAGAAAAATCGGAAAACCTGGTGGGTTTACGATGAGAATCATAAAACGATTGCATAGCGTTTGCAGAGAAAGGAAAGCGGAAAAGATGAACGTCATCTGTTTCGGTGATTCCAACACCTACGGCTACGATCCCCGCTCCTATCTGGGTGGTCGCTATGACACGGATAGCCGGTGGGTGGATATTCTGGCCGAGGAAACCGGCTGGACCGTCCGTAATCTGGGGGAGAATGGCCGGGAGATCCCTGCATCGGCACCTGTCTTTTCTGCTGACACGGATCTGCTGATCGTTATGCTGGGCACCAACGACCTGCTCCAAAGCAGAAGCCCGGAACAGGCCGCTGAGAGGCTGGAGCGTTTTCTGTCCAGCCTTTCCCTGGATCGAAGTAAAATCCTGCTGATCGCCCCGCCGCCGGTGAAACGGGGCGCGTGGGTTCCCAACCAGCAGCTCATTGACGATTCCCATACCTTTGCCCAATGCTGTCGGTCCTTGGCAGAGCGAAGGAACCTCCGCTTTGCCGACACCGGAAAGTGGGACATCGCCTTGACCTATGACGGCGTACATTTTACGGAGCAGGGGCACAAGACCTTTGCGGCCAGACTTCTGGAGGAATTTAAATGAAACGAATGATACCCCTGCTTCTTTCTATTCTGCTGCTGACGGGATGTGGTGGATATTCCGCCGACGCCACCTACCAACAGATCGACCAGGAAACGGCCAAAGAGATGATGGACACCCAAGAGGTAATCATCCTGGATGTGCGGGAGCGGGATGAATACGACAGCGGTCACATTCCCGGCTCTGTCCTGCTACCGGTGGGCACCATCGCTGAGGATACCGCCGCCGAGGTGATTCCAGAAAAGGACTCCACCGTCCTGGTCTACTGCCGCAGTGGAAACCGCAGCAAGACTGCATCCTCTGTGCTGGCTGAGTTGGGCTATACCAACATCTACGAATTCGGCGGCATCAATACCTGGCCCTATGATACGGAGCCGTGAGGGCAAAAAATTACATCGCCATAAACAAAGAAAACGGGATCGACCACTTGGTCGATCCCGTTCTTTTTGCTCAGGAGTGTTTCAGCCACTCCACATATTCCTCCAAAGTGATAGTATCCCGGTCACACTTCTTTTTCATCTCTCGGGCCTGTTCGCTCCAAGCGTAGAAGTCAGTGTCGGAGATACGGCCTGCCTTGATCCAGGCAAAACGCTTCTTGTACTCCTTGCGGTAAGCCTTGAACACCGGGTCGTCAGACTGCTTCTTGGTCCACCGCTGGAAGGCCCCGGCCTCCCGGCAGGTCTGCTGCCCCTCGGCCACTGGGCGCTCACAGTACTCTGCGCTGACCCGTCCGGTCTGAGGGAACCAGCGACCGCAGTTCTTGCAGCGCCGCACGGTGATCCCACGCTCCACGCAGCTGCGCAGAGCGTAGTCGATCATGTCCCGAATGGAACCGGAGTACAAAACAGGGGAGCACCGTCCCGGCTCCACCGGCTCAAAACCAAGGGGGATGGGCCGGAAGGCAAACAGCTCCGGATCCTTGGGCGAGTCATAGAGGTACTGCTGGGACGCCTGCTGCTGGGGATCCCGTCCGGCCCCGTCCACATCCAGCACCAGATCAAAGAATCTCTCGACCTGCTTCTGATACCGTGGCAGCAGCTCCGGGAGGGCCTTCAGTTCCTCCAGCATCTGCTGGTCCTCCGAGCTTCCCCGGTCACTGAAGATGCCCATTCTGGAGAAGCGGTCGTACCAGCGCACATACAGAAGCTCCAGATAGATGTGCCGGCTCTTCAACTGCCCCAGCTCCACCATAGCGCCGGTGCCGGCTTGACGGTCATCCTCTGTGATGAGCCGGTTCCAATTCTCTGCGATTCGTTGGAGAAAGGGTGTTATCTCTCCGCAGTCCAGTTCTAAAAAGGACAGCAGGCTCTCCAAAAACGGCAGCTCCCGGCAGGTTGCCGGTGCACCCTGGATCCCGGCAGGGTCATACTGGAAGCACTCTTTCTTTTCGGAAAAATACATTTTTGCGTACCACATAGGCGACTCCTGAATTAGACAATTATAAAATATAAATAAAATAGTCTTGACAAGGGCGCTATGGCGTGTTACCATGTCCACACAGCGAACTGTCTATTATTTGTTATCGTGAGTCTAACATCTGGCAGACGGTTTGTCAATCAAAAAAGTCGGGGCGCCGACAGGAACCTTGAAAACTGAATACCCATCACCAGAGACGATATTCAGCCGGGGAAGTGTGCCGGGATGCTGTTGACCAGGACAGGCAGCAGAGCGCGCCAAGGCAGAAGAAAACGCTGTGCGCGTCAGACAAGGCCGCAGGGCAGGAACGGGTATGGTGCATGGCCGCAAGTAAAAAAGCCACCAAACTGCTGCAACAGTCTGGCGGCCCGCTGCGTTTCGGAAAACACAGCCTGATCTGCTGTTCAGTTTACCAGAACGACCTCCGAAACGCAAGAAGAAACTCACAACAGAAATCAGATCGGAGGTATCGATATGAAACAGTCACAGTGTACCAGCTACGAGGATCTTCCGCTGTTCCTCAACGCACACCTGCTGTCAGAAGTGCTGGGTGTCTCCATCTCCACCGCCTACGAGGTGATGCACGAGCCAGGCTTCCCGGTGCTGCGTGTGGGCAGCCGAATGGTGGTCCCCAAAGAGAAGTTCATTCAGTGGGCGGAGGAGCGGTCTGGAGGTGCCAAATGAGAAAGCAGAACTGGCCCAAGCGGGATCCCATCAAAAACTATTTTCCTCTGCCCAATGAGATCTATGCTCTGGGGCTGTCCTCCACGGCCATCGCGGTCTACGGCTATCTGCTTCATCGGGAGGATCGAAAGACCTATCAGTGTCTGGCCAGCTACCGGATGATCGGTGAAGCCATCGGGAAGTGCACCAACACCGTGCGCAAGTATGTGATAGAGCTGGAGGAACGGGGACTCATCCGGACCGAGCGAACCACCATCACCACCCAGGACGGCCGCAGGCAGAATGGTTGTCTGCTCTACACCATCCTACCGATCCGAATGGCCATCGACCAGTTCTATGCGCGGCAGATGTGTGCAGCGGAGGTGGCTGCGGAGCGGCAGAGAGCGGAGCAGCGCAGAGCGACCTGTGAACAGAAACGAGGTGAGGCGGTATGCTGACCCAGATGGTGGAGCTACTGATTCAGCAGGATCCAACTCTGCTGGCACAGCGCACGGTTGACGCAAGGAGGTACATCATGGACCAGTGGGACCGCACGCACAGGGACCCCATCGATGAAAACGCACTGGCAGTGTTCCTCTGTGATGAAGCACACAGTAGCTTGCCCGAGGAGCAAAAGATGTTTGCCAGAGAGAAAGGGGCAGAGGTCAGAGACTGCTATCGCAATTCGCTGTTCCGTCTCCTCCTGTGTGGAGAGATGCTGCGACGCGGCATGGTCTCCAGAGCAGAGGAGTACTGCCGAGTGTTTCTGCCCGCGACGGTCGGTGCGCTTGACGGAAGCGTTCCCCCATGCAGCGGCCTGTGATGAGTTGTGTTCGACCAGATGGGGATGGGTAGAGTCCCAGCCCCAACCAGGCCTTCAACGCGAATTCAGGCCGTTTTTGAGGGCTCTGCGGAGGACGAAAGAAAAAGCAGGATAAACGACGGGGTCGCAGGCGGCCCCTATCGTAAGCACCTCTGCCCGCAGTGCGGGCAGTTACGAGGGGTTCTGCGGGGCTGTGAAGTGGGGTCAAAAACAGAGAAGTCCTATCACTTCTGCGGTCCTTATCCTCAAACACTTACTGCCACAACAAAAAATCAGGGGTCAACCCCCGGAAAGGAGCCTATTTTGAGCAAGAAAGAGAAGTTTGCCCTGTACCTGACGCCGGAGAAAAAAGCGGTGCTGGAACGCCGCTATCGGGAGGACGGGAGCCGCAGTCTCACCGCCTTCATCGAACGGGCCATCGACTTCTATCTGGACTACCTCAGCGCCAACGACGCCGGGCTGTTCCTCCCCACCGCTCTCAAGTCCTATGTGGATGGCCGGCTGGGACAGATGGAGAATCGGATGTCCTCTCTGCTATACAAGCAGGCCGTGGAACAGGACATGGTAGCCGGTATCCTGGCGGACGCCTATCAATTCAGCGAGGAGGATCTTAAGCGACGCCGGGCGGAGAGCATCAGCAATGTGAAGAAAACTAATGGCCGCGTCTCCCTGGACCAACGGGTGCGGGAAGTCTGGGAGGAGGGAGATGAGTGGCAAGACTGATCGTCAAAAGTCCCTACTACAAGTGTGGCGGGAACACTTCTCTCAGCGGCTACCTGCGCTACATCGCCACACGGGAACGGGTGGAACTGCTGCCGGACGACCGCCCACCCACACGCAAGCAGGAGCAGCTCATCAACAAACTTACGAAAGATTTTCCTGACAGCAAAACCCTCTATGAGTATGAGGACTATGCTGCAAAGCCCACCAAGTTCAATGCCTCTGCGTTCATCACGCTGGCGCTGGAGTCCAACTGGGATAAGCTCTCCAACATGGAGGGCTACGCCGGGTACATCGCTACCCGTCCCCGCGCGGAGCGGCTGGGCAGCCACGGCCTGTTCGGTGACGATGATGCAGTCTCTCTGGATGCAGCAATGAACGAGTTGGAGAACTACACCGGAAATGTGTGGACCCACATCATCTCCCTGAAACGGGAGGATGCAGTGCGGCTGGGCTATGACAACGCCAAGACGTGGCGGGATCTCCTCCGTACGCACCGCAACGACATCGCCGCGGCGATGAACATCCCGCCCAACGACTTTCGGTGGTACGCCGCCTTCCACGACGAAGGAGACCACCCCCATATCCACATGATGGCGTGGTCTGCAAAGCCGGGACAGGCGTACCTGTCCAGAGATGGCATCCGGCAGATCAAGTCCGAACTCACCAACGATATTTTCAGGCAGGAACTGCTGCACCTCTACGAACAGAAGTCTAACAGCAGAGATGAACTGGTGCAGGAAGCACGGAAAGTTATGCTGGAGTTGGTGCAGGTGATGAAAGAGGGGATCTGCGACCACCCGGAGGCGGAACGGCTCATGCTGGAACTGGCGATGCAGTTGAAAGCGGTCAAGGGCAAGAAGTCCTATGGGTATCTCCCAAAGGTACAAAAGAAACTGGTAGATCGGATCGTGGATGAGATGGAGCGGCTCCCCAGCGTACACGACTGCTATGACCAGTGGCTGATCCTCCAAGGAAAGGTGGATGGGTACTATCACAACAAAGAGCGGAAACATGTTCCGTTGTCACAGCAGAAAGAATTCCGCTCCATCAAAAATGCAGTCATCAGGGAAGCGGAAAACATCCGGCAGTGCAATTTGTTCTTTGAGGACAAGGGGGTGGAGCAGGAGAGCGAACCGGAGGAATTCCGAAATGCTTCCTATGAGTACGAGACTCTGCGGGATGTGATCCGGGACGAGAGCCTGACACTCGAGGAGCGCGGCGACGCTGTCGATGAAATGAACGAGCTGGCGAAAAGCGGTGACAAGTACGCGCAGTACCTCATGGGAAAGCTGTGGCGGGATGGTCTATTGCTGACACCGGACTGGGTGAATGCCCGCTACTGGTTTCAAAAGTCGGCGGAGCAGGGACACACCTATGCGCAGTACGCCCTCGGAAAACTCCTGCGCTCAGATGATCCCGAGGTGCATGATGTGGAGGATGGTATCCGTTGGCTGAAGCGGGCCGCCGAAAATGGAAACCAATTCGCCGCCTACCAGTTGGGCAAGGAATATTACAGAGGGAAAACTATCGGACGGAACCTGACCACGGCGGCGAAGTGGTTTGAGCATGGAGCACAGGCAGGTAATCAGTACGCACAGTACATGCTGGGCAAGTTGTATCTCATGGGCCAGGGCGTGGAGTACGACAAAGAGCTTGGTGCTGATTGGTTAAGCAAATCTGCGGCACAGGGCAATGTCTATGCGCAAGCCCTTCTCCAACGCCAGGACAGCGGCAGGCCGCCCCATGTGTTCCTGGGCGTCACCCGTTTGCTCCACCACATGAGCAGGATCTTTCAGGAACGATCCCTACCCCAGTCTGGAACAGGGCTGCAGGTGGACAGCAAGCTACGACAAAAGATCCGGGAGAAAAAGATCGCTATGGGACACAGGCCGGATGACCATGAAGATCCTGAACTGAATCAGGGCGGCATGGGCGGCATGACAGGGTATTGATAGGACGGAGGATGGTATCAAAATATGATACCATCCTCCAGGACCACCAAATGATAAATCTTTGATAACTCTGCGCATTTACTGTGGCTATTTTCTGTTTCTGTGGTATGGTGTGTTGCTGACAAGGAGGGGAGGTACACACCATGCGAGAGACACTGGAAGACTTGTACTACGGGAACATCACGCCATACGACCGCCAGATCCGTTCCGGCACATCCTTGATGAAAGCGATGGAACAATCTCAAGAGTGCGAAGAACAGTTGACCAAACTGCTGGAGGGCGAAGCCCACAGTCTGCTGCTGCGGCTCATCAACGCGGAAAACGAGATTGGCAGCACGCTGGCACTGGAAAATTTTATCTTGGGCTTCCGTCTGGGAACGCGACTGATCCTGGAAGCGCTGGACGAGGACGATGGCAGTCTGGTGGAACTGCTTCACAGAGACGACCGAAGGGAGGAGCAAGGATGACCACAAACCAACTGCCTATCCAACGCTGCCGCTACTGCGGCAGTGACGACCTTGGGCTGGGTTGGCAGCACGGCGAGGGGATCGTCACCTTCAAGAAGCACGGTATCCTGGGCAACCGGATGCGCTGCCTGATCTGCCGCCGCTGCGGTGCAGTGCTGTTCCAATGGGTGGCAGAGCCCCACAGATTCCCACCCATCCGGTAAACCGTGCAAAAACTGCATCACAAATCAAAGAGAAAAATACCTGGAGGTGAGAAAGAACATGGCAAAGCGAAGACCGTCCGGTGATGGAATGGTCCGCAAGCGGGAGGATGGCCGCTGGGAGGGGCGCATCGTGGTTGGCCACAAGGAGAACGGCGAACCCATCTTCCGGTATGTGCTGGCCAGGACCCAGAAGGAACTGCTGGACAAGCTCCACCGGGACATGGAACTCTATCAGGACGCGGAGCTCACGGAGGAGAGCCGCCTGACCCTGGGCGAGTGGCTGGACCGGTGGATGGAGGACTATGCCGCACACACTCTGCGCCCTAACACCCTGCGCAGTTATGAGCAATACGCGCGGTGCTATATCAAACCCTATCTGGGAGACAAGGTGATCTCCCGTATCACAAGAGTGGACATCCAAAAACTGTACACCAAGCTGAAGCAGGAGGGCCGTGTCCACGAGCATCCGGAGCACGGCCATGAGCTGTCGGACAGCATGGTGTGCCGCATCCACACCATGCTCCACCGGTGCCTGAAGGATGCAGAGACCGCTCATGTGATCCCGAGAAACCCAACAGATGGAGCCACGGTGCCCAAGGCGGTGAGCAAGCCCAAGCAGATCCTGAGCCGGGAGCAGATGGATGCCTTCCTGGAGGCGGTGGAACAGGATCCGGTCTGGCGGGACTTCTTCTACACCGAACTGACCACCGGACTGCGCCGGGGTGAGATCTGTGGACTGATGTGGCAGGACTTTGATGAAAAGGCGGGGACGCTGAAGATTCTCCGCTCAGTGAACGTGCCAAAGCGAGGTGAACTGGAGATCGGGGAGACCAAGACCAGCCGGGGCAGGCGGACCATCCATCTGCCGCCCAGCACTGCGGCGCGGCTGGCGGAGCGGAAGAAGCACGCCGTCAGTCAGTGGATCTTCCCGGAGCCCCTTGCGCCGGGAAAGCCGGTCCGCCCCAGTGCCGCTTACTACTGGATGAAGGTGATCCTGAAAAAGGGGGGACTGCCTCACCTCAGATTTCACGATCTGCGCCACACATTCGCCACCCACGCCCTCACCAGCGGGGTGGACGCTAAGACCCTCTCCGGCATTCTGGGTCACACCAACGCATCCTTCACCCTGGACACCTACACCCATGTGACGCCGGATATGCAGAAAGCTGCCAGCGATGTGGTGGGCGGCTTCCTGGAACAGATCTTTGGGAAGGAGCTGAAACCATGGCAAAGAGACGCAAACAAGGCACCGGCACCATAAGGCAGCGCAAGGATGGGCGCTGGGAGGGACGGGCGGTCATCGGCTATGATGAAAAAGGTCTGCCCAAAACCAAAAGTGTCCTGGCCAAAACCAAACGGGAATGTCAGGAAAAGCTGAAAACGCTGCTGGAGACTGTGAGCGGTCCCAAAGCGGAGAAGATCCGCCCTGACATGGCCTTTGGAGAGTGGCTGGACTTCTGGTATCAGAATTGGTCCAAGCCCAAACTCCGTCCCACCACCCAGGCCTGCTACGAGGGCAAGATCTATCGGCATATCATTCCGGAACTGGGGAAGATCCCACTGAACCAGTTGACGCAAAAGGACCTCCAGCAGTTCTATACCAAGCTGAAAAAGAGCGGGCGGCTCATCCGCACCCAGCAGTTTGGCGAGGGCCTGTCCGACACCATGGTCCGGGGCTGCCACGCCACCTGCCGCTCGGCGCTGGAAAAGGCGGTGCAAGAGGGCCTGCTCCGAACCAACCCGGCCATCGGCTGTAAGCTGCCGCCTAAGCGGGGCCGGGAGATGCAGGTGCTGGGGCGGGAGGAGCTCCAGCGGTTCCTCATCCAGGCCCAGGCGGAGGGCTACTATGAGTTGTTCCTCCTGGACTTATGTACCGGCCTGCGCCGTGGGGAGCTGATGGCTCTCCAGTGGGACGACCTGGACTTCGATACCGGGGTGCTGACGGTGAACAAGCAGGTCTATGAGGTGAACGGCAAGCTCCAGCTGAGTGTCCCCAAAACCAAAGCGTCGATCCGGAAACTGCTCCTTCCGTCAGGCGTAGTGGAGGTGCTGCGGGAGTACCGGAGCCGTGTGGATTCCCGGTGGCTGTTTCCGTCCCCGGTGAAGGAGGACACGCCCCTCTCTCCCGGTGTGGCGCGGAAGCGGCTCCAGATCATATTGCAGCGGGCAGGGTGTAAGAAAATCAGGTTTCACGATCTGCGGCACACCTTTGCAACCCTGGCATTGGAGAACGGTATGGATGTCAAAACCCTTTCGGCCATGCTGGGCCATGTTTCGGCGGCTACCACACTGGACATCTACACCCACATCACGGAGGATATGCAGGCGGAAGCAGCGGCTAAGATCGACCGGGGGCTGGGGCACGAGATACAGGAGGAGGGGACCCAGCCGGAGCATCCTCAGATGAGCGACTTCCAGCCTGTGGGCGGGCAGATCCGCCGCTCAGGCACGGGATGCATCACTGAGATCAACGACCACCTCTTTGAGGGACGGTATTCCCCAGTGTGGCCGGACGGGAAGCGGCATGCGAAGAATGTCTACGCCACGACGCGTCAGGAGTGTGAGGAAAAGCTGAAAGAACTCATCAAAGAGATGCAGGCAGAGCGGAAGCTGCTTCTGGACCAGATGCGGGGGAGCACGCCGCCGGAAACGCTCACCAAGAAGCAGCGGCAGATCTGGACGTACATGAAATTTCACCCCAAAGAGACCAATTACAGTACCATCGCGGAGGGGGCCGGGGTGAACCGGCATACAGTGGCCAAGTGGTATGAGATGATAAGAGGGATGCTGGGAATACAAGAACGCACCTCCCGTCTTCCGGCGGATTGCCAGGCAGGGACGCTTTGTGGTATGATGAAAGCAGAAATGTGAGGAGGTGCCGCAATGCCCCTGCAGATCGTACGAAATGACATCACCACCATGAAGATGGATGCCATCGTCAACGCCGCCAACGAGAGCCTGCTGGGCGGCGGAGGGGTGGACGGCGCCATCCACCGTGCCGCCGGACCGGAGCTGCTGGCCGAGTGCCGCACCCTGGGCGGCTGTAAAACTGGGCAGGCCAAGATCACAAAGGGCTACCGCCTGCCGGCCAAGTTCGTCATCCATACTGTGGGCCCCATCTGGCGGGGCGGCGGTCGCGGAGAGCGGGAACTGCTCACCTCGGCTTACCGCTCCTCGCTGGAACTGGCTCAGGCCAACGGATGTGAGACGGTGGCCTTTCCCCTGATCTCCTCCGGTGTGTACGGCTATCCCAAGGACCAGGCCCTGAAGGTGGCGGTGGACACCATCGGGGAGTTTCTGCTCTCCCATGACATGACGGTGTATCTGGTGATCTTTGACCGGGCCGCCTGTACCATCGGCGGGAAACTGTTTGCCGACATTGCTGCCTACATCGATGACCGTTATGTGGATGCTCACACCGACAGCCGGGAGACTCAACGCCGCAGAATGGCTTTGGCCTCCATGCCCATGGAAGAAGATGCTCCGGCTCCCGCCGCGGCCCCAGCCGATTTGGACGAAGCCCTCAGCAAACTGGACGAGAGCTTTTCCCAGATGCTGCTGCGGAAGATCGACGAGCGGGGCATGACTGATGCCCAGTGCTACAAAAAGGCCAACATCGACCGCAAATTGTTTTCCAAGATCCGCTCGGATGTCCACTACAAGCCCTCCAAGCCCACCGCCATGGCCTTTGCCGTGGCATTGGAACTGCCTTTGGAGGAAGCCCGGGAGATGCTGGAGAAGGCTGGCTTTGCCTTTTCCCATGCCAGCAAGTTCGACATCATTGTGGAGTATTTTATTGCCCACCGGAACTACAACATTTTCGAGATCAACGAGGCCCTGTTTGCCTTTGACCAGAGCCTGTTGGGAGGTTGAGCCTATGCCGAAAGCCGATGTGACGACGATGCCCTTCGCCAAGCTGTATCCGCTGCTGGTGGCGAAAGCGGAGCGGAAGGGCCGCACCCGGGAGGAAGTGGATCAGGTGACTACCTGGCTCACCGGATACACGCCGCAGGAATTGTCCCAGTTGGAACAGTCCGATACCAGCTACGGCGACTTCTTCCGAAATGCCCCGGCCATGAACCCTGACCGGGCCTTGATCACTGGCAAAGTTTGCGGCATCCAGGTGGAGGAGATCGAAGATCCCCTCATGCGGGACATCCGGTATCTGGATAAGCTGGTGGACGAGCTGGCAAAAGGAAAGGCAATGGAGAAGATCCTGCGCACATAATTGTCGCCTGCCGAGCGACCACGAGAGGCATAAATCCCCCTATACTGTGCTTGTAAGCCAAACAGCACAGTTTAGGGGGATGTTTTATGAAGCGGAATTTGACGGAACTGGTGTTCATTCTGGACCGCAGCGGCTCTATGCAGGGGCTGGAGGGGGACACCATCGGTGGCTTCAACGCCATGATCGAAAAGCAGAAGAAAGAGCCGGGAGAGGCCCTCGTCTCCACCGTTCTCTTTGATGACCGGACTGAGGTGCTTCACGACCGGCTGAAGCTGGGCGAGGTCCAGCCCATCACCGACAAGGAGTACTATGTCCGGGGGTGTACCGCCCTGCTGGATGCTGTCGGCGGGGCCATCCACCACATCGGCAACATCCACAAATATGCCCGGAGCGAGGATGTGCCGGAGCATACTCTGTTCGTCATCACCACCGATGGCATGGAAAACGCCAGCCGCCGCTACTCGGCCCAGAAGGTGAAAGAAATGATCCAGTGGCAGAAGGAAAAGTACGGCTGGGAATTTCTCTTCCTGGGGGCCAACATCGACGCGGTGGAGACGGCGGGCCATCTGGGGATCGCCCCTGACCGGGCGGTGAACTACCACTGTGACAGCGAGGGCACCCGGCTGAACTATGAGGTGGTGGGGCAGGCTGTGGCCGCTGTTCGGTGCAGCGCGCCTTTGGACGCCCACTGGAAGGACGCCATCGAGGAGGACTTCCGCAAACGGCAGAAGAAAGAGCGGCGATAACCGGTTAACAGAATAAACGAGGGACGGAGATGATACCTCCGTCCCTTGTTCATACCTGGGCAATTATTTCAGCTTTGCGCCGTCCTGGAAAGCGTTGGCCACCTTCTCGCCCAGCACGCGGTATGTGTTGTGGACGGGGTCGAAGGTGATGGGCCGCAGTTTGTCTGGGTCGATCTTCCCGTTCTCATCCAGCACGGACTCGTCGGCACTGACATTGGCGATCTCACCCACCAGGCGGCAGGATTCCGGGTCGTAGCTCACCAGGCGGCATTCCACTGCCATGGGAAGCTCGTCGATGAGGGGAGCATCCACAAATTCCGACTTGGTGGTGTGCCAGCCGGCCTTTGCCACCTTGTCCGCTGCCTGGTTGCCGGATTCGATTCCCACATAGTCGCAGGCCACTGCCTGTTCCGCCGTGGCCATACTCACGGTGAACGCCTTGCGGGAGAGGATGTTGGCGGTGGTCTTGTGACCGGCGCTGATGCACATGCTCAGTTCCTTGTCATCGCTGATGCCGCCCCAGGCCGCATTCATGGCGTTGGGCGTGCCGTCCTCGCCGTAGGCGGCCAGAATAAAGACCGGCTGGGGATAGGTCCAGGGCTTGGCTCCAAAATTTTTGCGCATAGAGATCCCTCCTTATGTGGTTTTATTATATCACAGGAATGGAGCGTGGGATACTACAGTTCTTTCGTTCGCACTGCCGGGCGATGAAGTCCGTGATGGCTGCCACTGTCTGTGCCTGCTGTTCCTCGGCTGAGATGGCGGCGGGGTTTTGTTCCTGCTGTCATAGCCGCTCCTCCTTGTGCTGCCGGATCACGGTTGCGATGGTCTCCGCCGCAATACGGGAGCCCAACGCACTGGGGTGGACGCCGTCGGCGGCATAGAGGTCCCGGGTACCGGCCAGGGCATAAAACTGCCGTCCCACATCGGCCAGCAGAGCATGGTTTTCCAAAGCGGCTCTTTGATAGGCTGCGGACAGAGCATGGGCCATCTCGTCATAATCCCAGCTCTTGGCCGCCAGCTTGGCACCGCCTTTCTGGTAAGCCCAGGTGGCGAACAGAAGGGGCACCGCTCCGTTTGCCCGGATCTGCTCGCAAAGCCGTTCCACACTGGAGAAAAAACTTTTGGGGGCGGTAACGGGGCTGTGGCTCATCTCCTGGAGGACCACATAGTCCCATCGCTCCTCCGTCAGTGCCGCTTGGGTCCGGCCGCCCAGGCGGGTCGCCGGGTTCAGCTGCTCCGACAGCCGCGCTCCGCCCCGGGTGTGGTGTATCACCTCTGCCCCAGTCAGGTCAGCAAGCATCTGAGGCATATCATTGGTGAAGGTAAAACTGTTGCCCAGCATGAGGATCCGCATGGCACTGCTCCTTACTCGTTTTGATTTCTTTCAACTGCCATTATACACGGCTCCGTCGGGCGGAACAAGACCGGGGAGGGCAGAGGGACCTATCAGATTTTGCGGCGCAAGATACAAAGATAAGGCTTCTGCCGTGTGCGGCGGCTGTGAATGGGTGGTCATGGCCACATATTTCAAAATCTATGCAGTTTGCCTTTGTCTCTTTTCAAAACGAATCGTGACGGAGAAAGGTAAGAAATCATCTTTATTGCGCGAGAAATTTCATCGGTAAGGATGGCGTATTCCACACCTTTCTGCACCCCACGGGCATCCCACTCATCGGTCAGCTCTTTGCGTACTTGAATTGCCTGAAGCCGCTGGTTGATCCACTCACGGGTGTATCCTTTTTTGAGGTAGGTTTCCAATGCTCGCTCAATTGTCAGCTCCGGATCGATGGTTTCTTCGATACGCTCACGCCCCACCTGAGCCAGCCACATTTTAAAAGGCTCAGCCTTTGGTGATGGGATGGACTGGATGATGCGGAGAAGCTGTTCGGTATCAGCTACATCGGTCAGACACTTTTTACCATCGGCAGCGGTCATTTTGAACTGCTTACAATCTGTAAGCAGTTCATTGGCCCCTTCCTCATTGAGTCGCTTTTTCAAGACAGCCCAATAGGTGCTGGCGTGTCGAGCGTCAGGCTGATCGGTCAGTACGCCCACCACATCTACGATGGAAAAATACCATTCTTCCTTTTCTTCGTCCCAGGCAGTGCGGATACGCTTGTCTTCAAATAAAGCACACCGGGAAAGCATATCCATCCATGTTTAGTTGGGCGAAAATTCAGAAACTGTTCATCCTAAATGCACGCCTATTTGGTATGCTAAAAATAATAGGATTTCACTGCGCTGCGGACGGAAGAAACATCCTGATAGAAGATAGCAAGCATTGGAGGACAGCACAAGATGAAAAGTAGGTATAAAATTGCTGCCCTTGGCGGCCTGGCAGCAGTGTCCGGTGCCGTCGCCTGCTGGAAATGGATGATCCGGATGCCGCTCAAGGAGTTCACTCGATACGCCCTCTACATGGCGGCCATGGATGATGAGACCTGCCGGAACGAGCTGGAGGGCAATCAGATCGGGGATGAGGTCATCAAATTCCCGCCTAAGGAAAAAACACTTCAGGATCGATACCATCTCTTTCTGCAAATGAACCGAGCCAAAAGCCGCAGACAACTCCAGGAGGAAATTGCGGACATGGAGCAGCGGCTTCAGGCGTCCCGACAGTACATTGGTCAACCTAAAGGGCAGCTGGAGGTGGAGATTATCGGGAAAAGCGATGTATGACAGTCGCTCATCAGGCGTATCAGTTTTTAACAAGCCATAGTCAAAGAATAGCGCCTTCCGAAATCTGCGGGCTTCGGAAGGCGCTTCTTTGGTTTATTTTGCAATTTGATACTTGATGCGATTGCCGTATTTTGCAGACTGCAACAGCCCGAGTTTCTCAAACTTGAGAACAAATCCACGGATCGTTGCATAGGCCGCATTGCCAAAGGCCTTTTCCAGCTGCTTGGTGGAGAACTGGCTTTCCCCATACGCAGTAAGGACAAACTGCCACAGGGACTGTTCCTTTTCCGTGACATTGCCCTGGGCCAAGGCCCTCTGGAATGTTTCTGTGGTGTTGGGATCCGGCAAAGCCGAGACCAGCTTGTGGTACACATTTTCAATAAAATAGGTCAGGAAAGGCGTCACATCCATGATTCCGCTGATCTTCGCATTCTGCTCTGCCAATGTGTAAGCATTGTAGTAACCCCGGCGGCTCTTCTCCACATATCCGGACAGTGGGACAAACAGAGCGGAGGAATACCGCTGCTGCACCAGATACCATAGGTGGATCAGTCTGGCCATTCTGCCGTTGCCGTCAAACCAGGGATGCAGGTAGGCGATGTAGAAGTGGATGAGCGCCGCTTTCAGTAGGTCATTCATGGCAGATTCCTGATGGATAAACTCCACCAGATTCCCCATATACTCCGGTAGCATCTGCCAGGGGAGGCCGGTGTGCTCCACTTTGTCACCTACGATATATACACTGTCATGGCGGTATTGATAGTCAGGCAGGAGCCGATCCTCCTCCGGTAAAAACATCCCAATGGTGAGCTCGTAGAGTTGGTGGATGCTTTCCTCGCTGATCGTATGCTGAGGATCGCTGATAAACTCCAAGCCTTTCTTCATACCGTAGATACGGTTCTCGCTCTTGCTGGTGGGCGCATAGCCGGACAAAATTCTGCGAACGCTGTCCCGGGAGGTGTCGATCTGCTCAATGGAGAAGGTAGAGAGGATTTCGTCCTCCATAGCCTTTCTGCCATAGATATGGCCGCTGCTCTGGGGTGTCAACAGCACCTTGGCCGCCGACAGCTGAACCTGGGTAACAGAATCCAGATAGACCAGATTCTTACCATTGAAATCCTTCAGCGGCAGGGAGATATAAAAACCGCTGTTAAGCAGTGACACAAATTCCTTCAGATCAGCCTGGGGATATTTGTAGCCAAGTTTTTTCAGGTCAACGATGCTTTTGTCGGAAAGCATCCTAACAAACAAGTCGGCGTCCATTTTGCTCACCTCTGATATAAAATAGTATCAATTAGTATCAGTATAGCAGAGAATCTCCATATCCGCAAGCGTTTATACAAGTATGGTGTCCACGCACTTCCGAATCTGGCTGCAAGTGTAATCAAAGCATATAGCTTGCGCTTTGTGTACATCAGGCATATCAACTTTCAACACGCTATAGTCAAAGAATAAGAAAAACCCTCTGAAATCATCTGATTTCAGAGAGTTTTGGTCCGAGTGGGGAGACTCGAACTCCCGGCATCTTGCTCCCAAAGCAAGCGCGCTACCAACTGCGCTACACCCGGTTATAGAATTTTTAGATGTGGTCAAACATGTGGTCAACGCCGATTTTTGGCCAGTTACAGGCGAGGGCGAAAGTGCTGCCAGCCCAGATGTCCCAAGGCTTTCCTGGGTTTCCAAGGGTCGCGGCTCGAACCAGAGCCACACGCTCCCAAAGCAGGCGCGCTACCAACTGCGCTACACCCGGTTATTAAGTTTATTTATCCGGCTGGTCGTATTCTCCCAAAGCAAGCGCGCTACCAACTGCGCTAATCCCGGATATGAAATTCAGACTGATCCGACGGCCGGATGTTCTAACTCAGGAGTGTGTTTGCAAATGGCTACGCCACAGAACCTGATCGCAGTACACGTGGCTTGCCGCAAAAGGACGGAATGCAGACGAAAGACTATCCTCTATTTTACTGAAATCTGCCGCAAAGTCAAGTCCTATATAGAAGAAGCCCCGTGCCCTTATGGGCACGGGGCATTGATCTTAGCAACCGCAGCCGCTATTGCAGCCACAGCCGTTGTTGCAGCCGCCCCAACCGCCGCTGCCGCAGCAGCACCAGATGATGATCAGCAGAATGATGATCCAGCAGCAGTTCCCGCCGCCTCCGCAACCGTTATTACAGCACATATCGGAACCTCCTATGAGATCGAGATGTAGACCGTTCATGCGGTCTCAATCCATAGTATGTGCCCCGGTGAAGAAGGTGCGGAATTTTTTAGAGGCGCTCACTCTTGACCAGCTTCCACGAGCCGCGCCACTCGTCTCTGGTAAAAACGCCCAGGTCCATCAAGTAGTCGGCCAGAGACTGGCTGCCGTCAGGCAGGTCAGCCTCCAAGGCGTAATAGGAGATGTACACAAGCTGCGCCCGCAGGAAGGCGGCGCTTTGCAGCATGGCAGCGTCACCGTCGGTCAGGACACCGGCGTTCACGGCTCGGAGCAGGGTATCGGACAGATCCTTGTTGGCAGCGGAGCTGTATCCCATGGCCCGGAGCACGAATTCTGTGTACTGATAGGCGTTGACAGCCCCGGCGGGCTTGAAGGACGTGGCTGTGTAGCCGTTCGTATAGCCCTTTTCATAGGCGTAGCCCACATAATGCTCCGCCTGAGAGCCTTTCTCGATGTCCTTGAACGGCGTAGTTCCGGACCAGGTCAGCGCCTGCTCCTCCTCACCCAAGACCCGGATGAACATGATGAGGGCCTGAAGGCGGGTGGGGGCAGCCTCCAGATCAAAGCCCTCGCCGTAGCCAGTGAAAGTGCCCTTGAACAGATGCAGGGACTTCAGGGCGGCGGCCATGGCGTTGTAGTCCGGCCGGTCGGAATAGGAGAAGGCGTACTGCCCCTGATAGTCCACCACCGCGGTTTCGGAGGTGACGGTATAGGCGGCGGTGGTGTCCTCGGCGGTCAGATAGCGGTGGTTGGCGGTGAGATTCGTACCGCTGGGAACCACAGTTCCGGTGGTAACATCCACCACAGCGCCGGATTCATAGGTCACGCGCCCGCGACCGGTCAGCAGCAGAACGCCGGTACCTGTGACGCCGTGAAGCGTGTCACCCTCTTTGAGGCGGGTCTCCTGCCAGGTGGCAGTTGCCTCGCCTACCTCACCGTTTTTCAGACGTTCGGCCAACTCTTTGTCCGACTGCTCCAATGCCTGATCGATTTTTTTTTCTGCACGTTGGGAAAATTCGCCGTTCAAGTAAGAAAGAGATGCCAGCGGATCTCCCGCGTCCCCAGCGGCGCCGACCCAGACGGCAGAGGCCAGAAGCGCACATACGGATAGGAACAGGACCAGCTTTTTCATGGGGAGTTCCTTTCTCAGTGATTGGCGATGCGGTAACTCAGGGTCAGAAGGCTGTCGGCAAAGTGAATGTTTTCAAACTGAACATCCGGATTGGGGCTGGACAGCTCCACATTGGTAAAGTTCCAGAAGCCCCGGATCCCAAGGTCGATCAACCGGTTGGCGGTAGCCTGTGCCACAGCCTGAGGAATGGTCAGAACAACAACGTCCACGGCGTGGCGCTTGATGTAGGACTCCAACTCATCGGTCGAATAAACGGGGATGCCGTTGATCTGTGTATCGATCACATCGGGAGAGACGTCAAAGGAGGCGTCCACGGTGAAGCCGGTGTTTTCAAAGGGGAAGTTGTTCAGCAATGCGCGGCCCAGGTTGCCGACGCCGATCATGATGAGATGGTGATCGTTGTCCACACCCAGAATGTGACCAATCTCGGAACGGAGTTCTTCAACGTTGTATCCATATCCCTGCTGGCCAAACTCACCGAAACAACTGAAATCCTGACGGATCTGAGAAGCGGTAATATTCATTTCCTGCCCCAGAGAGTGGGAGGAAGTGCGGACAATGCCGCGGTGATAAAGATCGGTTAGCTGCCGGTAATACCGGGGAAGCCGACGAATGACGGCGTCCGAGATATTTTCTTTTTTCATGATTTGATCCACCTGCTTTGAAAAAATATGTTATCACTATTTTAAAATAAAATGCCGGACTTGTCAAATTTTTTAACAATCTTTGCCGGGATAAAAATTTTTTGCTAAGAAAGGCTTTACATGACCGAAAAAATCTGTTATACTATCGAGCGATGTGTAAGGGGACTATCTCTTGCCGGAACAACCGAATACGCGCCCGTAGCTCAGTTGGATAGAGCGTTAGACTCCGACATTTCAGGCGTCTCCAGTTGAGATATGGCGCAAAGCCTTGCCGCGCCTGCGTTTGCGGGAACGGCAGAGGGAAAATAGGTAGTCGTTGACTACTATTTGACGACTATTGCAGAAACACACAAATAAATATGTGCCCGTAGCTCAGTTGGATAGAGCGTTAGACTCCGACTCTAAAGGCCGCTGGTTCGAATCCAGTCGGGCATACCAAAAACACATCTGTTTGCGAGTTATTTGTCGAACGGATGTGTTTTTATTATCAGTCCTTTGAAAGAGTAAAGTGTATACTTTTAGTGTTCTGTTGAAATGTGCACAGTATCCAATACAAATTATTTTATTGTGTAAGTGAATGATTATTCTTTTCGCTATCTTCCTTATCGGCTTAATTGCATGGGGATATCCTATTTTGCTGGTTGCCTTGATGATTTTATCTCAGCCAGAATTCTGGATTTTTGTTGGAGTGTTAATTGCTATTGTTATATTATTTGCAGTATTTAGCCGGAAAAGGTGAAAGATAGAAATTGGTTTTTAACTGGTAATTGTCAAATTAGCCCTCTGATATACAGAGGGCTAATTTTATACCTCATATAATGATTAACTCATTCAATGCTCTTGTCATAGCAACATACCTTTCGTTGTTTGTCATTCCTTGAGTCAGAACATAAACTTTTTCAAATTCAAGCCCCTTAGCATAATAAATGGGTATAACATTAATTTGTTCCCGCGTAATATCAGAATTTCCATTTTTGATGAAGTGAAGCAAGCTATTCTCTTCATAGATCCCGTTTTTTTCAAGTTCAGAATGTTCTTTGTATAGAATAGCAATTCTATCACCATTGGTAAGGTTTTCAGCAGTAACGTCAATACTTGTAGCCGATCTGACAGTTCCTTTAATTCCTATCGGCAACATATTCATTGCAAATTCCCGATTTACGCGATTGGTGATTTCAAATGCATTTCGATAGTTTTCGTTAAGCTGATAGTGTTTTCCATTGAATGCAAGCAAATCCTCATTATTTAATCCTTTGACACTAATGCACTGTTGAGGATCTCCGAAGAGATTAAATATGCCTGTTGGGAATATTTTTTGTAAATACTCGAGTTCACTTTGAGAATAGTCTTGATACTCATCAATAAAGAAATATTCTTTTTTGTTATTTAATTTTCCGAGTAGTAACCACTGTCCCACGCATTGGTAAAACAGCTCCCATTCGAAAGTCACATCAGAAGAAAGACCTAATTGTGTTTTCATTTTGGCACAAATACTTCTGATTGCATAGTTGCCGTATATACGATCCGCATTTTGAGAGTATTTTTTCAATGCGTCAACCTGTTCACAGATAGAGTCAAATTCGTCAAAAAACTCAAAGGGATTGTGATATATTGCAGAGCCAAACACTCCAGCATTCCATTTTTCATATAACTTTTTTACACTGCTTAATTTTACGCTATTAGAAATCCTATTTTCTGTTTTTGAGATTTTTTCGACTTTGGTAGAGCCACAAAAACGTTTTTGAGAAAGCAAGTCGCTCAAAATGGTAAGACTATTCTCAGTAGCTTTGAGTTTCAGTAGTTCCATATTTTGCATTGCAAGACCATTTTCACGAGACAGTCCACTCAATTCACTTAATGCGCTTGCGTATATTTTATACGCGTTGTTGAAAATTGAGACGTCCAGCTTGTTGGTTTTGCTGCAATAATTGGAAAAATCAGACTCATCGGCGAACTTATCAAAAAATTCGAATGGGCTATGATATGATTACTTCCTATTAGGAACACTGTAAATACAAGGCTTTTCGGAGCCTACAAACCAGAAAAAATAATATTTGATCTATCACATTACGCAAAAAGCCGTCCGGCATGAAAAACGGGCGGCTTTTTTTGCGTGGATAGACGGAAAGGAGGCACAAAAATAACTACAAAATTTTAGCGTTCAAATTTGTGCAACTTTAACGAAAAGGAGGATCGTAAATGGCCGATGAAAAATTGAATACTGGCCCTGCGGATAATACTTCCCCGGAGGCCGCCGGGCCTATCACCACACCCGAACAGGCCGCAGCGTCTGAGCCCCAGCAGGAACAGACCGGGCCTGCCATACCTGAGTCCGGCGATGTGGTTGTGTCCTTTGACAAAATCAATGAACTTATGGCGGAAAAGAGGCAGAACGCCCGCGCCGAAGTCGAAAAGGCGGAACCCCCCGAAACGCCAGAGGCGGCAGCCCCCGGAGAAACACCGCAGCCCGCCAATACGGAGGAACCGAAAAAGCCGCGCCGTGGCCGTCCACCGAAAGCGGAAAAGGCCGCGACTGAAAATCAGAAAGCGGAGAAATCGGCTGGGGCCCGCAAGGGCCGCCCACCCAAGGCGGATAAGGCGGCCCCTGACAAGGCGATGTTGGAAAACGCTCGGTTGAGATTGTGGGCGAGGCGCATGAGATGAACTATAAAAAGGTCATGCGCTACTTGCGGCTCAACTCTCTTGTGCCGGAGCTTCTGGATAAGGTAGACGATAAAAAGATGGGCTTTATGCAGTCCTGTTCCTCTACCATGCTTATGCTGGGGAACGCCGGGGCCGGTGCATTAGGGGCCAGCACCTATCCTTGCGAGGATCGGGATATGCTGGCCGCCGAAGCTGCCTACTGTGCGCTGGAAGATGATTTGCAGCATTATCTGGACACCTATGAAAGCACCCATGACTATGACGAATACCACTTCGATCTGGACGAAATCGAACATGACCCCTATGTGCTGCTTTCTCTTTTGTGTGCGCTCCATGAGGGGCAATGGACAATAGACGAAGTACAGGGAACGCTGCAAATGCTGTTTGACCGCCAGTACATTCTCACGGAGGATGTAGTGGTGGAAACCCGGTATCGCACGGAAACCGACACATGGACGGACGAGGACGGCAACTCCCATACGGACACCTATCAGGTGCCTTACGACTATTACATCTGTACGGTCACGCTGGAGAACTTTGATTTATCCCATGTGCCCGTATATGTCATGGGCGAAGAGCAGCTTTCACGGTATGCCATCTATATGGCAACGCTGGGAAACCGCCCCGATCTGTTCCCGGATTCTCCCTATGTGAACAAGTACATTACCGGGAAACCCGGTGATTACGAAGTGCCCGGAGAATATCTGGACGATGAAACCTTTGCCGCGATGCTTGCCGAAGCGCAGAAATACATCGGCTATCCCTATGTGTGGGGCGGCAGTTCTCCCGCCACTTCCTTTGATTGCTCGGGGTACGTTTCGTGGGTTATCAATCACTCCGGCTGGAATGTGGGCAGGCTGGGAGCCCAGGGGCTCTATAACATCTGTACGCCGACCAGTTCTCCCAACCCCGGTGATCTGGTGTTCTTCAAAGGCACCTATGACACGCCGGGTGTGAGCCATTGCGGGATTTATGTCGGTGACGGGAAAATGCTGCATTGCGGAGATCCCATCGGCTACGCAAATTTGAATACAAGCTACTGGCAATCTCATTTTTATGCCTACGGGCGTTTACCGTGACAGGAGGTTTTGAAATGGCAACTACCAAAAGCATGAAAATTCAGGCCGAGATTGATAAGGTCAAGGCCAAAATCAGTGAACAGCAGGCACGGCTCAAGGAGCTGGAGCAGAAAAAGCTGGAGGCAGAAAACAGCGAGATCGTGGACATTGTGCGCGGTATGAGCATCTCCCTTACGGAGCTCCCGCTGCTGTTTGAGAAGCTGAAGGACGGCGGCACTTTGGGACAAAGTGTCCCGAAGTCCGAAGAAGAAAAGAAGGAGGAAAACTGAATATGAAACACTTTCGTATGTTGGCGGCGGGGCTTTGCTCCGCCGTTCTTTTATGCGGCTCTGCGATTCCGGCCTATGCCTATTCGGACAGTGGGAATGAGGAACCGCCTGTTGTGGAAGAAACTCCGGCCCCGGAGCCAGCGCCTACCATTACCCCGGGCGAGGGCTTTTCGGAGGATGGAAACCTTGTGACCCGCGATCTGCTCTACGATGCTGCAACCAACAAACAGTTCATCACGGTGGAAACCAGCGGCGGCAACACCTTTTACATTGTCATTGACTATGACAAGCCTGTGGATGAGGACGGCGAACAGTATCACACCTACTTTCTGAACATGGTGGATGAAGCCGATCTGCTGGCGGCACTGGAGGCCGCTGGCGGAGAACTTCCGGCCTGCTCCTGCACAGAAAAATGTGCGCCCGGAGCCATCCATACGGATTGCGAGGTTTGCGCGGTCAACATGACCGAGTGTGCTGGCACAGCTCCCGAACCCGCCCCGGTGACGGAACCTGTGGAGGAGCCGGAACCCGAACCCCAGCAAAAAAGCAATACCGGGACACTTCTGCTGATTTTGGCAGTGGCTGTTCTGGGCAGCGGTGCAGGCTGGTACTTCAAAATCTACCGCCCGAAGCATGAAAAAGCTGCTGTACCCGAAGAGGATTACAGCGAGGAACTGGCCGATTATGACGATCCCGAGGACGATGGGCCACCTTGGGACGAGGACGATACCGAAAGCGAGGATAATGAATGAGATTTACAAATAACCCCTATGAGGGATTTATGAAAGAAAAAAGCTACTTCAAGGGTGTGCCGCCCAGCCTGCCGCCGAAGGGCTCCCGTTGTGACGGCTGCCCTTACTGGCGCGGGATCGGCTGCGTGTTCTGCTACCGGGAGCAGCTCAAACCACCGGGCAACGGGAGGTGATGCTGTGGGCCGAGAACTGACCCGGACAGAAAAAGCGGCAATCCGCAGGCTGGTGTCAAAATGGTGTGCCAACTATGACCGGGACTGCGGCTGCCTGCCGCTGGATTGCGAGTGCTATATGTTTGGGAAATGCTGGACGGGGGCTTATTGCCGCTACTTCCGCGAGGCAGTTCTGCCCCTTGATCCGGCGCTGGAGGCTGCGCTGCTGGCAGAAGGGCCAAGGCCGGATTTCAAGGCTTGCCCGGTATGCGGCAGAGCCGTGGCTCCTGATGGACGGCAAACCTATTGTTCGGCGGCCTGTGCAAAGGCGGCACACCGCAGACAGCAGCGGGAATATATGCGAAAAAAGCGGGGCTGATGTGTTGACAATTAGGACACCCCAAACCCGCCTGTGACAAGGCTTTTTAAGGCCCTTTTCTGCGGGAGGCGTATGTTTCTACGTCCGCCCCTGTTTCCGTGAGATGCTGTCAACATTTTAGCTGCCGGAGCTTTGGGACAAATTGTCCCAAAGTTCCGGCTTTTGTGGAAGGAGGTACTATGCCGAAATATTATCCGATCAATGAAGAAGCCGCAAAGCGGGCAAAAGATATGAACAGCTTTTCTGACTATCAGCCAGGCTCCGCTACGGCGAGCTACCGGGCAATGGTCGATGAAGCGTATGCAGCGGCGGAACGCCAGAAAGCCCGTGTCGATCCAATGTACCATGATAAGATTGACGCGCTGGTGGATCGCTATGCCCGGAAACTTGCGGAAAATCTGAATGAACGCAATGTGATTGATGCCCGGGTGCCCTCTATTCTGATCTCCGGGGGCGGTAATTTCCCTGTGGCAAAAAAGCACAAGCAGAACGCCGCCCGGGATCGCAACTATGGAGAGTATGCGGAGATTTCAAAGCTGCTTGATAAAATCCGCTCTGTTGGAATGGGTGGGATCAGCGCGGATGACGATCTGGCCGTGGAAAAGCTGACAAAAAAACTGGAGGGGCTGGAGTCCCAGCAGACCACCATGAAGGCGGTCAATGCGTATTTTCGGAAACACAAAACGCTGGACGGCTGCCCGGAGCTTACGCCGGAGCAGGCAGAAAAGCTCAAAGCAGATATGGCGCAGTCATGGCACTTGGACAAAAGCAAGCCATACCCCGCCTATCTGCTTTCCAACAACAACGCCAACATCCGCCGTGTGCGCCAGCGCATTGAGGAACTGAGCAGCCGCTCCGAGTTTGCTGGCTGGACATTCCCCGGAGGCGAGGCAAAAATCAACGAGGCTGAAAATCGTTTGCAGCTTATTTTTGAGGAAAAGCCCGATGCCGATCAGCGGCAGGAACTGAAAAGCAACGGCTTTAAGTGGGCTCCCAGCCAAGGGGCATGGCAGCGGCAGCTTAACCAGAACGCCATCCGTGCTGCGGCCCGGATAGACTTTCTGCGGCCCGAGGACGGTACAAGCCCCTATCAGCTCCAGCCGTTTGTGAAAAGAGAAAACAAAGAAATGTCTCGATGATGGGAGGTGTACTATGGACAAAAATCAAGGCTATGCTATTTTGAAGGCGGTCATGCTGGAAAATGGGCGGGGATTTGCATTGGGCGAGCATCCCACCGCGCCATCCCGCTATGTCACATGGGCCTGTTATGATGACAAAGACGGTCTGCGGCAGTACGAATGGGGTCACTATGGAAATGACCGCACCGCGATGGAACAGGATTTCACAGACCGGGTGCAGGACTATCAGCGTATTTATAACGTGGGGATCAGGCAGACCGAGGCTCCCGGCCTTTACAAGTATTATTCTACCCAGCGGCCTGTGGACATCGGGACATTCCCGAAGCCGCCTTATAACAAGCCGGATGAAATCTTCAATTACGATCAGCGCATCCCGGTGGAAAATGGCTCGTTCCTGGCTTGGGGCTATCTTACCTATACCCGCCCCCTGACAGAAAAACAGGCATCCGACTATGAGCTGCGTCCTGCGCCCGATAATCCCGACAGGCCCCGTCCGATTGCCGAGCAGATGAAAAACGCGGCAAAGTTGGCGGAGGCAGATCGCGGCTCGGAGGCTCCGGCTCCCCAGCGCAGGCAGCCTGACCGTGGCGATAGATAAGGAGGTGCGTATATGGAAAAGAAACGTGAACAGGATTTGTCTGTACTGGAGGCGCTGCGCCTGCACCGTGAATTTCATTTGCCGCGCCCCATTCCGGCAGACGAACAGGAAAAGCCGCTGGATAAGGTAAAGGAGCCGCCCCGCGCCTGCCGCAGCCGGGAGCGTGAGGAACGATGACAAAGAACCGCCGCCGTCCGATTCATCTTCATGTGATGGTGTCGGAGGCGGAACAGGCCCTGATTCAAGAACGTATGGCGGAGGCTGGCATCCGTAATATGGGAGCCTATATGCGGAAAATGGCCCTGAGTGGGTATGTGCTTCATGTTGACCTTTCGCCTGTTCGTGAGCTGGTTTCGCTCCAGCGGCGCTGCTCCAACAATCTGAACCAAGTGGCAATTCAAGCCAACACCTACGGCGCGATTTATCCCGAAGAACTCGAGGCCTTGCAGCGGGACTATGCCGCTTTGTGGGAGCCGCTGTCTGATCTCTTGAAACAGCTCTCCGCGCTGGTAGAGCTCTGACCCATCCGGGGAGTGGTTGATACCGCTCCCCGG